>Ga0210389_10000809_pt1 | contig 26425 bp, 16 predicted proteins | sample IncBWH28OmetaG_FD_160127 | JGI IMG/M metagenome (GOLD analysis project Ga0210389, IMG submission 160127) | Forest soil microbial communities from Barre Woods Harvard Forest LTER site, Petersham, Massachusetts, United States - Inc-BW-H-28-O ... | reverse complement strand
GCCGCTAACATTGGCTGTTCCGGCTGCCGTGCCGCCTGAGATCAGCGTAACGCCTGAATTGGCAAGGCTGCTGGTATTAAAGTTCGCGTCAGCATAGGTTACCGTATAGCTTACCGTTCCGGAGGTACCGGCGCCGATGCTGGCTACCGAGGGTGCGCTCATCATCACCGTCGGCGGGGTATTATCAATGGTATAAGCATTTCCTGTAAACGGTATATTGGTTATAGCGGGCGAAGCATCGCTTCCCGAGGTCATGTCCAGTTCAAGCGTACCATTGCCGCTTACGCCGGTTACGTTTACATCGTAGTTTATATTATCGGTAGTGGTTATCGAGTTGATGGTTCCGCTTGCTGTCCCTGTTAAAGTAAAATCGCCGGTTGATGGCGGGGTGGTTAGGGCAGTCGCGAAAGTTACCGTATAATCCAGCGATGTGGCCTTGGTTGGGCCGGATGAAACAGGGTTAATGGACGTTACCGTTGTGGGCGGCAAGCTAACCGATGTGTTGATAGTACTGGTAACGGCATTGCTGTTTAAACTGCCGTCATTTGAGACAAACGAAACTGTTTTGGATGTGTTTGTGGTCAACGTATTACTATATTCAACAGACTGTAATACCTGCTGGTAATTCGCTACGGTTTCGGTGCCGGATAAAGTAAGTACACCTGCACTAAAAGTGGCGTTGATAGCTGTACCGGTGGTAGTGGCCGCCAACACATCGCCTGTTTCAAAACCGTTTGAAATAGTTACTGTTGCCGAAGCCAGTCTATCATTATCAACATCGGTTACGGTTATTCCCGGGTTGATGGCCGCTGCCGCACCGCCATCGGTATAAGCCAGCGTATTTGCTCCCGCCAATACCGGCGCATTATCAACTGCTGTGATATTTACTGTGTTGTCAAACTGGTTGCTGTTTAGGATGCCATCATTTACTTCGAAAATAATGGAACGGGAGGGAATGGCGTTAAAAACTGTTGGATTTTGCGAAGTGCTGCTATAAGTGACTGATTGCAACACCTGCTGATAATTTGCCTTGGTATCCGATCCCGATAAAGTAAGTATTCCGGAAGTCGGGTCGTAGCTTTGGGTAATGTTGCCCGTTACAGTAACGGCCAATACATCCCCGGACATAAAGTTTCTGACATTAACCGTTGCCGAAGCCATGTTGGTATTATCAGCATCACTTACCGTAATACCCGGATTAATAACTACTGCCGTGCCTGCTTCTGTATAAGAAACAATGCTAAAATTACCAAGTACCGGCGCCTGGTCAACCGTAGTTATATTAACAGTGGCAGTTGCTGTATTGCTATTTAATGAACCGTCATTTACTGTAAACGATATTGTTCTTGAAGGATTAGCGCCAAAGTTGGTTGGATTTTGTGAAGTGCTGCTGTACGCAACAGACTGCAATACCTGCTGGTAATTAGCTACCCTGTCAACCCCGGATAAAGTAAGTACGCCTGTGCCCGCATTATAGGTTGCAGTGATAGCTGTACCTGTGGTTGTAGCGGCCAATAGATCACCGCTTAAAGGCCCCCCTAAAATAGTTACGGTTGCCGAACTCAGGTTGTTATTGTCAACGTCCGAAGCGGTAATTGCTGCGGTTACTATGGCAGCCGCGCCGGCTTGCGTATAACTTGCCGTTCCCGTTCCGGCCAATACCGGCGCATTATCAACTGCTGTGATATCCACAGTGCTGTTAAACTGGTTGCTGTTTAACATGCCATCATTTACTGTAAAAGTTATGGTACGGGAGGGGATGGCGTTAAAAACAGTTGGATTTTGCGAAGTGCTGCTATAAGTCACTAATCGTAATACCTGCTGGTAATTTGCCTTGGTATCTGATCCCGATAAAGTAAGTATTCCGGAAGACGGATCGTAGCTTTGGGTAAGGCCGCCCGTTATAGTAGGCGTCAATACATCCCCGGGTACAAAGTTTCTGACAATAACCGTTGCCGAAGCCATGTTGGTATTATCAACGTCGCTTACCGTAATACCCGGATTAACAACTTTTGCTGCGCCTGCTTCTGTATAAGAAACAATGCTAAAATTAGCAAGCACCGGCGCATCGTCAATTGATGTGCTTACTATGGTAGTGGTATTATCAGTCACAGCCGCGACGATACCATCATTTACCGAAATGGTAAACGTAGTGGTTACAGTATTTCCTGGCGCAACCTGGTTGGCTGTGGGGGTGAAAACCAATCCTCTGATAGCCGTTTGCGCGGCAGATGCGATGCCCGAGAAAGTATAAACACCGCCGCCGGCATTTGCAAACCCGTTAAGCGTAGTGAAACTTCCGTTTGCTGCCGCATCGAGCGTAACGCTTACCGTTTGGGTTTGCGCCGGTACATCAGCATCCGTAATAGTAACCCCCGTGAATGGGGATATGGTGGCATTATCATTTACCGCCTGTGCTGCTACAGTGCCGCCAATTACCGGCGCATCGTCAATGAATGTGCTGATCACCGAGCTGTAATCTCCTTCACCGGTAACGCTGGCCTTGTCGGCGCGGACCCGGTAATAGTAGGTATTTCCGCCTGTTAAACCAGTGATTGCTATTGATGTTGCTGTTGTGCTAAAGGGCGAACCCGAAATTACCGGGGTAAACGTCGATGACGTAGATACATCCACAAAATAGTTTGTTACGATACCGGTTATGGGCGCGGTCCAGTTGGCCGTAAAGCCGGTTGTACCAACGCCGGTTGCGGCGGTTGCGGTTGGCACAACCATGGCGTAGCTTTCTACCCAGTTACTGGTAGTGCCTGATAAAGCAAAATTGCTGAGCGTTCCATTATACCCCGTAGTTGTTCTGTCCGTTAAAGTATTTATACCGGTGTTTGTCCCTCCCGCAGCGCCATTGTCAAAATCGTAGTAATTTACCAGGTTAGCCGGTACGGACGAGGCAGTGCTCAGCATATCGGCCTGTATATTTGCCTGGCTTAACGCGGCATTATATACCCTTACCTCGTCGATGGAGCCATTAAAATTTGTGCTTTCGCCGGGGTAACAGCCAATGGTTGTACTGTGGTTATTATCCATTAGCAAGGGCGTACCCGAAAGAGTACCACTCCCGACAAGGTTCCCGTTGACATAAATTGAATATCCAACCGGCGTTACCACGTACGCAAGGTGTATCCATTGACCTGTTTTATAATTGAAAGTGGCATCAGCAGCCGTGGTGAGCCAAACACTGCCGCTGCCAATATCACCATGAATTTTATTACCGCTCATGATCTGCATATCAAATGACATTTCGCCCCCTGTCCGGGTGCTTAAAACGTGCATTTCTTTTGTGCCGTCGGCGGGCATTACCCAGGCCTCTGCGGTAAAGCTGCCGGAAACGGTCACCGGCGAGGGGCCCATAATTACGCCATCGGCTACTCCATCAAATGCCAGCGCATTGCCGGGAGGTATGAAGGCGCGGTTTACCGTGATCGTGTAAGAATTGGTGAGCGAGCCATCCGCGGTAACCAATATGGTAATGGTATTCGACCCGGTATTCAAATTAACGCTGGCTGAACCGGCTGTTAAGGCTGATCCGTTAACGGTTATCACCGTATTTAAATAGCTTGCAGTTGGCGTGATGGTTATTGACGATACGGTATTGGCCACCGCGACGGTATAGCCGGTTGTTGTGGCTGAAAATACAGGGCTTAATGTTCCGGCGCTTAACCCAATGCCCGACAAGTTTGCCGAACCGGTGGTAAAGCTAACCGCGCTGCCATAGCTTGTGCCGATACCGTTAGTGGCATAGGCCGCCACATAATAAGTGGTATTAGGGCTTAAGCCGGTTGCTGTGCCACTGTAAGTGCCTGTATTAAGCGTATTTGTCCCGAATGAAAGTTTGGTATCGGTTAGTGTGGGCGAAGTATTCGTGCTGGAATAAACAGCGCCATAGTCAGTAACAAAGACGCCCCCGGTGGCTGTTATATTATTGGCCAAAGTGGCCGATGTGGTGGTAATATTAGCCGCTGCGGTGGTGCTCACAGTTGGCGCAGCATTGGCAAGGGTAGTAAAGCTAATAGCATTACCATATACCGTAATCCCGTTGACCGTTGCGTAAGCCCTGACATAAAAAGTAGTGTTGTTACTGTTGAGTGTTACTGTTGATGGATTGGCAAAAAGTTCAACCCTGGTATCTGCTAATGTAGGCGTTGTATTTGTGGTCGAATACACCACACCCTGATCGGTTACGCGCACGTTGGCGGGGTTTGTTATAGTATAGCCCAGGACGGCGGTGGTTTGCGTTATTGCGGTGGCCGCAGTTGTGGTTATCCCAACGGTGACGGTAGTAAAGCTGATGGTGTTACCATATATCGTAACCCCGTTGCAGATCGCATAAGCGCTGACATAATACGTGGTGCCCGCCTGCAGGGAGTTTACCGTAGCAGGACTGGAAAAAAGTTGGACCTTAGTATCTGCCGTTGTCGGAGTAGTATTTATTGTTGAATATACTACGCCCTGTTCTGTTACCGATGTGAAGCCGGGATTGGTTAGGGTGTAGCCCAGGCTGGCCGAGGTTTGCGTTATTGCAGTGGCTGCTGATGTCGTGAGTGTGGGTAAAATTGCCAGGTTAATATCGGCTATAGCAACGGGTGTAGTTGTGACGATACCATCATTCACGGCAACGAAAAAATCTCTGAACCCGGTTTCAGTGCTGTTGCTTTGGAAAGTGACTGACTGCAAGGCCGCCTGGTACTGGGCCGCCGTGCCTGTGCCTGATATAGTTAGGCCGCCCCCCGGTATGTATGTACCGGTTAAGCCTCCTGCCGGCGGCATTGCAAGAAAATCGCCGCTAGGCTCCCCACCGCTTACGAAAACGTATCGGATAGCGTTGCTGCCGCCTGTTATAGTAGCGCCCGGAGCTATATTAACTGCGGCGGAACCCGAGAAATAGGTTAGGTTTGTCGCTGTTGCTGTTATTACGGGAGGATTGTCGGGTGTTGAAAATGTTATCTGCGGGCCATACGATATGCCAACGTCGTTTTCGGCGTAACCCCGCGCGTAATAAGTCGTATTTGGGGACAATCCTGTGATGTTACTGCTAAAAGTTCCCACGTCAAAGCCGAAAAAGGCTTCATTGTTAATGCCAAAGAGCGTGGGATTAGTGTTTGTGCCGTAAACCACACCTTGCTCTAAAGAAGACATGCCCCCGTCGTCGCTTTCTGTGTAACCGAGCGTGGCCGAATTAAATGTAATATTCGTAGCGGCAGCCGTTGCGCTCACCGTGGGCGCGCCTGGCAACCTGGTTACGGTCAGCGTATATTGCGTTTCGCCCGTTGGTGACCCATCAAACACAACAATGGCAAACGTATTGGCGCCATTATTGGTGCCCCCTGCTGCCAACGCCTGGCTAAATGAACCTGAACCTTGAAAAAAAGATTCGTTGCCGGAGTTCCCGGTTATTTCGACATCGTAATTTGAAACACCTGCTGCCGCAGTTATAGTAATGGAACTTACCGAATTAGCCACAGTAGCTGAATAACTTGTTGTTGCCGATGAAAAAACGGGGCTTAGCGTGCCGGCACTGATGGTAAGACTTGAAAGCCCGTTGGTGGCAAACGATTTCTTTCTATTTAGAGCGCCCGCTGCTTTGGTGTTGGTTATTACAGTATTGAGGCCGTTGCTTTTCAACATATCCCCCGTTTTAAGCTTGCCGCCTGTGCCGGCAACACCGGCATAGCTGCTCGGCGCCAAAGCACCAAGCATGCAAAACAATAAGAGTGTTGTACATACAAAGCGGCAAAGCCTTATTGAACAAAGTTTGGTGCACGCATCATTGTAAATGATTGCGGTGCGGGCTGCCGGCGGCAGTGCGGGTTTTTTCACGTAGTTAAGTTTACGTTAGTGAGGGATAATTTTTTTAAGCTACCGTTAAGCGCGGGAGGTGGATGCGCTTAACAATGGAATTGCTGTATACGTCTAAAAGTCGTGCAAATGTTTTTATGGATTTTGAGAAAGTATCTGAAAAGCCCTTAAAGGTATCCAAATAGCTGGTTTTTTGTATGTAAAAAAGAATACCCGCAGTTGTTTTTTATTACAATTACCATTTTAGAAATTTAACCGGGCAATTACTTGCTGTTTACAACCCCCGTATGAGGCAGCATATGCCCGGTGGAGACCAAAAAATCATGTTACAGCTGCCTGAAAAGCTGCATGAACACCTCTTTGTAATTCCGGCCGATGGGGATCTCTTCCTCATTAATAAAAATGGCGTTTTCATTAAATGAAGTAAGGTGGTTCATGTTAATGGCAAATGAACGGTGCACCCGGATAAAATTATCCGCATTAAAAATATCGATCACATTTTGGAGCGAGTATTTTACGATATGTTTTTTATTGGCCGTTTGAATATAAGTATAGTTACCATCTGCCTTCAGGAACAAAATATCGTCGTATCCTACTTTGTTATACTTATAATTTTGCTTGATGAATATGGCGTTATTGAAATGCAGAATACCGTCCAGCTCGGCATTTTCCTTTTTATTCAGCTTTTCCCTTGCCAGCTGAAAGTTTTCCTGCTGCTGCGTAAAATGGAACATCGCCAGGTCGATCGCTTTGCGCAGGTCATTTACCCTGAATGGCTTCACTAAATAGGCCGAGGGCATGGTTGCCTTTGCCCGTTCAAATGTGTTGCTGTCGGCATATGCGGTAACGTAAATAAATGGCACGTTTTTTTGCTTCTTTACCTGCACGGCCGTTTCAATGCCATCCCAGGCGCCTTTTATGTTAATATCCAGCAATACAATGTCTATATCCTCTTTTTTGATTACTTCGAGCGCTTCGGGGCCGTTGTCTACTATTGCCACCACATCAAAGCCTTCGTTCTGCAGGCTTTCCTGCAGCTCCAAAGCAACAATGCCTTCATCTTCAACAATTAATACCGTAACGTTTTGATCCATTTTTCCTGGTTCTTGCCTCTCTTCTGCATGCCTTAACTACGCAGGATTTAACCACAAAGAACACAAAGCAGAAGACACAAAGGACCACAAAGCTTTAATAGTTTGCGACTTTTTTCCTTTGTGGCGCTCTGTGCCTTCCTGGCGCGCGCTGTGGTTAAACTTTTTCACAGTTATCCGCCAAATCGGCAGACATAAAAGCGTTTATTTTAGACTTCTATATAAATCACTTCACATACGGGATATCCAGCTCCATGCTTGTCCCCCCGGTGTTTGATACCCGGCTTGTTCCGCCGATTTGCTTTACCAAAATTTTAACCAGCTTTACGCCGAACGAGCCTTTCGGATTCTCCCAAACGGCCATCGGAATCCCTATACCGTTATCGTTCATTTTTAATTTTACCTGGTTATCTTCATAACCAATAAATATACGCAGCGACGGTCGCTCCTGCATGTTTTTATAGGCGTGCTTGTAGGTGTTGGTCACCCACTCGTTGATGATGAGGCCAAGCGGCATAGCTATATCAACGTCCATATCATCAATCAAAATTTCCATGCTGATGTCGATCTCTTCGCGGTTTTGGCCAAAGCTTTCCAATATATTGTTTAATAATACAGGCAAAAACTTCTTCATATCAACCTTATTGGCATTGTCGCGCTGGTACAGGCTGTTATGAATGATGGACATGGCCTCGATACGCTGCCTGCTTGCATTGAGCACTTTCAGCGCTTCGGTATCGGTTATTCGGTTCGACTGTAAGTTCAGCAGGCTCGAAACGATTTGCAGGTTGTTTTTTACCCGGTGGTGCAGCTCCTTCATCAATACCTGGAGTTTTGTCGATTGCTCGTTAATTTGAATGTTGCTGGCCGTTAAGGCATCATTTTTCCGGCGGATAACAGCATACATGTAAGCAAGAATCGCCACAAGCACGAAAAAAAGAAATACGTCAGCCAACAGCCAGTGCAGCTGTTTGTTTTTTTGCAGGGCTGCCTGGTTCAATAAAGCCAACGCCTCGTCCTTTTTTGCCGTTTCGTATTTTATTTGCAGCTCGCCTATCTGTTTCTCATTGCTCCGTACCTGCAGCGAATCAACCAGCCACCGAAACTTGTTGAGATAAAAAAAAGCCTGCTTATAATCGGATGACGACTGATAACACCTGGATATATCGTCGTAAATCTCCATTTTGCGGTAAGGTTGCTTTATTTCTATGCTGAGTTGCAATGCCTTGTTTAAGTACATCATGCCCTGCTTTCTGTCGCCGCTGTAATAGTAGGCTGTACCAATGAAGCTATAAGAATAGGTTAGCGAGCGTTTTTGATGATATTTAAGTGCAAGCGCAATGCCTTTTTTGCCATAATATTTCGCCTTTTCGTAGTCTTTCAACAGGTAATAATGCTGGGCGATATTATTGTAAAAAGATATCCGCTCAGGTTCGTATTTCGGGTTTGCCTCTGCAATTTTCAACGCCTCAAGCCTTAAAGCAAGGCTGCTGTCTTTGTCAATAGGCAAGCCAAAGTGCAGGCTATATCCGCGTTTAAACATGGCCTTCATACCTAAAAGCCTTATAATTTCGAGTGTATCGTTATTTTGCCTGGCAATATCAAGCCCTTTTTGGGCGGCTATAAACGCCATTGGGTAGTTGGTGTTTTCTTTATGCAAATTGCCGATGAGCGAATAAATTTCGGGCAAAGGCTGGGTCAGTTTCCATTTTTGAGCATCATTTAAACTCGAGACCGCTAACTGCATGGATTGATAAAAGTCCGAATTTAGCCAGGCATCCCTTGCATCCAGGTACTCAACATAAACCGTAGCTGTTTTATCGTGAAGCCGGTTATTTAGCTTTTTAATTTCATTTATGTAATAACGCAAGGTATCGAGGTTGGTTCCGGCCCCTTTTGATTTTATAATTAAATTATCAAGATGCTTTTTGTAATCACCTCCACTCCCGTTGCCTTGCCCGAAAACTAATCCAACATGAGCAGTGACGAAAACCAGCAAACACAGGTATTTAATTCTACGCATTATACTCCATTATAAAATCTGGCATTTGGCCCAGGGGTAAATAAAAAGGTTTAGCTAATCGAAAAAAGACCGGGAGCGCCCGCCCGGCGAAACCATCTCTAAAGTAAATCAAATGCACCTATTTTATACGATAATGCGAAATAATTTTTTATCGGCCAAAAAAGATGTCCGAACTACGCCGCAAAGGGTGCCAACGGTGATGATTTGGTATGTGAGCAGCGGGTTGGAGTTAGAGATTGGAGATTAGTCCGAAAGTCAGTAATCCCGATAGCTATCAGGATTCGATTTTTTTCGATATGATTTTTTTTATACGCCGCTCAAGAATGCTGCTTAATTTCGGATTTTTATGGCTGACTTTAAACTTTGGACTTTTATAACAAGGGCATTCCCGCCGCTGATAGAAGCGGCGGTCGGGTGCTCTGCTCATACGCCTGCAGGCCTTATGCGCGGCCAGCGCTGATGCCCCCGAACTGGCCGGTATCCGCGACGCCCCCTAATGCAAACCGCCGTAAAAACTTTAGCTTTTGCCTTAAATAGCAAGCCCGGCATTTGGCCAGGCATTGTTATTCTATCTTGCTTTTCGTACACCTCGTCAGGGTTACCTATCTGCGGGCCACAAGCCGGGAGGCTTGCGGCAGCGAAAATTGCTTGCGGTAGCATGGGGGGGGCAGCCAGGCTTTGTCAATTCAAACCTCAATAATATTACTTAGGCAATTGTATCTTAAAGATATGTGCTTTGTTGCCCGCAAAAACGGTGTCTTTTAAAGTCAAATTCAATGTCGTGTCATCGACAATCTGATAACCAATCAAAAAATTCATTCTGGTAATATTTGAGATTACTCGTTCATCAGCTTTCCCCTTTTTTATAGTTACTTGAACAACATCTTGGGTAGTAGCCCCTGATTGAACAAATTTTATATTTATTATATCCCCTTTAAGGTTTATCTGGGCCATTGGAGTATCCTCTCGTTGAAATAAAGGAAAGTTAAAATAGCCGATGACTAAAACTATGGCTAAAACAATACTTCCAATGACTGATATAAATATGATATTTCTATTAATTGCCATGAGTGTTAAAATAACTAAAACCTTGTTTAATAAAGCCTTGATCTCGGGGATCATCACCATATGGTGGATCTGATATCCAAGTAGACATAGATACGCCAAGCCCTGGCAAGTTCTCGTAGTGTCCTTTTTGCCATTGTGGCTGTGAAGTATCATCGCGTATTTGGGCTGCACCGGCTTGCTGCAATAGAAATTGTTCACCGATTCCAGCTTCTCTTCCAACAACCCCAAAATGGAAATTTCCAAAATCTTGTGCCTCTGTAGTTTTACCGAGATAAGAAAACATGGTCGTTTTACCGTCAACGTGGTTCGCCAACCCAAAGATAGTGCGGCTTCCAGTCTGAAAATCCCATTCTGATCCTTTTTTTACATGATTGTAAAAAGATATTAGGTTCATGCCCTTTGCTTGTCCAATGTCTTTCGTTAAGATATTTTTCACTATGTTATCTACATTGAGCGTACCACCTAATTCACCAATGTCTTTCCCTCCCGCACCAGTGTTTGTCTTACTATAGGTTTTATCAACATCTTTAGTGGTTTTAGCGTCATCATGTTCATAAACATGGTTGTCACCGTCATTGATGTTTTTAAGCACTGTTCCGTATTTATCAACATGGACAGATGTAGTTTCCATTCCATCTGGGTCGATAAATCGAATGGGATTATCATCTGCGTAAGTATAAGTTGAAAAACGTCTGCTTTTTTCTGCTTTAGGATCTATGCTTGTCATGCGTCCTATTACAGGATCATAAAACCGCGCGCCATAATCGTATTCCGTAAAGTCCTCCTGTAACTCTTTTTTATTGTAAAGATATTCATTTTTGGGATTTGGTGTTGGAGATGTTCGCAAAATTTCCATCCCAAAAGGATAGTAGTCATCCTGTTGGTAAACTATCGCCGCAGCCGTTTTGGCGCCAAACGTTACCCGGGTATTGCCCAGGTTATCGCCTAAATAATAGTTATAATCGTAATTCGTGGTCCCGTTTGGTACGGCTTTGCCTTCTTCCGTTTGTATAAAGCCGATAGCCGTGCTGCTATTATCATATTCGATGCCGCCGATATAATCGGTTGTTTTGGTTACCCCGCCTATCACGCTTACCCGTCTTAACTTATTGCCTTCGGCATCATAAGTGTAAGTGTCCGTCCCATTTGGCACTGTTACTACGTTCGGCAGGTTCAGCAGGTTATAGGTAAAACTTTTGTTTTGGCCTGTGTTTACCGTATTGGCGGCGGTGAGCATATTGCCGTTACCGTCGTAGGTGTACCTGGTAATGCCGCTTACGAGGCCGCTGTTGCTGGCGTTGGCATCCTTAACACTGTCAAGGCTGTTTTTACCGCTATAATAATATTGCAGCTGGTCAATCTCGTTCCCTGCCTGGTAGCGGTTCAGGAAGGTAAGGTTGCCCTGGGTATCATAGGCAATGCCGTTTTCCTGGTAGTTGTCCGCGCTGGTAATACCGCTGGTCAGGCGGTTCAGCTTATCGTACTTATAGGTGTAATTATTGGTCAGGTTGCCGGGTACGCCCCAGTACTGGTACATAATGTTGCCGTTCCAGGCCTTGTTGCCGCTATTGGTATTGTAATAGAGTACTATATTAAACAGCGGGGCGCTGGCCTGGTACAGCCAGCCCCGCTCGTTATAGGCATACGTTATGGTTTGCAGGTAATTTACGCTATCCGTACTGTGCAGCTTTTTGTTGAACAGCTGGCCTATCTCGTTGTAATACGTGTAAGCTACCAGCCGCATGGTGTCGGCAGCCAGGTTTTTATTGGTGATCTGCTCCCATGTTTTGATTTTTCGGCCCGTCCAGTCATAAATGTATTTGTTATAAATGGTTACCAGCGGGTAGCTGGTGCTTGCGCTGGTCCAGTGCTTGCGCGTTACCGTGGTGGGGGCGTTGGTAAAATTGTAGGTGCTGGTTATAGCATCATAGTTATTAGCGTTGAGCGTGCCGCCTAAATAATGCTGCGCGTAGGCTTCCAGGCTTCCCTCAATTCAGCCGCGAGTGTGTGGCGCTAGGCCGTTCGGCTGTGCACTCGTGCGCCGCTGATAGGCGGCAAACTGTGCCTTTTGTACATAATCTAAAGTTAATGATTTATTGCAGTATTGAGAAAGCAGCCGACCGGTAAAACGGGCTACCTGTCAGCGGAGCACGAGTACGCTGCCGCACAAGCCCGCGCTGCATACTCACGCGAGGATTAGAGAATTGGGGGCCCGAATTTGAGCAAACGTTCAGCACGTTATATTTCCTCCAACGCTTTAATAACAGCACTGTCACAGTGTTTTGATCTAAGATATTCTTTTAGTTTTTCAAAAAAAGTAATAGAATTTTTATTAATTAAAAAAAAAGACTTATTATTTATATGTAAAACAACCTCATTATAAATATCATAATCTTTAATTCCTTTGGTGTCATAAAGTTCACTGTGATTGTTAATAAAGTCAAATAGTGCCTGGTAATTTTTTCTATCAGTCACCACACAAACATAATACATGTTAACAAATGCTTGATAAACTTCTTTTGTAATGGGTTTATTAATTGTTTTAAGATTGCGTTTCAATATATTGTATTCAAGGCTATCCAATTGAATATTCAATTTCGCTGTACTTATATATATCTTTTTCGAATGGTTTTGATTCTCATCTGCGCGTATAAATGAAATATACTCTGGTGCTTTCGGCGTATTTTCCTGGTAGCTAATTGAAATCAATATTAGAATTGATAATATTAATGGCTTTATCATAATTTTTATTTTAGTGAGAAGAATTATAGTTATTTATTGCCTTTTGTGTGTTTTTCCCTCAATTCAGGCGCGAGGTCGGCGTAGGCCAGGCGGGTGGCAACACTCATGCCCCGCTGACAGGCGGCAAACTGTGCCTTTTGTACATCATCTAAAGTTAATGATTTATTGCAGTATTGAGAAAGCAGCCGACCGGTAAAACGGGCTACCTGTCAGCGGAGCACGAGGTACTGTCGCGCTCAGGCCAGCCCCGACATCCACGCCTGGATTTGTGCAGTGGTAAAATCGTGTAAACTACTTACTGCCAACTGCTTACAGTCGGCTGCAGCCTGGTTTCGAGCGGGCAATGTACGATCACCGGTTGCGCAAACAACTCAGTGCCAACTGCTTACTAAAAAAGTGTTCACGAAAATCCTCAAAAATGGTTCAAATTTGCGAGTTGTAAATTTTAACCTGTTAAAAACCAGCGCTTTTCGTTCCGATTTAACGGGTGTATGTGTGCAAATCGTGAACACTTTAACCCCGTACATACGGGGTTTTAAGGCCTTCAATCATAGCAAACACTATTAACTGTAACCGCGACTTTTGGCGGATATTATTTCCCAAAAACCTCTTCGAGTTTATTCTCCAGCTCCGCTCCGCGAAGATCGCGGGCAACGATCTTTCCATTCGGATCGATCAGGAAGTTTGAAGGGATCGAGGTGATGTAATACAGTTGTGCGGCGGCATTATCCCAAAATTTCAGGTCGGAAACCTGTGTCCAGGTTAGCCCGTCATTTTTGATGGCGGCAAGCCAGCTGTTCTTGCCTTCGGCTTTATCGAGCGAGACACTCAAAATCGTAAAATTCTTGTCTTTGAATTTATTGTACACCTTTACCACGTTGGGGTTTTCTTCGCGGCAGGGCCCGCACCAGGACGCCCAAAAATCAAGCAGCACATATTTGCCCCTGAACGACGAGAGTTTTACAGGCGCTCCGTTAACATCATTCTCCGTAAAGTCGGGTGCGGCGGCGCCTATGCCGGTGGTTCGTAATTCATCCAGGTTCTTTTTAAATACTTTGGCCGCTTCGGTATTTTTTATTTCCGGGGACAGCGAGTTAAACAGGGTATCTAATTCAGCAGGGTCGGGCGTTGGCCCCCCAACCTCATACAGTGCGATCAAACTGAGATAGCTGTTTGGGTTAGACAGGATAAATATCTTGATCGCAGCTTCCTGTTCGGTTTGCAATTGTTTATAGCGCCGCTGGATGGAGTTTTGGAAATCGGCAGAGTTTTGCTGCATAAGCGATGCAGATTTTTTCTCTTCGGCCAGCTTTTGGGCCTTATCCATGATCGGCTTTAGCTGCGCCACCAGCCTTTTACTGTCGTCGTTTACCTTTGAGCCGGTGATCTGCGCTTTTTTTATCGAATCGGGGCTGGTTAAAGTGATATCACCTTTTTCCAGGTATAAATTCAAAACATCCGCTGTGCTATCAACCCGCGTAAGTCCCGCGCCGGTATGATCCAGCAACAAAGACGCATTGGTAGGATTTAACAGCCGGCCGGTAAATGTAAAGCTGCCATTGGTGATGTTGGCCGAGTCGACATATTTATTGGCGCCGAGCTGGTATGCCAGGTAAGCGCGCGCAGGGGCGTTTAAATTGCCCACTTTTCCTTTCAGGGTAAAAACCTGGGGCTCCTGGGCAAATGCTGCGGCCGGTAGGAGAGCCAGCAGGAATAAAAATAATCTCTTCATCAGTTTCTGTTGCACAAAGCTATGGTAACGTTTAAACCCGGTTTGAATTGTGCTGTTTAGTTTAATTTTTGAAATGTACGCCACCAAAGATCGGGCATTTCGCCGGAAACGGCTGTCTTATAATCGTCATATTGGCAGGGCACCAGGTGAAAGCGCTCGTTTTTTGAACCCCCGGCCGGGTAGGGCACCTGCATCCACCAACGGTCGGACTTTTTGCTTTTTACAAATACCAGCTCATGCTCATCATGTTTCAGGCTGGTTTTATAAATAAGGTACTGCGATTTCGGGCTTAACGGGAAATCCCGTTTGCGGTTATACACGCCATCGATAAAATACCAGATCATCTGCGCCAGCAGCATCGCCGTCTGGCCGTTACTATCATAAGCGGGGTTGAACTCATAAAAACCTATCGAACTCAATTTATCATTAAAGCCGGCATAGCGTGCTGCCTGGCAAGCCTCGCTGCCAAAAAAACCATTTGGGTTGGCGTTTGCATTTCCGGCAGCATCCGATGAACGGATAGCGCCGATATCAAAGCTTACCATCGTGGCGTTGCGGATGATCGGCTCAACCACTGCTATGTTACCGGTTAACTCGCCTACGCGATGAACGTCAAAATAAAGTTTATCCATCATTCTCAGGCTTTCCTGGCTGGTATAATACGTTTGGTAACCCAGGTTGCTGTAATTAAAAAGATAATTGGGCTGATGCAAAAATATCTTGTTCAGATAGGATTCTGAAGTTGTGACGATGCTGTCCGGATCCATGTCGTCGTCCTCCAGGTCAAATTTTGGATCGATGATCACGAGGTCTACCTTTTGCTCCAATGTTTCGTAAGCCAGGTATTGCGCGTAGGTAAGGTCCTGTCCGCCGCCCATGATCACCGGGATAATGTTCTTTTTGACCAGCTCGTTTACTACGGTCTTTAGCGCAATATAAGTATCGGTAACGGTAGCTCCGGGGCGGATGTTTCCAAGGTCGACAATTTTGGTATTGTAGTTACCTTCGTTTAGCAGGTATAGCTTTTCGCGAATATAGTCCGGGCCTAACGCACAACCGGAATTATTGACAGCGTTGCGATCTTCCTGCACGCCGATCAGCGCTATGTCGATCTTATCCTCCATGCCGGGAAAGCCATGTGAAAAATATTCGATCTTGCTGCCCAGCTGGCTGGTGTAATATCCTTTTTTAGGGATGATCTTGTCGGCATCAATAGGCGCAAAGAAATCGGATAAAGACATGTGTTGATGTGCAAATGTGCAGATGTGCAAATGTGCGGATTTTTTGATTAATGTAGGAATGGCACGCATTTTTAATCAGCAGGGAATTATCAAATTCCGTTAATTTCAGTTCAATTTTAATCTGCACATTTGCACATCCGCACATTCGCACATTAGACAATGGTACTAATCACCGGGGCTACAGGTTTTTTAGGTTCGGAACTGGCTTTGCAACTGGTTGAGGGAGGTGTAAATGTCCGCTGTACCAAACGGGCCAGCTCCTCAATCCCCGAAATATTAAAACCTTTTGCAAAACAAATTGAATGGGTTGAGGCTGACCTGATGGACGTTTTTGCGCTGGAACGCGCACTGGCCGGCGCGGCGCAGGTTTATCATTGCGCGGCCTGGGTGTCCCTGAAACAAGCCGACAAAAAGGATATGATAAGGGTGAATGTTACCGGTACTGCAAACCTGGTAAACTTATGCATGGATTACGATTGCAGGCTGGTACATGTAAGCAGCGTCGCGGCAATCGGAATTGCCAAACCCGGCGACCTGATCACCGAAAACCATCACCTTGACCAGGCTACCGAAACGGATGGCTATGCCTTATCAAAGCTGGAAAGCGAAATGGAAGTTTGGCGGGGAATTGCGGAGGGTTTGAATGCTGTTATTGTTAACCCGTCCATCATCATCGGCGCCAGCGCCGGTACAAGCGGGAGCGGGGAGCTTTTTGATCGCGTTCACAAAGGACTTAAATTTTATACTTCGGGCAGCTGCGGGTTTGTGGATGTGAAGGACGTGGCAAAATGTATGATTGCGCTGATGAACAGCGATATAATGGCTGAGCGTTTCATCATCAGCGCTGAAAACTGCACCTTCAGGCAAATCACGACGGAAATTGCGGAAGGCTTCGGGATTAAACCGCCGTCAATTTATGCCAGCCCCTGGATGATGAGCGTGGCCTGGCGGGCCGCAAGGCTTTGGGCAGCGCTCACCGGAACTAAACCGGCACTCGATAAAGTATCAGCACAATCCGCATCGATGACGCGGGATTATGATAATTCGAAGATCAAAAAAGCGATCGGGATTGAATTCAAACCGGTTAGTGAATCGGTAAAAGAAATTTGCGCGAAATTGAAAATGTAGAGAACGCAATACTTTGCGTCTCCTAACCACGCATTCGGAGACGCAAAGTATTGCGCCTCTACATTTGTTTAACCTAATACTGCCCTATCGACAATAACACGAGCGTACAGGCGTACTCTGTTTCGATACCTTTCTCATTAGCCATCCGGCGCAATTCGGAGTTTTCTGTTCCCGGGTTAAAAATGATACGTTTGGGCTGTGTTTTTAAGATATAGTCGTATAAACCTTCCTGGTGCTGCGGGCCGACATATAAGGTGATCGTATCGATATCATTATGGATGGTCTCAGGTTTTTCAATGGGCACGCCAGCCACATCGCCCGTTCTTATTCCCACATTCACGATACTGTGCCCGCTGCGCACAAGCCGGTTTGCCGCCATGTTGGCGTAGCGGCTTGTGTTTGGTGTAGCGCCCAGCACTAAAGTTTTCTTATCAGCCATTAATAATCCTCGTTAAAATAGCTACCTGTCCCGAGTGGTAGATATGATGCTGTATCAATCCCCGTACCAATTCCTCAAAGCTTACGCCCGTGCCCAGCTCGCGGTTACGTTCGTCCGGAAAGGGCTCGTTCCACTGTTCCTCCGGAAACTCCCGGATAGCTGCCAGCAAATTTACATTGACAAGCTTCAGGTCATTGACATAGTTCTGCCATTTTTCTTCTGTGGGTGTGCCGGGGTCGGGCCAGTCGCCGCTGGAAGGCATCCCGGCCGACATGCCATTTATCCGGTCGAGCGCTTCTTCAGTCCACGACAGCATGTGCAAAACGATGCCGGCAATATTGTGTATCGATCCGGGCGGTTTTTCAAAGGCCGTTTCAAAGGAAACCTGTTCCAGTATGGTATAAACCGGCGAGCCATACCAGGGGTCGCCCTGCAATACGTTTTCTAATTCCTGTGAAAGTTTTTCAGCTGTATTCATGGTAATAGATTTTTTACTGCGGTTGCACAATTGATACCATCGATGGCTGCGGAGATAATACCGCCTGCATACCCCGCGCCTTCACCGCAGGGAAACAAGCCAATCACCTGCGGATGCTGCAAAGTTTCCTTGTCGCGCGGTATCTTAACCGGCGACGATGTCCGCGATTCCACCCCGACCAAAATCGCCTCATTGGTATAATACCCCTTCATTTTACGACCAAAAACCGGCAAGGCCCTGCGCAGGCGCTCATTGATACGCGCAGGCAATATTTCCCTAAGCTCAACGCTCTTTGTGCCCGGAAGATAAGAATTAACCGGCAAATTGGCGGACAGCCGGTTCTCCGCGAAATCGATCATCCTTTGCGCCGGCGCAACCAGTTTACCGCCGCCTGCTTTAAAGGCCAGCTGCTCAATTTCCCGCTGAAAACGAAGCATTTTTAGCGGATCATCGCCGCCGGCAACGTCTTCCAGGTTAACCTGCACCACCGTACCTGAATTGGCAAAAGGGTTGTTCCGTTTGGACGGGCTCCAGCCGTTCACCACAATTTCGTCCATATCCGTTGCACAGGGGGCTATAATTCCGCCGGGGCACATGCAGAAGGAAAATACGCCCCGGTCGTCCACCTGTTCAACCAAATTATAGTATGATGGCGGCAGGTCAGGCCCGCGATGCTCGCAATGGTATTGCGCCTGGTCGATGATCTCCTGCGGGTGCTCGATGCGCACACCCAAAGCAAAGGGTTTCGGCTCGATCAGTATTTGCTGGCGATGCAGCATTTCGAAAATATCCCTTGCGGAGTGCCCGGTTGCCAGTATAACGGCATCGGCAAAAAGCTTTTCGCCAAAGGCGAGCTGTACGCCTTTTATTTTACCAAATTCAACCAATAAAGCACTTACTTTAGCGTCAAATTGCACCTCGCCGCCGGCATTCAGTATGCTGTCTTTTATCGAAGTTATGATCTGCGGCAGCTTATTGGTGCCGATATGCGGGCGGGCGTCAATCAAAATATCTTCGGTTGCGCCATGGGCTACAAAGGTTTTTAGGACGGCGTTCACATCCCCCCGTTTGGTTGAACGTGTATACAGCTTCCCGTCTGAATAAGTACCTGCGCCACCTTCACCAAAACAATAGTTTGATTCCGGGTTTACCAGCCCCTGTTTGTTGATATTGGCCAGGTCGCGCCTGCGTTGTTTAACGTCTTTGCCACGCTCTAAAATGATGGGCTTTAAACCCATTTCGATGCAGCGCAATGCGGCAAACAGCCCGGCCGGCCCGGCGCCGATGATGATTACCGGTTTGGCGGTCTTTACGTCAGGGTAGTTAACGGTAAAAGTTTCCGGCACATAAATCTCGTCAATAAATACCTGCACCTGCATGCGGTAAACCACCTTGCGACCGCGGGCGTCAATAGAGCGTTTTAGAATTTTTACGGCCGATATTTTTTGAGGGGAGATATTCAGGGCCGATGCCGACAGCTTTTTTAATACTGCCTGGTCTTCCTGTTGGTCGGGCTGGCAAACAATTTCGATTTCTTTAACCATGTATTGCCGGGTTTTTATCCCGGATGGGGCAAAAGTAACGATTATTGAAACAAGTGTTCTCGCGAATCGAAAAACACTATGAACACCTTCGTGTATCTAATCATCGGTTTTCCACCTGTAAGGGCGCCCCTTGTGGGCGCCCTGGTTTTCCGCAAACCAACCGGCCACAACAGCCGCAATCGCCGTTAATCGTCCAATATTATTGGGGACATTTATTGCATCGGGTACATTCCGGGCGACCACAAGGGTCGCCCCTACAGGCGTGTACCCTTTCATGACCCTTCAAAACGTTCGCGAAACATCATAAAAACGCATTCGAAACGGGTACAAACGGCATCGAAATTTTTCTCCCAGGCTAAAAAGCGTTCTTTTTTGAACGCCAAAATGAACACCTCAAACTGAGTCAACCGGCGGATCTGCGCTAACGAAACCATCGTCTGCCGGCTTTTTCCTGAGGATACCCTTTACCGCGCCTTCAGCTTCAGGAAATGAAAAACTGAAGCCCGATTCCAACAAACGCGTTGGTAAAACCCAGCGGCTTTTCAGGATCAGTTCGGTTTCGGTACGGATAAATACAGCGCCAAGGTCCAGCAGCCATTTTGGGGCAGGCAAGCCAAAAGGCCGGCCGGCAGCTTTGCGTATAATGCGCATAAGGTTATCATTTTTTACCGGCTCCGGCGCGGTGCAGTTAAATATGCCCCCGAGCTCCCGGTGATCGGCAAACCATTCCGTACAGCGGGCGGCGTCCAACTCATGCACCCAACTCACATATTGCCGTCCGTTGCCCTGCCGGCCGCCCATCCCCATTTTTACCAGGTTGAGCAGCCTGGGGAATACACTGTCGCTCCGGCCCAGCACAATGCCCATGCGCAGGGCTATCTTTCGCGTTTTCGGCGTATCATATTTGTTAAAGGCATATTCCCAGGCCTCGCAAACATCAACAGAGAAACCTTCGCCATGCTCGCCGGTTTCCTCGTCCTGCGGACGGTCTTCCGCATGGCGGTAAATGGTGGCCGAGCTGAGGTTGATCCACAGCTTCGGCGGTTCCACTAAATCGTGTATCACCTGGCCCAGCAATTCGGTCGGCTCCAGTCTCGAACTAAATATCCCGGCCTTATTTTTCGGTGTATAGCGGCAATTAACGTTTTTGCCGCACAGATTGATCAGTATATCCGCATTCACCAACTCGGCCGCCCATTTGCCCCGGGTTTTGCCGTCCCATACTGCTGTCCGCACATTCCGCTCCTGCTGTTTTTCGTGACGGCTCAGGATCACAATTTCGGCGGCCTTGTCGCTGTAATATTTAGTCAATACCCTGCCCAGGTAACCATTACCTCCGGCAAGGACTATTTTTTTGTATTTCATTGCAATTATTTCATAATTGGTTGATTAAGTGGGTGGTTGACCGAGTTGGCCTGTTTTCTAACTTGTTACAACTCGTTACAACCATTACAACTCATTCATAACTTAATCAACTCAAAATCAGCACCAGCAACCCAATCCTGTACAACACCCAGGTAACCGTCAGTATCCAGCCCAGGCCCATCAGGCTGGTACGGCGAATATGCTCCAAAAACATCAGTCCGGCAACGCCCATAAAATAAAGCGGGAACACTACGGGCGGCAGCTTAACCCAATCCGCCAGGCCAATCATCAGCAAAAGCAGCAGGCTGCCGGCGAACGAGATCGTCATCATATTGCCCAGGTAGTTCCACAGTTTTTGGCGGGCAAAAGTACTGATGACCGCGCCCTGAAAGATCATCTGCCCGCCGCAGATGAAATATTCGCGCCATGGGCCGCCTGCCGGGATAAACACGTTGAGCAAACGCGCATAAGCTGTAAGGATGCAACCGGTGCCCAGCCAGGTAAACAACAAGTAAGCAATGCGGTAATGCAGCTTAAACGTGGGCTGATAAGCGTAGGTACTACTGTTTTTGCCAGACGGGATGATTATGCGCCGATTGGACGATATAAAGGCATAAACCTTGCTCATCAGCCACGCAAATGGCCTGAACCTGAACAGGGGGCCAAACACCGGCCAGGCATTGCCGATCACCTTAAAAAGGCTCTCCACTCCATAACTTACCTCGCCATTTTGGGTGTTCACCAAGGCTATCTCATTCACCGCACGCTGTCGGTCTATCACAGGGCAAACGGTCTCCAGCGTACTTTGATAGGCCGCGCGGCCCTCCCTATCCAGCATGCCGCTCCGCACAAAAGCCTGTGTATAAGCCCGGCACATGGGGCATTCACTATCAAATAGGATCAGGTGGTTTTTCAATGTTTTCATATTTTCAATAATTAATGAAACATTACTTTAAAAAATTAACCGGGTTGTTTCCGGTGGGTGTAAAAGTCAACTAAACGTTTTGCGATACAAATATAAACATTGTTTTCAAACTTTCAATATTTATTGAAAGTTTTTTATTGGGATTACTCCCATGGGGGGCGAAGAAGTAACACCCTACTATCCGGCGCCGGCCTCTTTGCTGGTATCGTCGGGTGACCAAAAGCGCGACCTGCGATTTCGAGATCATGCGGAAATGAATCGCCCCCGGCATCCACCAAAAACAAAATCTTGTGTTGGTTTATGGAAATCCATCCCGGCCCGCATCTTACCAGTGTAATTGATATAATTCAAACGAAATAATCGTTATTTGTTTAACCATTTAGCCTCACCCAATTATGCGCACAGCCTTTCTGCATCTGAAAAAATACCTTTTGCTTGTTGCCTTGCTGTTTGGTTTTTACACCGTCAGCGCGCAAGTAAAGTATAGCGATATCGTATTCCGGATCGATTCTTTTGCTAATCTCGGCCTTCCCAAATCGGCACTCAAGCAAGTGGACAAACTCGACAGTATTGCCCGCAAGAATGGTAACGCGCCACAGCAGATCAGGGCCGCCATTTACCGTATGACCTTCCAATCCTCCCTCGAAGAAAACGCGTTAGATGCAATTATCAGCCGGTTAAAAAAAGACATCGACAGGGTAAGCTACCCCGTGAAGCCAGTTTTGCAATCCTTGCTGGCACAAATGTACTGGCAGTATTACCAGCAAAACCGCTACCGGTTTAGTCAGCGCACGCAACAGGTGTCCCCCGACAGCGATTTTAGCCTTTGGGACCTGCATACTATTATCAGCCAAACGACGCATTTGTACGATCTTTCCCTTGCCGATGCTACCAAAGAGCAAAACACGCCTGTTAGCGTACTCGACGGCGTTTTGGAAGGCGACAGTACAACCCGTTACTTACGGCCAACATTATATGACCTGTTGGTGCAGCGGGCCTTTGAATTCTTCCTGGCGGATGAGGCTTCAATTGACAAGCCGCGCTTGCCTTTTTCATTAAGCGACCCTCGCTTTTTCAGTGACAGTAAAACGTTTGCCGGCCTGGTTATTAAAACCTCAGACACCGGCTCAACCGCTTATAAAGGCATTAGGTACTTACAGCAAGCCACAACTTTTCATCTCAACATGCACCATGACGAAGCTTTGGCAGACCTGCACATACAACGGCTTACGTTTTTAAAAACGCAAGCGAACATCTTGCATAAGGATTCACTTTACCTATCGGCCTTAAGAAAAATCGCTGAAGAGTTTTCAACGAAGCCGATCAGTAGCGAAGCGCTGGTTTTAGAGGGGCAATATTACCAGGGTATAGATAGTTTGATAATTGCCTATCATTATTTTAAGCAAGCCACTACGAATTACCCGGAAAGCCTGGGTGGTAAAAATGCATCCACACTAATGCGGGAACTTGAGGAAAAAAGACTTTCCGCAACGACGGAAAATATAAATATTGCGAATAAGCCAATACTTGCGTTGCTGAATTATAAAAATTTAGCGTCGGCCACCTACAATATTTTCCGGCTATCGGCGGCACAACTAAACCAATTTGAAAATGATTTTGATGCCTCTTATTTAACCAAAAATCAATACAAATTGGATTTCTTAAAAAAGCTTAGGCCTATCCAAAACAAAACAATTAGCTGGCCCAGCTTAAATGATTATAAACAACATAGGCTGGAATTTAAAATCGAAGCGTTAATTCCTGGCGACTACGTTTTGCTGGTAAAGGATAGCGCAAATACCGACGGGCTGGCAAGCTTTACCATCTTTAAAGTAAGTAATCTGGCATACACGGCGCGGATAAATCCGGATGACCAGGTTGAAATACGTGTTATGGACCGCCAGTTGGGTCAGCCGGTAGACGGCGCACAGGTGCAATTAACTACGCACCATATAAAGTACAACAATGCCACTAAAAAGAACGAATCGATCGACATTAATGCCGAAGGCACATCTGACAGGAATGGTCGTTTTAAAACGGATAAAATGCCTTCGAGGTATGCTATTGACATACGTGTCATATTACCTGGAGATACACTGACTGACAAATCAAAGTATATTTCAGGTGCCAGCTATGACCCATCCGACGACGAGGATCCGCAAGATAAAACAATACTGTTTACCGATCGACAGATATACAGGCCGGGGCAAACCATTTATTTTAAAGCGCTGCAATTACAAGGTCAAAAAGGTAAAAACAAGCTAATGCCGCAGAAAAGTGTCGAGGTTCAATTTATGGACGCAAATGACAAACAGGTGGCCGATTTAAAAATAGTCACAAACGACTTTGGCAGCGCAGCCGGAAGCTTTATTATACCGCAGAACATAATGGCGGGCAATGCAACGTTAAAAACGCCGGACGGACAGATCACTGTGGATGTGGAAGAGTACAAACGCCCTACTTTCCAGGTCGTGTTTTTGCCTGTCAAAGAAAGCTATAGATTGAATGATACGGTTACCTTGGCAGGAAATATTACCGCTTTTTCGGGGTATGGGCTGTCACAGGCAAAAGTTGCTTATCATATTGTCCGTTCACAAAACTGGGAAATATATTATAACAGGTTCCGTCACATTAATCGGCCAAACTATAATAATGATGTTGAAACGGAGATTGAAAGCGACACAACAGTGACCGACGATCAGGGGCGGTTTAAAATAAAATTTAAAGCCGTTCCCGGTGAAGGCGGCATCGACAACGAAATCAGCTATAAATATGCGGTAAGCGCCGACGTAACCGACGAGACGGGCGAAACACGATCAGGTGAAGGCTCAATCGTTGTGGGACACAATGATATTAAGATAGTTAATTATGTGCCTGCCCAACTATTTGCAAAGGACTCGCTTATGTCTCCTATAAAAATCGAAAACCTAAATGATCAGCTGCAGAAAGGAAATATAAAGGTTGAAGTTTATGCTTTAAAAAATGCGGGCCAGGTATTTAAGACACGTTTGTGGGGTAAGCCTGATCAATTTATCATGAATGAGCAGGATTTTAAAAATGACTTCCCCGGGTATGCATTCAACGGCGAGGATGAAGTGGAAAAATGGCCACGACTGCAAAAAGTAATGAACGCGAATATAACCGTTGACGAGAACAAACCAGGGAAAATCGACTTTTCGCCCCTAAGCAAACAAAAATCAGGCATGTACGAGATCGTCGTTAGTGGGCGGAACGAAAAAGGGGACACTACATCGCTAACCGGCTACGTAAACCTGATCAGCGACAATCCCCAACCATCAAAATTTGCAGATTGGGTAATCCAGGTACTGAACGAAGTAACGGCCGGCGACACGGCCCAGTTTTTAGTAGGGATTGGTCAGAAAGTCAAAATATTAATGGAACGGTATAACGGACCAAAATTAATATCGTCAAAGTGGATAACTATTGAAAAAGAGCAGCAATATATTAAAATACCCATTGAGGACGGCGACAAGGATGTAGCTATTCAGTTTATGATGGTGTATCAAAACAGGATGTATAACAGCTATCAGCCGATATATATTGATAATCCAAATAAAGCACTCAAAATCAAGTTCCTCAGTTTTCGAAATAAACTACAGCCCGGCCAGAAAGAACAGTGGAAACTACAGGTAAGCAACCCCGGAAATGAAAAGCTGGCTGCGGAAATGATTGCCGATTTATATGACGCATCGCTGGACGATATTACGCCTCCGCTCGACTGGAAGGGATTACTGAACCAGGACAACGGGGGGCATGGAAACTATTTTGCCTGGAATAACTGGAATTTTGTTCAATCGATAAATTCGGCGCCGTTTGTTTATATAAACAACTCTTACAATCTCGACCATCGTGTTTATGAGCAACTTAACTTATTTGGCTACAACTATTATGGCGGTTATAATAACGCCTATCAAAGCTATCTTAGAAAAGCAAACAGGAGTGTAATAGACGCCGAAAACAACAAGCGCCTGGAAGATGAATACCTGAAAAACGCAAAAAGAATAAAAAATGGTTATGATATTACAGGGCGTGTAATTGCAGCCGATGATAAATTAGGAATTCCGGGAGTATCCATCAATATAAAGGGGACAAGAATAGGAACAATGTCTAATTCAGGGGGCTATTTTAAAATACGGGTACCCTTAAATGCGACATTAGTTTTTTCATTTGTAGGCTATAAGCGTTTGGATATGCCGACCAGCAAAGAGGATAATGTTACCGTTGCCCTAAAACCGGAGGCCTACCAGTTAGGTGAAGTAGTAGTTACAGGGTATGGGACAGAGTTAAAAAAGGATTTAACAGGTAGCGTTTCTACAGTAATGATTAGAGGCATGGCATCGCCTAAAGCGGAAGAATTGTTGCAAGGTCAGGCGGCCGGGGTGCAAGTCCAGGCAAACGACAAAGGTTATCTATCTGGCGGCGAATCCAAAAAATTGGACGATATTACCCCCCGCACCAATTTCGCCGAAACCGCCTTCTTCTACCCCCAACTCCATACTAATGAAAAAGGCGAAATCCTAATCGATTTTACCATCCCTGAATCCCTTACCCGCTGGAAATTCAGGGCATTGGCACATACAAAGGATTTGGCAACGGGTTATGTGGAAACCGAGGTAGTAACCCAAAAACAAGTCAGCATCAGCGGCAATACGCCACGGTTTTTGCGCGAGGGGGATACCGTCACCATTTCGGCAAGGCTGGCCAATTTAACCGCCGGCAAGTTAAAAGGCAAGGTACAACTGCAGCTTTTCAATGCGCTGAACATGCAGCCCGTTAACTTGTTTGTGAATAAGGCAGATGCAGAACAAGACTTTGAG
>Ga0210389_10000808_pt1 | contig 26431 bp, 21 predicted proteins | sample IncBWH28OmetaG_FD_160127 | JGI IMG/M metagenome (GOLD analysis project Ga0210389, IMG submission 160127) | Forest soil microbial communities from Barre Woods Harvard Forest LTER site, Petersham, Massachusetts, United States - Inc-BW-H-28-O ... | reverse complement strand
GCGTGTTGCGGAAGCGTGCTTCAGGGCATTGGTCAGAGCTTCCTGTGCAATACGATAGAGGTGATCGGCCGTGGTGTTGTTCAAGCGCAGCGCGGCGGTCTCGGTGACCTCGAGAGTCACTGAGGTTTGGGAATGGGTGGAGAGATCCACGAGCGAACGAAGCGCGCCGGCGATACCGCCGCTGGTATCGGAAAGCGGCGACAATCCCTGGGCAATCTGCCGGCAGGTGTCGATGGAAGAGCCCACAATCGAGGCCAGATCAGCCAAATCCGCCGCAATCGGCGCGCCGGCGCTGCGCGCGGACTTCTCGAGATTGTTGATCAACAGGCTCGCGCCGTAGAGGGTTTGCCCCAACCCATCATGAATGTCGGCCGAGAGTCGGCGACGTTCGCGCCTGCCGACATCCAACAGCTTGGATTCCAGCACGCGCCGCTCCGTTATGTTCTCGCCGATGCTCGCGACGCCAACGGGCTCGCCCGAGGCGCCGCGGATGACTGAGTTGTTCCAGCGCACCAACAGCATCTCGCCCGAGCGGCACATGATCTCATTTTCATGATGCCACGCCGATGGTGAGTCATTGAGGATCTCCGCGAACAGCTTGCGCAACTCCGGGGCTTCGTGCGGGACGAAACGCTCGAACCAATCGCATCCCAGAACCTCGGCTTGAGTCCAACCGGTGAGCGCCAAGAAATAGTCGTTGCAGAAACTCAGCTTCGCGTCGCGGTCCAACGTGAGCGCGAACAAGTTCATTTTGCTCACGACCTGCTGAAAGCTGCGCCCCAGGTCTTGCGCTCTTCGCGAAGGATCGCCGTATGTGTCCATGGGCCTTCATTCCTTTTGCAAGGGCGAATGCCCGCGCCTGGCGCGAAGTCTACGCCTTAGGTCGCAGGGCCTGCCAGGACTGCGCCCGCCGCACTGCAGCCTGGACCGGCCGCCGTCCGCTTAGCGCCGCGCATAAAGCGCGGCGTGTTCCCTTGCGTAGGGCGCGTAGGTCTCTTTCATCGTCGCCAGATTCAATAGCATTGCCGCCACTTTGCGCTCCGTTCCCGTCGCGTACAGCGTGGAGCGCACCCACATGCTTTCCGTGCGGCGGCTGCCGGTCAGGGCGACGACCTCGCGCTCGATTTCGTACGGCTCGGCGACCAGCACAGGACCCTCGAGCAGACGAATCTCCTGATCCGCGAACAATCCCACGGCGGGTCCGCGGGTGTTGAAGCTGTTTTCGCGCGCGCTATATTGCATCAGTACACTGACCATCTCGACGGGCACGATCGGCCGGCCCCAGACATGGCCGGAACTGTGGTAGAGCGTGGAGGGTTCGGTGATCCGTTCCAGTTTCTGTGCGAGGCTGAATGGATAGAGCGCGCCCATGTGCTGCTGCGCATCCATCCGAACCGGCGTGCGCGGCGAGCGCATGCCGACTTTGACGTCGGCCAGGATCACGGGATCGGCGAGGGGCGCCAGACCGTTCAAGCGCTCATCGAGCGCCGAGGCTGGGAAGAGGGGACCCACGGAGGCTGTGCCGCGCAGAATTTCATCGCCATTGGCGCGCAGCATCCAGATTTCGCTTTGCATACCGCGATTTTCCGGCCGTCGCATGAAGGCTTTCACCTCCTCGCCTTCGTACACCGGTGCGCGATAGTGCGCGGAAATACAGCCGCGGCTCAACCACTGCTCGCCCCAGAGAGCGAAGCCCAGCGGAGCGAATTGGCTGAAATGCGTGGGCCCCTCGATCGTCGCGCCTTTGAATCCCAGCTTTTGCGCCGTGGCGTTGTCATGGATCGAGGTGTGGCCATCGTACTCCTGCGCCGCGAGCATTTGCTTCGGCGCGCGGAAGGGACCGGAGAGTATTCCCTCGTGTTCCGCAATGGGCGTGTCAAAAGGCGCCATGAGAATATCCCCTCTTGCGGCGATCACGCCGCCGCGAGCATGCCTTCCAGCCGGCGGCGAATCAGCTCTTCAGCCTCCGCCATGATGCGGTCAATCAGCTGCTTGCAGGTCGGAATATCGTGAATCAACCCCACGACCATGCCGCAAGACCAAGCGCCCGCATCCATCTCGCCCTCGAGCATGATCCGGGGATAGACACCGCCGACCTCCGCCGCGATGTCCGCGAAACTCAACGCGGGCCCCCGCTCGCGCTCCTTCAGCAATAGCCGATCGACCGCGGCGTTGGCCAGCACACGCTCGGTATTGCGCAGCGGCCTCATGATGAGGCGGGTGTCGAGTTCGGAGGCGGCAACGATGGCCTCCTTGACGCGGGCGTGCACCGGTGCCTCCTGGGTGGCGATGAAGCGCGTGCCCATGTTCATCCCATCCGCCCCCAAGGCGAGCGCCGCGACCAGCGAACGCGCGTCCGCCATGCCGCCGGAGGCAACGAACGGAATCTTCAGCGCTTCCGCGGCGCGCGGCAGCAAGATCATGTTCGGCACATCATCCTCGCCCGGGTGGCCGCCGCACTCAAAACCATCGACGCTCACCGCGTCGCAGCCGATCGACTCGGCCTTGAGCGCATGGCGCACCGAGGTGCACTTGTGAATCACCTTGATGCCCGCGTCTTTGAGCGCCGGCAGATATTTCTGCGGATTGTTGCCCGCGGTCTCCACGATTTTGACGCCGCTTTCGACGATCGTATCGACGAACTTCGGGTAGTCGGGCGGAGTCACCGCGGGCAGGAAGGTGAGATTGACGGCAAAGGGCTTGTCCGTCAGGTCGCGGCAGCGGGCAATTTCTATTTTAAGTTTCTCGGGCGTGCGCTGTGTGAGCCCGGTAATGATCCCCAGACCCCCGGCGTTCGACACTGCCGCCGCCAGTTCTGCGAAACCGACGTAATGCATTCCGCCTTGAATAATGGGATGCTGAATGCCGAGCAGCTGCGTAATCCGGGTTTTCAAGAGTTGTCTCCGCCTTAGGTTCTTATTGGAGTCCCCAAGGATTTAGCATGCCTGCGTCCTGCCGTGCAACGAGAGCTTGGGATTTATTATTCGGGGAGACCGCCATGCTGCATTTCTTCAAGATCAGGTACGTGTGTTGTCTTTCGGCCGCGGTGCTGTTCGCACCCGCCGCGATATCGTCGGCGGACGCAGCGTTTGCGAGCCTGGACCCCAAGGCGATTTCGATCCGCCTGCCGGCCGATATCCAATGGAAGGGCGGCGCGAACGGCATCGAGGTCATCCCGCTGGCGGGCGATGCATCGAAGCCCGGCCTGTATGTGATTCTGGTGAAATGGAGCGCGCATCACAACAGCCGTCCGCATTTTCACCCCAATGACCGGTTCATCACCGTGCTATCCGGAACTTGGTGGGTGAATACCGGGCGCAACTACGACCCGGAGCACATGAAGCCCGTTCCCGCCGGAAGCTTCGTGACGCACTACGCCAAGGAAGTGCATTACGATGGGGCCAAGGATGCCGATGTGGTCCTGGAGATCGTGGGCATGGGTCCGGAAACCCTTACGCCGGCTGAGGGCGAGCCGCGTATTCTGTAGGACTACACTGACGGGCAATCGCACGATTGACCCGCTAGCGATGAACGGCGCGGAGTTCTTACCTTTGGAGCGGATAGGGCGCCCCGGGTTCGTAGCTCAAGGACCATTCATGAAGCGGCAAAACATCGTTCTCGAGAACATTCAACCGGATAACTTCATCGCCAGCGCGAGTTACGAATGCATGACGGAAGTCCAGCTCGGGCTTCTGGCGGTTAAAAAGGGCGAGGCCGAGCCGGTGCGCAGCTTCGCCCACCACTTGATCCTGGACTACGATAAAACGACTTCTGATATCGCCAGAATCGCGACGCGCAAGAAATTACGCGTGCCGGACTCGCTTGACGAGGAGCATCAGAACATCATTGAGCAGATGAAGGAGAAGAGCGGCCGCGATTTTGACTCAGCGTACACCAGCAGAATGGTGGACGGTCAACAGCGGGCAATAACGTTGTTCAAGCGCGGCCAAAGAATCAAGGATCCGGAGATCTCTGCCCTGGCGAGCAGGGCGCTGACGATGCTGGAGGCTCGAGTGCAACGGACGACATCGCTCCTCGAGAGCATCGGGTCCATCGGGTCGCCCGCTTAACCTTTCTCGTTCAACCCTTCTCGTATAAGTTCTCCTGCCTTCGCGCTTCACTCCTCTGCGCGCAGCTTCGCCACCTCGGCCGCGGTCAAGTCGGATCCCTTGGCGCCGAACCGAGCCGTCACATAATTCGCGACGCTGGCAATTTCCGCATCCGAGTAGGTGCTGCCGAAGGCCGGCATGTTGTTTGAATCACCCGCCACATGCCGCCGACCGCCGCCGATGATCACCTGCGCCACGTTGTTGGCGGTCGCATCATTGACGCCGCGCGTGCCGGTCAACGTTGCAAACGGAATCACCGGGCTGACGCCCGTCCAACCATGGCAGCCGGCGCAAGCGCCTTCGTAAACGGCCTTGCCGTGTGACTCGCCGGCTGCGGATGGGTTGTCGGCGACCAGTGCCGGCGCCGGAGTTTGTTTGGGAGCCGGCAGGTCCGCGGTGGCGACAGCCGGCACGGTGCGCAAATACGTCACCATTGCGGCGATATCGCTCCCGGTGAGGTAGCGTAAGCTGGCATCGACGGCTTCGCCCATCGGGCCGGCGGCGGTGCCGCGGCCGTCAGCGTGTCCGACGGATAGATAGTGGGCCAGGTCCGCATCGCTCCACGATCCCACGCCGCTGGCGTGATCGGGTGTGATGTTGTAGGCCCGCCAGCCCGCTTGCACCGCGCCCGCAAATTTCTGCCGATTGTTGAGCGCGAACGCCAGATTGCGCGGCGTGTGGCACTCGCCGCAATGGGCCATCGCTTCAGCCAGGTACGCGCCCCGATTCCATTCCGGGCTGCGATCCACGTTCGGCTCATAGCGCCGGCCGGGATTGAAGAAGGCCGACCAGAGGCTCATGAGCCCGCGTTGGTTGAACGGAAAGCTCAGCGTGCTTTGCGGGGCGGGCGCGTGCACGGGCTTCAAGGTAAACAGATACGCCTTGATGGCGAGCGCATCGGCATCCGACATGTAGGTGTAGCTGGCATAGGGCATCGCCGGATACAGCTTGGTGTTGTTGCGGCCGATGCCCTTGTGCACGGCATCCAGGAAATTCGCATCGCTGTAACTGCCGATGCCGGTCTCCGCATCGGGGGTGATGTTGGTCGAATAGATCGTGCCGAACGGCAGCACGAAAGCAAGGCCGCCGGCGAACGGCGTGCCATCCTTGGCCGTGTGGCAGACCTCGCAATCCGCCGCGCGCGTCAAATACTCGCCGCGTTCGACTTGGCTGGCGGATTTCAGTTCCGCCGGCACGCCGGTGGGATCCCCCGCTGTGTAAGCCGCGAGCGCAACGCGTTTGCCGCCGGCAAAGTCGGTCGGCTGAGGACCGAAAACCATATAGGCCGCCACGATGATCACCACGGCGATGATGGCCGCGAGGGTCAGAAGAATCGGTCGTCGCGTATTTTTCGGGGGCGTTGCATTCATGAGGGCTAGCTCCTGACGTCGCTTTTGACGAAGGGAAATACATACACGCGTTTGCCCGTGGCGGCAAATACCGCATTGGCAACGGCGGGTCCGATGGGCGCCACGCCGGGTTCGCCCACGCCGGTCGGCTTTTCCATGGAAGGCACGATATGAACTTCCACTTTCGGCGCCTCATTGATGCGCAGTACCCGATAGTCGTTGAAGTTGCTTTGCTCGACGCGGCCGTCCTTCAGGGTGATCGCGCCGTACAGCGCCGCACCCAAACCGAATCCGATGCCGCCTTCCATTTGCGCCTTGACGATGTCGGGATTGACTGCCGTGCCGCAGTCGACGGCGCAAACCACCCGATCGACCTTGATGCGGCCCGCATCATCGACGCTGACCTCGGCCACCTGCGCAACGAAGGATTTGAACGCCTCGCATACCGCGATGCCGCGGCCCTTGCCTTTCGGCAGGGGTCCCGAGGTCCATCCGGCCTTGTCGGCGGCGAGTTCCAGCACGGCCTTCATGCGCGGCTCGTGTTCGAGCAGCTTGCGGCGGAAGGTGAAGGGATCCGCGCCCGCGGCGTGCGCGACCTCATCGATGAATGCCTCGACGGCAAAGGTGGTGTGCGAGCTCCCCACGACGCGCCACCAGAGCACCGGCACGGCGGATTTGGTGGTCGACAGGTCCACCGCAATGTTGGGTATGCCGTAGGCGATGTTCGCGGCACCTTCCACCGAGGTGGCATCGATGCCATCCTTCATGCCGGCAGCGAAAATCGTGCCCGCCATGATGGACTGGCCGACGATGACATGGTGCCAGCCGGTGAGTTCATTTTGCGCATTCAAGCCGGCTTCAAGCTTGTGGAAATACATGGGTCGATACAATCCGCCGTGGATGTCGTCCTCGCGCGTCCACTGCAGTTTGATCGGCGTGCCGTCGGCGCCATGCGCCTTGGCGATCGAGACCGCCTCCACGATGTAGTCGGAAATGGTGTTGGCGCGCCGGCCGAAACTGCCGCCGGCATACAGGGTATGAATGCTCACCTGGCTGGGATCCAAACCGGCCACGTGCGCGGCGTTCATCTGGTCGATGGTTTGGAATTGATCGCCGGCCCAGATCTCGCAGCTCTTGGCAGTAAGCTTGACCACGGCATCGAGCGGCTCCATCGGCGCATGGGCCAGATAGGGGAATTCGTAGCTGGCGGAAATCTTGCGGGTTGCCTCGCCGATGGCTTTTTTCGCATCGCCTTCCTTGCGTGCGGGCAGTGCCGGCTGATCGGCCAGGCGCCGATACTCCTCCATCATCGCGCTGGAGCTGCGTTTCTCGGCCTTCGACTCGTCCCACTCGATCTTGAGCGCATCACGCCCCAGCTTGGCGGCCCAGAAATTTTTCGCAATCACGGCGACGCCGCCCGGAACCTGCACGACTTTGACCACCCCGGGGACCTGCAGCGCCGCGGTGGCGTCGAACTCTTTGACCACGCCGCCAAACCGCGGTGAGCGCTTGAGCAGTGCAACCAGGAGACCGGGCATGTCGACGTCGATGGTGAATTGCGCCGTGCCGTCGCATTTCGCAGCGACGTCGACCCGCGCCGACTGGCGGCCGATGAGCTTGAAATCCTTCGGATCCTTGAGCTGCACGGTTTGCGGCACGGGCAGGGCCGCGGCCTTTTTCACCAGCGAGCCGAACGTGGCCTGGCGCTTGCTCGCGGAGTGAGAGATCACGCTTTTGTCGACGCTGAGTTCCCCGACGGGCACGTGCCATTCGTTGGATGCGGCGGTGAGCAACATCGCCCGCGCTTTCGCTCCCGCATCGCGCAGCTGCGGCCAGGAGTTGGCGATCGCCGAGCTGCCGCCGGTGCCCTGAATCTTGCCGAAGGCCAGATTGGCATAGCGCGTGGCGTCGGCAGGCGCGCTCTCGACGCGCACCTGCGACCAATCGGCGTCGAGTTCATCGGCGAGCACCGTCGCCAAACCCGTATACGAGCCTTGGCCCATTTCGATGTGCTTGGAGATGATGGTGATGCTGTTGTCGGTGCCGATTCTGACGAAGGCGTTGGGCGCGAAGGGCGCTGCGTTATTGGGAGCGCCGGCCAGCGCCATCGCGCGGCGCGTGCCGCCCATCCATTCGAACCCGATGGTGAGCGCCGTCACGGCCGCGCCGGCCCCCTGTAGGAATTCGCGCCGTTTGACTCTGGGTGCGGAAGGCAAGTGGTTGCTCATGGTCAGGCCTTGGTGGATTGCGCGGCGGCATGAATCGCTGCGCGGATGCGGGGATAGGTGGCGCAGCGGCAGATGTTGCCGCTCATGGCCCCGTCGATATCGGCATCGCTGGGTGCGGCATTCTTCTCGAGCAGCGCGGTCGCCGACATGATCTGCCCGGATTGGCAATAGCCGCATTGGGGAACCTGCAGGTCGATCCACGCGGCCTGTATGGCTTTGGCTTGCTTGCTCTGCAGCCCCTCGATGGTGACGACTTGCCGGCCCGACACGGCCGAGAGGGGCAAGACGCAGGAGCGCACCGCCTGGCCGTCGAGCTGAACCGTGCAGGCACCGCACATGGCCATGCCGCAGCCGAACTTGGTGCCGTGCAGGCCGGCGAACTCGCGGATGGCCCACAATAACGGCATGCTGGGATCGGCATCCAGCGTCGTGCTCTTGCCGTTCAAAACAAATGTTGTCGCCATGAGGACTCCGTGAAGGTTCGATTCGGCAAGAATCCTCTTGTCGCCGGTCGTATTCAAGCCTCCGGCGAATCTCGTATGATGGCGTCGCTCAAGGCTCTGAGGGAGGAGCGTGCGATGACGCCCGTTATTCGTATCCGAATCGATTTCGCCGAAAACGTCAACGTAGGGCCGGGCAAGATCGCGTTGCTCGAGGCGATCAAGTCCACGGGATCCATTTCCGATGCCGCGCGCTCGCTCGGGATGAGCTACCGGCGCGCCTGGATGCTCATAAACAGCCTGAAACAAGGGTTTTCCGAGGCGGTTACCGTCTCTTCAACCGGCGGCGCGGGCGGCGGCGGCGCACGCGTCACGAGCTTCGGGGCGAGCCTGATCAGGCAGTACCGAGCGCTGGAGCGGGAGGTTGGGCGGCTCGGCGCACAACGACTCGGCGACATCGTTCCGCATGTGCTCATGAAGGCGCCCCGCGCCGAACATACCGGCAAAAAACAGCTCGCAAAAAAGATTTTGCAGCGCGCTGAAAAAATCTCGTAACATCGGATTCAGGCGCACTCGTCGTATTTTCTCAAATACAGCGACGAGCTGGTTTTTGGCCCCTGCGTTGTATCTATAGAAATATAACCGGCAACGCATTGCCAACCTAACCAGCGCGCGGATCGCCAACCGGCGAGCGATTGGGAAGAATTTCCGATGCCGCAGGTTTACTCTGCGCCATTGCAGATCGCGCCCGTGCCGCCGCATGAATTCTCCGACGCCGCAATCGAATACCCCGCCAGCCGGCAACCGCTTCGATCGCATGGAGTGGGCCGGAGCCTTTGGCGATCTCGGCACGCTGGTTCCCTTTGTCGTTGCCTACATTGCCGTGTTGAAGATGGATCCGTTCGGAATCTTGTTTGCCTTCGGGGCGGCGCTGCTGGTCTGCGGCGTGTATTACAAGACGCCCTTTCCCGTGCAGCCGATGAAAGCGCTCGGCGCCGCCGCGATCACCCAGGCCGCGCAGACCGCGGTCATTACGCAGGCCACGGTCTACAGCGCCGGATTGATCACCGGAGCGATTTGGCTGGCTCTGGGCTTGAGCGGTGCGGCGACGCGCATTACCAGGCTCGTGCCGCGCTACGTTGTCATCGGCATCGTACTGGGGCTCGGCTTGAGCTTCATGCTCGAGGGCATCAAGCTCATGAGCACGGGGTGGCTGATCGCCGCAATCGGGCTGATCGGAACACTGCTGCTGCTGACGAATCGCGCCATCCCGGCTATGTTTCTCCTGCTGCTCTTCGGCGCCGTGTGCGGTGTCATCCAAGACCCGGCCGCTGCGCATGCGCTGTCCACTGTGCGACCGCAGTTTCGCCTGCCGGGCTTTGCGCTGGCGGCGATCAGCTGGCACGACCTGTGGATCGGCACCTTGTTCCTGGCGCTTCCCCAGCTGCCGCTGACGCTCGGCAATGCCGTCATTGCCGTCAGAGAGGAAAACAACAGGCTGTTCCCCGATCGTACGGTCAGCGACGGATTGGTCGCCACATCGACGGGATTGATGAATCTTTGCAGTGCGGCCCTCGGCGGCGTGCCCATGTGCCACGGCGCCGGCGGTATGGCGGGGCACGTGGCCTTTGGTGCGCGCACCGGCGGTGCGCCGATCATCCTCGGCGTGATTCTCTTGACGCTGGCGTTTTGTTTCAGCGGTTCGATCGAGGCCATTTTGAACGTGTTTCCAAAGGCCGTGCTGGGCGTCATTCTCTTTCTTACCGGTGCACAACTCGCGCTCGGCTCGTGTGATTTCAGCGCAAACAAAGGCGAGCGCTTCATCACGCTCGTAACCGCGGCCTTTGCCATGTGGAATGTGGGCCTGGCGTTCGTTGTGGGGATTGCGCTGACCTACATTGCAAAGCGCGGCTTGCTGCGGCTGTAGCTCAAGCCAAAATCGCCTGGATCCGCAGCACAGGATACAGGTTGTAGCGCGCGTCCCAGGATGCGTGGCGGCGTAAAAAGAATTCCAAACGGGCAACCGGGCTCGCCGCAAACTCGGCATCCTGCTCGCATTTGCTCCGGAATTCCGCCGCGAGGCGCGGATCCTTATCGAGCATTTCCCGCGCAATCTGCTCGGCCACATAGGGTTCCATATGCTCCTTCTGTTCGAAGCACGCATTGAACAACCCCCACGAGGCGAAGGAGTCCGGAGCGTGCGGCTCGAACAGCGCCACCGCCAGCCGCGCCAAGGGCTGCGCGATGGGCACCCACAACGCGCCTTCCTGAGGCCGGTACATCTCCTTGTGCCACGCGCCGCTAAGCTGCGCGCGCATGCGGCCTTCGAACGGTGCCGCGGAGAACTTCACTTCAACAGCGCGAAACGCCTGCGCGTCGATATGCTTGGGGGCATCGCGCAGCCGCGAAAACGCAATGCCGTGGGCCTCGAGCCTGGGCGCAATATCCGCCGCAAACGCCATGGGGACCACATACCCCCCGAGCGGCACGGTCGCCGTGACTGACGCGCGGACCCGATCGCGAAGCGGCACGCGCCAGATCTGCGGCATGGTCGGATCGTAGGTGGTGACGAGACCTCCCGAAATCTTCGACGGTGCCCGTGTATAGGCGTAGCCCCGAAACTCGATCACTCTTGCGTCCGCCGCGGCATCCCGATCCACGGTGGCGCCGCCCGCCGGGGCCGGCTCGCGCCAGCTCGATGAGAAATCGAGCGGCACCTCCGCTCCGCCCAGCTTCATTGCCGCCTGATCGGCTTGAAGCGCGAGCTGGCGCCAGCCGCTGCCGTGAGCGGCAACCAGTTCGGCCAGGCTGACGACTGTGTTGCGCATCACTCGGACTCGATGCGCATAGTCCTTCCAGGAGTGCGTTTCGACCAGCACGGTGAAGCGGTTTCGCTGCGGAAAATACCCGGTCGAGAAGCGCGGCGAGTACACCGTCAGCGCGAACCCGGAGGCGGGATCATCGGTGCTCGCCAAATCCGGATAGAAATCCAGTGCCATGGAGCCCAGTGCAGTGAGCCGCGCGATGAGGGCATCCCGCATCTGCCGTCCGCTCGCTCTCAAGGTCTCATCGCCCTGATTGAGCGGTTCCACCTGCAGGGAGATATCCGGCTCGAAGTCCGCTCCATCGGTGACGTGCAGGTCCGCGCACACCAGCGGATCCCACGCATCGATGAGGCGCAACATGGCGCGCATCTCCGGCGTATCCGCTTTCGTATAGTCGCGATTGAGATTGATATTTTGCGCCGTCGTGCGCCAGCCTGTTTCGACCGGACCGTTCTGATTCGGCCGATTCCAACGCCCGAAGCGTTCGTGACCGTCGGTATTGAAGGCGGGCACGAAGAGCACCGCAATCCGCGCGAGCAAGGAATCTGCCGAGGATCTTCCCAACAAATCGCGCAGCGCGATGAACCCCGCATCCTTGCCGTCGCTCTCTCCCGGGTGGATGCCGCCCTGGATCATGAGCACCGGGATCGCCCTGGTGCGAAGTTCGCCCGGCGTCAACGCGCTGGATCGGGACACCAGCAGCGCGCGCATGATGCGCCCTTCCGCGGAACGTCCGAAGTCGAACGAGCGCACCGCCTCGGGCCATGCCTGCGCGAATTCCTCGCACAATCGCTCGACTTCCTCCAATCGTCCGGTCTCGCGATAGTTCGACTGCTCGGCGAGGGTCATCAGCGTCTGGTCGTTCATGGGGCGATTCTAACGTCCCGCACCGGAGCGGCACACCTTATAATGCGGCATGCAAATCGCCATCTTCACCACCGGCGGCACGATCGACAAGGTGTACTTCGATGCCAAGGGCGGCTATGAGGTCGGCGCGCCCATGGTGCGTGAAATCTTGGAGCAGGGCCGCGTGACCGCGCACATCCCCGTCGTCGAGCTGCTGCGCAAGGATAGTTTGGAGATGACCCCGGCGGATCGAATCGCCGTTCGTGACGCGGTGGCCGACTGCGGCGCGACGCGCATCATCGTGACACACGGCACCGACACCATGGTCGAAACGGCGCGCGAGCTGCAGAGTCTTGCCGGGAAAACCATCGTATTGACCGGTGCGCTCCAGCCCGCACGCTTTGCCGACAGCGATGCGGCGTTCAATCTCGGACTTGCCGTCGGCGCGGTCCAGGTATTGCCCCCCGGTGTCTACATCGCCGCCAACGGGCAAGTGTTTCCCGCCCAGTCGGTGCGCAAGAACACCACCCTCAATCGCTTCGAATCTATTTGAAAAAAATACAAACGATCGTCGCGTGGGCATGCGTAATTAAGCTCTTGCGTTAGTTGCTCCGGCCGAGTAAAAAAAGCTCATACAAACCCCTAAAAAAAGGTCTTATGAACAGCCTCGGCCAACGCAACGGCGCGATCGGTCCTCGGATTTCCTTCCCCGCCATGGCGTTCAGAAAAGTCTTGAAGGGATTCGAGATCGGCGGCCTGCCGTATGCGGAAGTCCAATTTCAACTCAAGCGCTTGCTCGCCACGGGTGCATCGGCTTCTGAATTGCGCGAAGTTCTGCGCCGCAGTGAGTTGATCGAACCGCTGCCCGAGTACGCTCACAGCGAAGTGCTCGGCCTTCTCGATGAAGCGGTCGAGCGGGAGGCGGGGCAACAAAGCGATTCGGAAGCCGCACTGGAGCCGGGCGCGGAGTTGCCGTCGGCGCCCGAACTCGCCGCGGAACTGGAGGCGACCCGAGCCGCATTGGAGTCGGAGCAAGCCAGAGTCGCGGACATCGAAGGTGAATTGATCGAGAGAGCGGCCTCCGAGCAGGTCATGCGGTCTCGCTTGGATGCGGCGCTACAGGAATCGGAGCGCTACCAGTCCGAATTGCGCGGGGCGCGAAATTCCATCGCGAGCCGCGACAAGGTCACGGCGCAAATGCGGCTGACTCTGGATGAGCGCGATGCGCAGCTCGCAAGCCTGCGGCGCGAAAAGGCCGAGGCATCGGCGGCGTTCGAATCGCGCGTGGCCGGGGGCACGCAGCTGGAGGCGGACTTGCAGGCCGCGCGCACGCAGGCAGCCGCCCTGCACGCGGAACTCGGTTCGGTCCGTGCCGCGCTCGAATCCGAACGACGCAAGAGCAAGGAACTCGAGCGTACTTTGGCCGACAAAGCCACGTTGAGCGTCGCCGCGCAGGACAGCAGTCCGCAGGCGCAACGCGAGTTGGAGCAAACCCTCGCGCAGATGCGGCAGAAGCTGGCGGAGCGCGAAGCGCGCGTCCAAAGTGCGGAGGCCGAGTTGCAGGCGGCGCGGCGGCGCCTCGACGGCGCGGAGGGCGAACGCGGCACCTCGAAGGTGGAACTCGATCGTTTGCACGCGCAGATAGGCCATCTGCAGAGGAAGCTGCGCGACAACGATGCGCTGGTTGAAAAACTGCAGGGAGCAGTGCGAAGCGAGGCGCAGCGAGCGTCGCAATGGCAAAGCACCGCGCAGGTGCGGGATTCGAAGGTGCCTCTGCTGGTGCCGCGAATCGAGGCCAAGCGGCCGCCGGCGGCGCGCAAGTTGCTCGTTTCGATGCGCGGATGGCGTTGGAATCCCCGTGCCGTCCCCAAAGAGCTGTGGATCGGCGCCGTGATCGTGTTGCTCGCCGCGACGGCTTGGTTCCTCGTGCACCATCCCGCGGCGCCGAACAACGCGGCCGTCGTCCCCGTTCCCCAGATCCGGGCCGGCAGCATCATCCAGGATTGTCCGACTTGTCCCGCGTTGACCGTTTTGCCGACCGGTCGATTCGAACAGGGAACGGAGGCGGCGGACGGCTCGGCGTTCGAAAAGCCGCCGCATTGGGTCATGATTGCCCATCCGATCGCGCTGTCGACCAATGCCGTCACGGTCGATGAGTTTCGCGCATTCGTCGCAGCGACCGGACGGGACATGCAAGGCTGCGACACCTATGACGGTACCTGGCGGCACCGCGCTGAAAACAATTGGGAGAACCCGGGTTTTGTGCAAACCGGATCTCATCCCGTCACGTGCGCATCCTGGAATGACGCCAAGGCCTACGCTGCGTGGCTGTCCGCGAAGACCGGCCATAGCTATCGGCTGCCGAGCGCATCGGAGTGGGAATACGCGGCGCGCGCCGGCGGAACGGCGGCGCAGCCATGGAGTGACGATGGTTCGGGAGCTTGTGCGAGCGCGAACGTGGCGGACCAAAGCGCGGCAAGCCGCTATCCGGGTTGGTCGGTATTTGCATGCAATGACGGCTATGTTCAAACATCTCCTGTTGCATCATTCAAAGCCAATTCATTTGGTCTGAATGACATGCTGGGTAACGTCTTTCAATGGACCGAGGATTGTTGGAACGCAGACTACCGGGGTGCACCGATCGATGGGTCGGCGCGCATGGACGGCGACTGCGCCGAGCGCGAGCTTCGCGGCGGCTCATGGTTCAGCACGCCCGCCTATGTCCGCGCCAATTATCGCAATCATTTCCGCGCGGACTATCGGACCAGCAGCGTCGGCATCCGCGTGGCCAGGGATGTCGAGTCATGAGGCCGCATTCCTTTGGCCCGTTGAAACGATCTTGGGCGCAATCCGCCGCGGCGGCATGCTTGCTCGTGTGCCTGGGCGCGGCCGCGCAACCCCCGGCGGCAACAGCCAATGCCAACGCGGATTTCGAGCGTTGCCGTTCGCAGGCGAACCTGGATGCCTGTTATGACGCCATTCGTTATCGGCCCAGTGATCCGTCCCTGCTCTTCGCATTGGGCGATGCGCTGGCTCGCGCGAATCGCCCCGTCGATGCGCTTCGAACCTATCGGCGCGTCGCGGCCCTGGCGCCGAACCTACCCGGTGTGGCCGCGAAAATCAGCGCGGTCGAGGAGAAGATGTCCGCAAAGCGCCCATCGGCAAAACCGCCGGCGCGCGCGACCTCAGCCGACGCAAGCGCCGGCAAGCGCTTCTCGAACGCCGCACCGGAGACGCAGTCGCATTGATTCGATAGTCCGGCCATGACTCGAGTCCGGCTATAACTTCTGGACGACAACACGTCCCTGGGGATTGACGAAGACACGATAGCGGTTGCCATCCTTGCAGGTGGCAACATAGTCGCTGTCCGCATTGCGTTTGACGCCGACAACCTGGTCGCAGGGCTGGCCGTTGAGCACGATGGTCGCCTGCAAATCTTGCCCGGACGACAGGCCGTCGGCCGCCGCCCAGCGTGTCGTGCTCAAGATCGCCATCACTAATATGAATTTGAATATTCGCGCGCTCACGGTGACTCCTTCGATGTCCTATATTTGTGCAAATTTCTTGGGGTCCATCAGTATTCCCCACAGGGCTTCCCGCGAGGAGGCGATCGTTGAGGCGAGCTGCGGATCGCCATCCTGAAGCAGCGTCAGTACTTTGATCATCAACGTATCATATTTCTGCCGCAGCACGGCCGTCGGCGTCTTGGCCGATCCATTGTGAAATGCGCGCAGCTCGCCGAGCAGGTCATCTACCTGGTTCTTCAATGACAGCTTTGTGAAGATGCCGATCGCCTTGGTGTCTTTCAGCCGCTGCTCGAGTGCACCCAAGTCCAGCGTCGGTTCCTTGGGCGATTCGGGCACGGTCGCCTTCGCCGCCGGCGGCGCGGGCCCCGCGGTTTGCTTGGGCGCGGCCGCGCCGGCCGTGTCGCTGGGCTTCGAAACCAAGCGGCCGGAGGTCGGGCCGGGCGAAGCTTTGGTTGCCGAAGGCGCCTGCGGCCCTGGTGTCGGCGCTGGCGCTGGAGCTGGAACTGGAGCGGGAGACGGAGCCGGGGCAGCAGCGGCAGCAGGCGGGGTCTGCCGAGCCGGCGGAGTCGGCGGGCTCTGCGGGGCCGGCGGGGCCGGCGGGGGAGCCGCTGATTGTTCGGGCGCAATCGTGGCAGGAATCGGGGCCGGCGGTTGCTCGCTCTCTGGGGAACGTCGCGGCGCAGCACAGTTCGATAGCATCAGCGATGTGGCAATCGCGACAGCTGAAATTACAATTCGAGCCATTCGTTTCACTCCACGCCAGGGCACGGTTCGCTCGACAGTCAACATACTCCCCTTGTCTCAAGTCCGCGCCTTGCCGCACCGGTGTCCGTCCGCGTGACCCGTCTCACCAAGGCGCCGGCTTGTAGTCCTTGAGAAATTGTCCCCAGACATGCGCGCCGCTCGAGTGACCGGCGAATATCGGATCGACGATGCGCGCGGCGCCGTCGATGATGTCGAGCGGCGGCGCGAAACCCAGGTCCGCCTTGCGTGCCGCATGCGCCGTGGGGTCCTCATCCGTCACCCATCCGGTATCGACCGCATTCATATGGATTCCGTCCTTGACGAAATCCGGCGCGCTGGTGCGCGTCATCATATTGAGCGCCGCCTTGGCCATATTGGTGTGCGGATGTTTGTCGGTCTTTGTGGTGCGGTAGAACTGTCCCTCCACGGCGCTGACATTCACCACATGCTTGTGACGGCCGGGCGTGCGCAACATGAGCGGCTTCAGCCGGGCATTGAGCACGTAGGGTGCGATGGCGTTCACCAGCTGCACCTCGAGCAATTCCGGCGTCTTGACCTCATGCATGCGCAGCCGCCAGCTGTTGACCTCGCGCAAGTCGACCTGCTGCAAATCCTCGTCGAAGCGGTCCGCCGGAAAGAGCGCTTCGCCGCCTTGATAATCCTCATCGAGATAGCGCCGCTGCGAGAGCGCCGCGCTGTGCAGCAGCCCCTCGCCATGCTGGCGCAACGCGCCTGCGACCAGTGCGCCGTGCGGTTCTTGCGGTCCCTCGAGGCGCTGCCGCAACTCGTCATGGCCGGCGAGCGCTCGCCGCCAGGAGCCGGGAAGCCCGGCCAGGGGCTGGCTCTCTCGATCGAGCAAGTGCTGAAAGAAACCCGCCGGGCGCCTGACGGTCTGGCAGGCATTGTTCAAAATGTAATCCAACCGCGGCAGCCGCTCGAGCAGGAACTGCGTGAACAACTCGACGCTCGGCGTATGGCGCAGATCGAGGCCGTGGATTTGCAGGCGCTCGCGAAACTGCGCGAAGTCCGCCTCTTTGGAATAGCGATCGATGGCATCGACCGGGAAGCGGGTCGTGACGATGACATGTGCGCCCGCCCGCAGCAGCTTCAATGACGCCTGAAAGCCGATCTTGACCCGCGCGCCGGTGATGAGCGCGTAATGCCCGTGCAGATCGGCCGACTGCTCGCGCTTGGCGTAGTTGAATTCGCCGCAGGTCTGGCACATCGAATCGTAGTAGCGGTGCATGACGGCAAACGATTGCTTGCAGACATAGCAATTTCGCTCCTGATGGAATTCGGGACGCGCGCCGGCAACGTCGGGCTTTGGCCGCTCGAGCCAGAGCGGGGTGTAGACTTTCGAGCGTCGCTGGACGCGCAGGCCCGCGCGCTCAATGATGCCGCGGTCATGTTCTTTCACTGCTTGGCGCTTGGCGCGCCGAAAACCCTTGAGCATTCTCGACACATCGTGCCGCTCGGGCTTGGTGACCAGACCGGCCAACATCAGCAATTCGCGCCGCTGCTCCTGGCTTAGGCGCGTGAGATGCGAGCGATCGGCCTCGATCGCGCGCAGCACGCGCACGCAGGTACGGATATCGTCATCGGAGAGCGAGTCATCGGGAGAGGGATTGGCGTTATTCATGAGGCCATTGTAGCGCCCCGGGAGCCGCCGCTTGACGCGCCGGCGGCATTGCGCCGCCGGCGCGGTCGATCAAGCCATCGCGTACAGGAACTCGACGAACGATGCCGCGGCGCCATCCAAGCCCTTGATCTTGGGATTTTTCGAGTCGATCAAGTAGTACTCATCCGGCGCGTGCGCCCCGGTGCCGTGCCCCAAGCCGAAATCGCCGGCGGGAAGGCTCAAGGGCGGCGCCGTGAATCGATAGCCGGGCCAGGATCCGGGATTGCGCGGCACGACGAGCGGCGGTGAACCCAATTTGCTGAAGGTCGCCAGCACAGCCTTGAAGAACCGGCTGTCGGGGTCGGTCTGCGTGGGATCGTAGCCGCCGCTCATGTTGACCTGGATGTCTCCAAAGCCATGCTTGGCCAGATGCGCCTTCACCTTGGCGAGCGTATCGACCGCGGTCATGTCCGGCACCAGGCGCATGTCGATTTTGGCCACGGCTCGGTGCGGCAACACCGTCTTGCCGCCGGGTCCGGTGTAGCCGCCGACCAGACCTTCGATGTTGATGGTGGGTTGCGAGAACAGGCGCAGCAGCGAATCCTGCCAATTCAAATCGTGCACCCAATGATCGACGCCGAACTCGGCCTTGATCGTGGCCTCAGGGACGCTCTTCGCATAGGCCAAGACCAATTTCCTTTGCGCCTCGGAAAGGGGTTTCACTTTTTCGAAGAATCCTTCGACGGCGGGCGTATGCCCGTCTTTCTCCACCAACGTGTTGAGCGCCTGCACCAAATGCCAGGACGGCGAATCAACCTGCGCCTCGAGGCTCGAGTGGATGTCCTTCTTCGGTCCGCGGCCCCAAGTCGCGCCATCCGAAACCAATTCCAGTTCGACGACGCCCTTGGCGCCGGCCGCCACCTGCACGCTGCCGTCGGTGTCCTGGCTGGCATCGGGCAGCATGACGCCGACGCAGGATTTCATGTGCGGAAACACATCGGGACTGTTGACGATCTCGCCGAAATGCGGCGAGGCGATTTCCTCCTCGCCCTCGCACACCAAGACGAGATTGACCGGCAGTTTCTTGCCCGTCGCCTTGAATGCCATCAGCGCGCTCAAGAAGGAATTCTGCGGGCCCTTTTGATTCACCGCGCCGCGTCCTATGCACACGCTGCCCAAACCGGCCTTTTCAACGAGGCGGCCTTCGAGCGGCGGCGAACTCCACTCTTCGGGCACGAACTGTTTGACGTCGTACATGAAATAGACCGCGACCGTCGTCTTTGCACCCGAATCCAGGCGGCCGAAAACACCCGGCTTGCCGGAGGTCGGTATGATTTTCACGCCGCTGAATCCAGCCTGCTCGGCGAGCTTCGCCATGAATTCCGCGCCCTTCGGATAGTTGCGGTTCTCGGCCGCGATGGAGGGCAGGGCAATCCAATCCTGCAAGCGCTTCACGTTTTCGGCATGCATCTTCGGAATCTGCGCCAGCACCGCCGCCTTGTCCGGATCATCACCGGCCGCCGCCAGCGCGGCGGCCGGTGCGGTCATCAATACGGCGCCCGACAGAGCGCCTTGCACGAAATCGCGGCGGCTCAGGGCCTCGCTCGAATCACTCATGAGATATCCCCCAGGTTTTTTAAGTTAGCGCGCCATTTTGACTGAACCATGGGCCCTTTGCGCGCGGCAATCCGATCTTTCCCGGGGCCCCCGACTTCAGCTGTTCAGCCGGTGCGATTCTCGGGGAAGGCCAAGGTGTTGAAGCGGACCGCCTCGGCTTCGCCCAGTTTCTTCTGAGCGCGGATCTCGTTCACGATCTCGAGCGCCGTCTTGGTGGGGGGCGGCAGTTCCGCCTCGCTCACGCTCAGGGGCGTCAGACGCTCGCCCCAGCGAAGGAGATGCGCCGAGAGTGTGAGACCGCCGCCGAATGCCGGCATCAGCACCAGGCTGTTGGGCGCGACCCGGCCTTCTTCCACCGCCTCAACCAAGGCGACAGGCGCCGTGGCCGAACTCATGTTGCCGTACTTCTGCACCGTCAGAAACACCTTGTCGGCGCTCGCCCCGGCGCGCTTGGCGACGGCGTCGATGATGCGCAGGTTCGCCTGATGCGGGACGACCAGACCGATGTCATCGATGGTCACGCCGGCGCGGTGCATCACGTCAAGACTCGCCTCGCTCATGCCTTGCACCGCTTTGCGAAAGATTTCCTGTCCGTCGAAATCCCAGCTGGTCTGCCCATACTGCACACCGAGGTTGGCGTACATGGTGCCCATGCCGCGCACCCGCAGGATCTGCCGCGCATCTGCGTAGCATTGCAGCTTCTCGGCGATGACCCCGGACTCGCTCTGCGATTCCTGAAGCACCATGGCCGCCGCACCGTCGCCGAACAGCACCGCGACGTTGCGATTGTCCCAGTCCATGTATTGGGAAATCAGCTCAACCCCGATCACCAGCGCATTCTTGACGATGCCGGTCTTGATCATGGATGAGCCGATCGAGAGGCCGTACATGAAACTGGTGCAGGCGGTGTTGACGTCGAACGCCGCGGCGCGGGTTGCGCCGATTCGCTGCTGTACGCCGGAGGCACTGTTGGGTACCAGCTCATCGTTGCTGCAGCTGCCGTAGATCACCAGCTCGATATCCTTGCCCGACATGCCGGCGCAGGCGATCGCGCGGCGCGCCGCCGTGATGGCAAGCTCGATCCCGGGCACATGCGAGATGCGCCGCTCCTTCATGCCGGTGCGCGTGGTGATCCATTCATCGTCCGTGGGCAGGAAGGTAGCCAGGTCTTGATTGGTCAGAATTAACGGCGGCAGGCACTTGCCCCAGCCGACGATGGCAGCGTGGCTCAATGAATCTCCCCTCTTTTTGTGTGGCGCATTGTCTCCCATATGGGCACAACTCGCACGCGCCACCGTACCGGGCCCATCTCGCCGGCATTGATCCGGGCAACCACGCGTCGGATTGCCTGAGCTGCAGCTTGGTCTGACCCGCCCCTGGGCTTAAGCTGCGTCGTTATGAGGAGCGACATGCCTAAAAACCGCTCGGTCGTGGCCTTGGCGGCGATCGCCGTCACAATGGTTTCTTGCAGCGCAGAAAAGGGAGGCGCAAGCCAGCCGGTGCCCATGGGCACCGCGACGCCAATCAAGCACGTCATCATCATCGTAGGTGAAAACCGCAGCTTCGATCATTTGTTCGCAACCTATGTGCCGCCCAACCCCCAAGAGCACGTACTCAATCTCCTGTCTCAGCAGATCATCCAGGCTGACGGCACGCCGGGCGCGAATTTTGCCCGGGCGCAACAGTACCAGATCACTTCCGCACCCAACGGCGGCGCATTTTTCAGCAGCGCAGACTTGAAGAACAAGACGCTCTATCCCTTGCTGCCGCCACCGGACGTGAACGGCGTCGGCGCCGCGTCTCCCTATGTCGGGATCCTCAGCATTCCCGGCGGAGATCCGGGACTGCCGCCTCAGGATCAATTTCTCTTCGGCACCGGAGGCACGGCTTTGAGTTTCACGCTGGGTCCCGACACCCGCATCGCCAACGTGACTGACCTGCCGCCTGGTCCGTTTCAGCTCACCGGGCCGACCATGCCTTTCGATGCCTTCACCGGCGATACCCCTCATCAGTACTTCTTGATGGTGCAGCAAGCAGATTGCGCCATCGATGCCGAACATGTATCCGCGGAGAATCCCACCGGCTGTCTGCACGACCTGCAGGCCGCGATTGCGACCACCTACGCGACGCCGCCCGGCGCGACCGCGCACGAGTCCGGACAAACCATGGAGTTCTACAACATGCAGCGGGGCGATGCACCCGTGTTCAAATCGCTCGCAGACCAATACTCGATGAACGACAACTACCATCAGCCGGTGTTCGGCGGCACCAGCCCGAACAGTCAGGTGCTGGGCTTCGCAGACCAGGTCTTTTTCAGCGACGGACACGGCAATCCGGCCACGCCGCCCGCTGCGAGCATCTACAATCCTGACCCGCAGCCCGGGACGCTCAATCTCTATGCCAGCCGCGCCGTATGGTTCAATTGCTCGGATCCCGCGCAACCCGGCATCGCCGCGATCACGAGCTATCTGAACGCGCTGCCGTACCCGGTCAAGAATCAGTGCGGGCCGGGCGAGTACTGGATGGTAACCAATGTCTTTCCCGCTTTCACACCGAAGGGAGCCGCGCAGTCCGGAACGGTCGTTCCGCCGACCCTGCAGCCGAGCCTCGGCGATGTCTTAAGCGCGCACGGCATTTCATGGAAATATTACGGCGGCGGATTCAACGCGTCAGGAACGGGTGCTCCGCTCGATGGGACTTACTGCAACGGCTGCAATCCGTTTGAGTATGAATCGAACTACCCGTCCCTGGTTGCCGGGCACATGCGAGACGTTACCGATTTGTTCGATGACCTGGCGAACGGCACGCTGCCGGCCGTCTCCTATGTGAAATCGGACGGCACCACGGACGGGCATCCTGCCTCCTCAAAATGGACGCTGTTCGAAGCCTTCGTCAACCACATCGTGCAACTGGCCCAAAGCAATAGCGCCCAGTGGGCGCAGACCGCCATCTTCGTCACCGTGGATGAGAGCGGCGGCTTCTATGACTCCGGGTTCATCCAGCCGGTTGACTTCTTCGGAACCGGTCCGCGCATTCCGCTGCTGGCGATATCCCCCTTCGCAACGGGCGGTCATGTCAGCCACGTTTATAGCGAGCATTCCTCGTTCGTCAAATTCGTTGAACGCAATTGGATGTTGAGCACGCTCAGCGATCGCAGCCGCGACAATTTGCCGAATCCGCTGCAGAGCGCGGGATCCAATGCGTATGTGCCGGACAACATGCCGGCCATCGGCGATCTGTTCGACCTGTTCGTCTTTTGAATCCAGATCAGTCGGCCGAGACCGTGCGGCCGCTGGCCCAGGCGCGCAGGGCCGCGACCCTTTCAGCCATGACGACGGCGAGCGGCCGGGTATTCTGCATCTCGCGCGCGATCAACGCGGCGCTGACCGGTTGTTTCGCCGCGTGCGCGCTGTAGAGCGCCGCGACGACGGCCTGCTCGATCTCGGCGCCCGAGAAACCTTCGCAGCGGCCGGCGAGCGCGGCGAGCTCGGCCGGACTCAGCGCGAGACCGCGCTTGTGCGTGTGAATGCCGATGATTTCCGCTCGCGCATCCTTGCCGGGCAGGTCCACGAAAAATATTTCATCGAACCGGCCCTTGCGGATCAGTTCCGGAGGCAGGGATGCAATGTCGTTCGCCGTGGCGACCACGAAGATGCGTGCGCGCTGCTCGGCGAGCCACGTGAGGAAGGTCCCGAGCAGCCGGCGCGAGACGCCGCTGTCACCCTCGCCCTCGGCGAGCGCCTTCTCGATCTCATCGACCCACAGCACGCAGGGCGAGAGGCCCTCGGCCGAATGCAGCGATTCGCGCAGGTTCTTCTCCGCCTCACCCTGCCACTTGGTGTAGAGGGCGCCGAAGTCCAGGCGCACCAGCGGCACCCCGAAAATGCCCGCGGCGGCGCGCGCAGCCAAACTCTTCCCGCAACCCTGCACGCCGAGCAGCAGCACCCCCTTCGGCGGATCGAGCTCCGGCGCGCTGCCGTCGAATGCGGGCTTGCGGCTGGCAAGCCAGTGCCGAAGATTCTGCATGCCGCCGACATCCGCGGACTTGGCGGTTGCCGGTTCGTACGTGAGCGAGCCGCCGCGATTCAGCAGCTCATATTTCTCGGCGAGCACCGCCGAGAGGTCCGCGAGCGTGAGGGCGCCATGATCGAAAATCGCGTGGCGCACGAGGCGCTCCGCATCCGAGGCCGTGAGACCGTTGAGGTTATCGACGAGTTTGGCGAGCACCTCGCGGTCCAGGCTGACCGGCTTGCCGGGATTCGCGGCATTCCACTCGCGCACGACGCGCGTGATGATCATCAGCCGCTCATTGGTGGCGGGCAGCGCGAGATGCAGGCGAGCCGCAAATTGCTCGAGTTCATCCGGAAGCGTCACTTCGTAGCTCATGAGGACGACCGTGCGGGCGACATGGTCATAGCCCTGAGCGATGTCCTTCAGCAGCCTGACATTCACCGGTTCCTTGAGATAGGGATGGAAGTCGAGCAGCACATAGATGCCCGGCATCGGAGTCGCCTTGAGATGTTTCAACAGCTGCTCAGGATCGGCGAGCATGCGCTGCGGCCCGCCGAGATCGACGTCGATGCGCTGCAGACCTTCGGTGACCGTCCATTGGAACACGCCCCAGCCGCGGCCTTCCCGCACTTTGAGGCTCACTTCACGCACCAGGTTGAGAACGCGCGCCTCCTCGCGCGACTCCACCACGATGAGCGCCAGGCGCGATGCCAGCATCGATTGCAGCTCGCGGCGAGGGTCCTGGGTCGTGGTGTCGTTCATCAGCCCAAGAATGTAGCAAAACGGCGTGACGGCTTGTTCAACGCCGTCACGGTTTTTTAACATTTACGCCATTTTCAGCGCTCAGGCACCTTGAGAACCGACAAGCTGTTGGTGACGTCATCGATGACGGCATAGTTGAAGCCGGCCTCATCGCGATCATCGCCGCCCAGCACCGTATCGATCCCAAATGCGCCGCCCTGGCTCGAGTCGACATCGTACTCTCTGACGAACCGCCCCGACTTGGTGAACTCGACGATCTCGCTCGGATGCAACGGGTCGGCGTTGACCGCATCGCCGTTGGCGGCGAGGAGGTCGCCGTTGGGCGCGAATCGCAGTGCGAGCGGCCCGCGCAGATGCTGATCGGAAAACACCACTTGCCCGGGGCCGCCCGCGCTGGTTTTTTGCCCCGCATGGGCGACGGCATAAATTGCGTTGTCGTTCGTGGAGGCGACATACAGTGTGTCGGTGCCGCGATCGAACGCGAGACCCGTGGGCCCGAGGATCAGGGCCGCCATGTTGGGAACATGCGAGTAGCCGTTCGCAATCGTCGTTTTATGCAACAGCGTCGGGCCTGCTGCCTGAACCGCGACATCGAGGCGGACGACGGTGCCGTTCAGCACATTCGACACGAAAATCCTGGCCCACGAGCCGTGGTCATCGATGGTCAGATCCCAGGGACCGTCGAGAAACACCGGGTCGGTCCAGGTGGCGAGCACGTGTCCGGTTTTGTCGATAACCTGCAGCGATCCCTTCCCAATGGTTGCAATGCTGCCGTCCGTCGTGGGCACGTTGCCGACGATGACAAAACCGCTGCGCAGGACGCCGAGCGCGGTACTGAGGCCCGGTTGTTTACTGGTGAAGAACGTTGTCGCCTCCCCCGGAGGCGCGATTTGGCCCTGCGGCGAAAACTGGATGATGGTGGTTCCGGTACCCTGATTGTTGGCGCTGTTGTTGAAGTTGCTGACCAGGACGTCGCCCTCGGCAATCTTGCCGCCCGCCGGGAAGCCGCGCGGCACAAAGGCAACGCCATAGGGGTTGACATCGCCGTTCGCCGGCATCGTACTGGACGTGACGGTTTTGGGAATGAAGGCCTCGTGCGCTGGTGCCGTGGCACCGAGCGCCGATAACAGACTCGAACTCGCCAGGAGAGCGAGCGCGCGTTGAAACCGGTGTAATACAAGCATGACAGTACTCCCTTGAGGTTGACGGCAAGACCTAAGCGGTCCGTTCGCTACAGATAAGCGGTCGATTCGCTTCGCTACGGAAGCGGGCAAGGATTAGAGTCGGCGGCTGGTGATTTTCAAATCGGCGTTCGGCGGAATTTTTCGTAGGCGCCAACGGACAGGTGCCACCGCCTGGCGGCCTAGATACCGACCGCCTGGCGGTCCACAATATCGATGATTAGGGAGGGGATGCCGATCGAGTTACTGGAGCGCGATGTACAGCTGCGGCGCTTGGGCGATGCCTTTGCGCACGCTCGCGCGGGCAGGGGGCGAATTGTCGCTCTCGCCGCCGAGGCAGGCACCGGCAAAACGGCGCTGACTGAGCAATTTGTCACAAGCCATGCCGGGGACGCGCGGGTGTATTGGGGCGCCTGCGAAAACCTCTCGACGCCCGAGGTGTTGCTGCCGCTGCGCGATATTGCGCGCGCCAGCGGCGAAGTGTTCGATTTCGAGGCCGATCATATCCGTGCCTTTGAATCGATGTTGCGCCTTCTATCCGTGGGTGCCACGCCTGCACTGCTCATCATCGAGGACGTGCACTGGGCCGATACCGCGACCTTGGATCTGATCCGTTTTCTCGGCCGGCGAATCGCGCGCGTGCGCGCGTTGATCCTGATCACCTATCGGGATGAAGAGGTGGATGCGCGCTCGCCGGTGCGCAACGTGCTCGGTGAGGCACCGATGGGCAGCGTCGAGCGCATGACGCTCGAACCTTTGTCGCTGGCCGCGGTGACGAGTCTTGCCGCAAAGGCCGGACGGCGCGGCGAGCCCCTGTATGCCTTGACCGCGGGCAATCCGTTTCTGGTCACGGAGGCCCTGGCGGTGGAGGGCGATGTGCCGACCGACGCGGTGCGTGATTCGACGCTGGCGCGCGCATCGCGTCTGTGCGAATCGGCGCGAGTCGTGTTGGAGGCGGTGTCGCTGTTTCCGCGTCATGCGGAGACCGCCGTCGTCGCGGACCTGGTCAAGCGCGTGATCGAAACGGGTCTCGATGACTGCGTGGAGAAGGGCATGCTGTCGCTCGAAGGCGGTCTGGTGCAATTCCGCCACGAGCTTGCGCGCCGCGCGGTTGAAGGCTCGATAGCGCCCACGCGACGTCGAGCGCTGCATCAGAAAGTCGTGGACGTCCTGA
>Ga0210389_10000807_pt1 | contig 26452 bp, 24 predicted proteins | sample IncBWH28OmetaG_FD_160127 | JGI IMG/M metagenome (GOLD analysis project Ga0210389, IMG submission 160127) | Forest soil microbial communities from Barre Woods Harvard Forest LTER site, Petersham, Massachusetts, United States - Inc-BW-H-28-O ... | reverse complement strand
GGCGCACACCTTTAAAAAAGGCCACCGCATTATGGTGCAGGTGCAAAGCAGCTGGTTCCCGCTGGTTGACCGTAACCCCCAGCAGTTTATCGATATCTACCATGCAAAGGACGGCGATTTTGTAAAGGAAACGATCAATGTGTATCATTCCTCGAAACTGGTATTGCCGGTGGAGAAATAGCAGCACCCAAGACTTACGAAGTTTTTAAAACTTCGTAAGTCTGCGCATATAATTCTTACCTTATTCTTTTCTTTTCAACGCTTCCTCAATCGCTTTCTCCGCCAATGGCTCCATCACTTTATAGCCCTCAAGGGTAGGATGCACGCCATCATGCGAAAGATTGGCGGGCAAACCGGCGCTGCTGTCCGCCATTGCGGAATAGTAATCCAGGTAAACGATGTGGTTTTGTTCGCAATAATCCTTCAACAGCTTATTCATAGCAGCAACACCCGGTTTGGGATCGATAGAGGGCCGCCAGGGGATGGCATACGCAGGCAATATGGACGAGATCACCACTTTAATATGGGCTAATCGCGCCAGCCCGGCCATGGATTTAATATTGCCAAAAATGTCTTCAATTTTCGAAGGGCCGTTATTTTGGGCGATGTCGTTTATCCCCGCCAATATCACAACTACCTTTGGCTGTAAATTGATCACATCCTCGCGGAAACGCACCAGCATTTGCCCGGTGGTTTGCCCGCTGATTCCGCGGCCGTAATAATTACGGCTTACAAAAAAAGACGAATCCATATTTCGCCAGGCCTCGGTAATCGAATTACCCATAAACACCACCCGTTTTTCGCCGGGGGCAGGAGGGGGGACTGCCGCGTTTTGCTGCTCATATTTTTGGATAAAAGCCCAATCCTTGTAAGGGCGTTCGGCATTGGTTTTTTGATCTTTTTCCCGCTGCTGAATGTTAATGGCTACTTTTGGATCGACAGGTTTTAATAGTCCCTGTTCGCCCAGCCAGTCGCCAAAGCGATCGATCCAGGTATCAGTCGGGATGTTTTGCTTCTTCATCCCGAAGCCATGACCGCCTTTTACGTAAATATGCAATTCAGCCGAATGTTTTGAAGCGAGCAATTTTGAATACAGGTCAACGCTGTGCGGCGCCAGACTAAGCTCATCATCCGTAGCGGCAGCGATAAAGAATGGCGGTTCATCGTTGGCCACGGCGGCACCCTGTACTTCAGGCGGCACATACGGGTAAATAGGCGCAACGAAATCCGGGCGGTCATCGGCCGTATAATTGAAAGCGCTCGCGGCCGTAACGGTACCACCTGCCGAGAAGCCGATAATGCCAATGCGTGATGGAGAAAGGTTGTACTCCGCAGCATGATCGCGCACATATTTAATCGCATTCCGGCCATCGGCAATTGCCATGACAACGATCGGCTTAACGGTGGTAGTAAAATCCTTTTTGTGCAGATTTTCCCATAACTCTTTTCCAGGATCCGTTGTTAAACTCAGGCCGGTACGGTATTTTAGAACGAACGCGGCGATCCCCCGCTGATTCAACCACTTGGCAACATCTGTGCCTTCATCACGTATGCTTAAAATATAAAAGCCTCCCCCCGGGCAAATGATTATACCAGTGCCGGTTGCGATTGCGGGATCCGGCAAATATGCGGTCAGGGTTGGATGCGATACATCGTAAACTATAGGCGTGCCGCCCGGCGTATATTCCTGTTCGTTATAGGTCCAGTTTTCGGAGCCCGGCGCGGCGCCATTGTATAATTGTATTACTTTTTGCTGGGCCCTGGCTGCTATTGCACAAAAAAACAGCAGGGCCACAATTATTCTTCGGTTCATAACGGGGTTTATTTGATTCTTAAATGTAAACTTTCTTTTTAACTTGAAAAAAGGCATATTTTTTTTTAATTTACACTAAACTTTTAACGAACAGTATCATCAAAAAATAAAGAATCAATAATTTGGCAAAAAGGCAAGAATTAGTTTTTATCCGGAGTTTTTTTAGATTTTATTTATGGTCCCCTGCATGAATTTTTCTATCCCGAAGTGTATTGCCGTTTCGCAAAGAATTGCTATTCTGCCGATGCTTTCAATTTTGATCGCTTTGCAGTCATGCAAGCACGAAAAAAAAATTTATACAAGTGAGTGCAACCGCGAGCTCGTCTACACACACGTTACGTTTACCCAGCTGATTGACAGCATCCAAAATTACGACCACCAGCTTATCGAAGTACAAGGAACCTATAAAGAGGGCGATGCACAATCGGCGCTGGTAAATGACAGCCTTTTCACCGATCATTCCAACGGCCATGCCCTTTGGGTGAACTTCAGCCAGGATTGCCCGCTATACCTGAAAGGCACCCGGCAGGGGCTGTTTGAATACAACGACGGCAAATTCACCCAGATCAGCAATAAAAGCGTAATTATCCGCGGCAAAATAGACATGCGTCACAAAGGCCATTTAGGCAGCTATAGGGGGGAGATTGATAGGGTGAGTTATATTGAGATGTAAATCACCGATTTTTAATGATTTTTATGATTGCACAGATTTCAGAACATTAACAAATAAAATCTGTGCAATCATAAAAATCACTCTTAATCTGTGATTATCTTAAGCCCATCATATGCCAGTTCTATTCCGGGCGGCAATGCCTTCGAAGTATCCGCGTGTTTACCCAGGCGGTGGCTGATGTGGGTGAAATAAGTTTTTTCGGCGCCTATCATCCTGGCAAAAGCAATCGCCTCATCAAAAGTAAAATGGGATATATGCTCCTGTTTTTGCAGGGCATTGATCACCAATACTTTTGATCCTTTTATTTTTTCAACTTCTTTTTCGGCAACCGTTTTGGCATCGGTTATATACGTAAAATCATTTATCCTGAACCCAAGCACAGGCAGCTTATAATGCATAACTTCAATCGGAATAAATTTCAGATCACCGATAAAAAAAGGTTCATCAGTAATCGTATGAAGGGTTAACTGGGGTATGCCCGGGTACTTAAAATCGGCAAATATGTAATGAAATTCGCGTTTTAAAGCCTCCTGCACCCGTGTCGTCGCATAAACATCGATAGGCCCTTGCTGTTTGTAATTAAATGCGCGGATATCATCCAGCCCGGCAATATGGTCCTTATGCTCATGGGTAAAAACAATAGCGTCCAGGCGCTGTACTTTTTCGCGCAGCATCTGGCAGCGGAAATCAGGGCCAGAGTCGATAACGATCACCAGCCCTTCATGTTCTATCATCACCGAAGTGCGCAAACGATTGTCACGCGGGTCGGCCGAAGTGCAGACTTCGCAGTCGCAGGCAATAACAGGTACGCCCTGTGAGGTTCCGGTGCCTAAAAAAGTGACGGTCAAAATTCAATCGTTATTTGTTTCAGCTGGTGTAAATACGCGGCCTGTTTTTCATCGAGCAGGTTATAATCCATGTCAAGCGTGCGGGCCAGTTCAGCAATGGCCAGTATCTTAGCCTCCAGGCCCGAAAATTTATTTACCACAATTACTTTATTGTGCTGCAATAAACAGGCGCCGGTTTTAAAATTCCCTTTTTCGTACCTAACCCTGTACCCGGCTGTTTGCAGCAGCGTTTCCAGTTTTTCCAGGGTATGATTGGTGATGGTGAGCATTTGGCTGTAAAAATAGGAAGAATAGATGTGAGATATGAGATTTGAGACATGAGATTTTAAAAAAGCACAAGCTGGCTACAAAGAAGTCTCATATCTCACGTCTGTCTCCACTTCTTAAAAAAATTTAAAAACATTTCCTATGGATGCAATAATTCCTATATTGTCCCTTATTTCCTAATTTATTTTAAACCTTTTTATTTAAAGCATGGATAAAAACCAAAACAGGTTTCTTTCGCTTGATGTATTTCGCGGAATGACGATTGTTTTCATGATCATTGTAAACAACGGAGGAGGCCCCGTTTCCTTTTCGCCGCTTGAACATGCCAAATGGTTTGGCTTTACGCCAACCGACCTGGTTTTCCCTTCATTCCTGTTTGCCATGGGTAATGCCATGAGCTTTTCGATGAAAAAATTTGCCGGGTTAAGTTCAGGCGCCGTTGTTTGGAGGATATTTAAAAGAGCGGCCATCATATTCCTTTTGGGCTACCTGATGTATTGGTTCCCGTTTGTAACCAAGGATGCAAGCGGCTTGCATTTTGCACCCATCGCCAATACCCGCATCATGGGGGTATTGCAGCGCATCGCGCTTTGCTATCTTTTTGGTTCGCTTATCGTTTATTTTATTAAATCGACTACCGCTGTCGTAATCGTCAGCATTGTATTACTATTCGGCTATTGGTTCCTGCTGCTCATTTTCGGCGACCATAGCAACCCTTACGGCATGTTAACCAACGCCGGCACTTACCTGGATAAGTTTGTGCTGGGAGACAATCACCTTTATCACGGCGAGCGGGTTGCATTCGACCCCGAAGGCATACTGAGTACGCTGCCCGCAATCGTCAACGTTATTTGCGGCTATTTCGCCGGAAAGTTTATCCAGGAAAAAGGCAAAACCTACGAAACTATATCCAAATTGATGCTTTTTGGCTTTTTGCTTATCTTCCTGGCGCTATGGTGGAACCTTACTTTCCCAATTGGCAAAAAGCTTTGGACAAGCCCCTTTACACTGCTTACCGTGGGTATTGATATGGTGCTCATCTCAGGGCTTATCTATATTGTGGAAATGCTGCAGTGGAATAAATGGAACTGGACATCATTTTTTACGACGGTGGGAAAAAATCCATTGCCCGTATATTTATTCTCCGAGCTTGGCGCGACAATACTTTTCATCATTCCAGTCGGTGGGACCAACCTGGCCGAAGCTGTTAACAAGTCGTTCTTCCAGGTAATAGCGCCGGGCCCGATAGGTTCGCTGCTTTTCGCCATTTGCTTTATGCTGATATGCTGGTTATTCGGCAAGATATTGGACAAACGAAAGATTTACATAAGGGTATAATTTAATGACTAAAACTTTAGAACAAAGCTCAAACCGGTTTCTTTCGCTGGATGTATTCCGGGGGATGACCATATGTTTTATGATCATCGTGAACAACCCCGGCAGCGATGTGTCGTTTGGGCCGCTGGATCATGCTCATTGGTTCGGGTTTACGCCCACCGACCTGGTCTTTCCGTCCTTTCTTTTTGCCATGGGCAACGCCATGAGTTTTTCGATGAAAAAGTTCATCGGTCAAAGCAATTTGTCCGTTATCTTAAGGATCATAAAAAGATCAGCGTTGATTTTTTTGGTAGCATACTGTTTGGAGATGCTTGGCTCCATCCAACACGGCGTTAACGGCGGCTGGTCGATCGGCTCGTTCAGCCACATGCGGATTTTGGGCGTATTGCCGCGCATAGCGCTTTGCTACCTGTTTGCCGGGCTGATGGTCTATTTTATCAAGTCGAAAAATGTAGTTATTGCTATCGGCATTTTGTTTTTGCTGGGCTATTGGGCCATACTGCGTTTCTTTGGCGATCCAAACAATCATTTTGGCATGTTAACCAATGTGGGAACCACGCTGGACAAATTGGTTTTGGGCGAGAACCACATGTATCATGGCGAAGGGCCGGCGTTTGATCCGGAGGGTATTTTGAGCACCATCCCTTCAATTGTAAACGTCATTTGCGGTTATTACGCCGGTAAGTTTATACAGGAGAAAGGCAAAACCTACGAAATGATCTCGAAGCTGTTACTCTTCGGATTTCTATTTATTTTCCTTGCGCTTTGCTGGAATATGAGCTTCCCAATCGCCAAAAAATTATGGACGAGCTCCTTTGTGCTGTTAACCGTTGGCATCGACCTGGTGCTTATCTCTGCCCTGGTATATATTGTTGAAATGCGCGCACGAACCGGCGATGCGTGGGTATCGTTCTTTAATACATTTGGTAAAAACCCTTTAGCTATATACGTTTTCGGCGATTTTTTTGGAGCCGTAGTAGGGTGGTTTTACATCAATAAGATGAATTTTAACGAGATGATGAGCGTTAAGGTATTCCAGGTAATTGCGCCGGGAGCCATTGGCTCATTGCTGTTCGCCATTTATTATATGCTGGTGTGCTGGGTGTTTGGAAAGATATTGGATAAGCGGAAGATTTATATCAGGGTTTAAGTTGATTACCACTGGTCTCCCGTCGTCTGTGTCTACCGTCGTCTGTGTCCCCACAGACGACCTTCGTTCACGGTGGCGCCGCAAGCCGTTGTCAGAATATCAAAAAGCTGCCTGTGGGGACACAGACAGCGGGGTTGGATGACGACCTTCGTTCACGGTGGCACCGCAAGCCCTTGCCAGAATATAAAAAAGCTGTCTGTGGGGACACAGACAGCGGGGTTTGATGGCGACCTTCGTTCACGGTGGCACCGCAAGCCCTTGTCAGAATATCAAAAAGCTGTCTGTGGGGACACAGACAGCGGGGTTGGATGACGACCTTCGTTCACGGTGGCGCCGCAAGCCCTTGTCAGAATATCAAAAAGCTGCCTGTGGGGACGCAGACAGCGGGGTTGGATGACGACCTTCCTTTACGATGGTACCGTTGCTCTTGTCAGAATATCAAAAAGCTGCCTGTGGGGACGCAGACAGCGGGGTTGGATGAGGACCTTCGTTCACGGTGGCACCGCAAGCCGTTGTCAGAATATCAAAAAGCTGCCTGTGGGGACACAGACAGCGGGGTTTGGAAAACGCGGAAAAGTAGGGGCTTGAATTTCTTTTTGTTTTTACGATTATTTCTGTAGCTTTATAAGGCACTTTGGTTTGTCGATCAATTTAACCCCGTAAGCCATGAAAAACCTTGTCCTAATTAGCCTGTTCTTATTGATTTCCTCGGTAATCTTGTCGTGCAAGAAAAACGGCGAAAAGCCGGCAACAGTAAGTATCGTTGGAAACTGGCATTTGGTTACCGACTCAGGTTATGTAGACGGAGGTAATGTACCTCGGGAGTGGCATACTTATAAAGGAACGGCATCCGATCACTATAATTTTCAACCTGGAGGAAAGCTGTCGTGGTACGAAAACAATGATGGTTCTGATTCGGCAACGTATAATTTAATTTCCCGCGATACCGTTGCGATCACTTACCTGCCAAAAAGTAACCCGAACTATGGCGGAAATGTGACCCAGGGATATATCATAACTGCCCTTACATCTGATAAAATGGTGCTTGTTTTAAACGGTGGCCCAATCGTTGCAGATATTATGACTTTTAGCAGGTAAGTATTTTATCAAGATTTCCAAAGACTTACGAAGTTTTTAAAACTTCGTAAGTCTTGCCGTGCCACTAAAATGTTTTGTCCCAACAACTACCTCAAATCCACGACCTCAACCCCCTTGTGCATGGCAGGGTCGAACGTAAAGGTGTTGTCCGGCACCTGCAGATTGGTGACAAAATTTCTGATCACGTAGGTATACCGGTTGCCGTTTTTATCAAAAATGAGTGCGCTGTAAATCTGTTTTTTCGATTTGTCTATCTCCAGCCGTACCTTAAAAAATGACTTTTCTTCTTCGGGCGAAAGATCAATCTCCTGGTATAATCTGCCGCCGATCTTTACTTCGCCATTGTAAATATATTTGTAGCCCTTTTCGTAAATGGTAAATATTTGCGCAGGGTTTAGGCCATTGCCGCTATTGTCCACATTGTTTACCTGCACCTCATTATCTTTTTTAAGATAGGTCCATTGGGTTTTGCCGTCGCTGATTATTTCCTGCTCGATTTCAGGCTTCGCCGCGGAACCGGCGCTATAAATGGTCACCTTAAATTTATTGCTTTTTGACCTGGCCAGCAATGTGCCATTGCGGGTTTCTTTAACGTTGGCCTGGGGATTATCAAGGGTAAAGTCGAAATCAGTTTTTACGGCATCGTACTGGCGGTATTTCTCGCTAACCTTGGTCAATATCGCTTTGGCAGCTACGTCCTTTTGGGCAAAACAATAAGTAGTTATGAATGACAGAATAGAAAAGACAATTACTTTTTTCATTTTTTATTTCCCCGAAACGGGGGTTTTTAAGATTAGATAAACAAGTGGTACAATTGGTTTAAAACAAATGATATTTAATTGATGGGTAATAATATGAAAATCCCGCCATCCTTTAATCGTAAAGTCCCGGTTCAGATAACATTTTTAATTATTGTTTTGTTTTTGAAGCGTCTCCAGGTGCCTTTCCAGGCTGTATTCATCAGGGTATAACACCTCGCGGGCCTTGCTGCCTTCAAACGGACCGACAATACCGGCTGCTTCCAATTGATCGATAATACGGCCCGAGCGGTTGTAGCCCAGTTTTAATTTTCGCTGTATCAATGAGGTTGAACCCTGCTGGTGCATCACGATCAGGCGTGCGGCTTCTTCAAACATCGGGTCGCGGTCTTCCGGGTCAAAATCCTTTGTGCCGCCTGTTTCGCCGTCGCCCACGTATTCGGGCAGCAGCATTGCCGATGCATAACCCCGCTGATTTCCAATAAAGTCGGATATGCGTTCCACTTCATGGGTGTCAACAAAGGCGCATTGCAGCCGTATCAGGTCGCTGCCGGTTGATAGCAGCATGTCGCCGCGGCCAATCAACTGATCGGCGCCGCCGGTATCCAAAATCGTACGCGAGTCGATCTTTGACAGTACCCTGAAAGCCAGCCTCGACGGGAAATTCGCCTTGATAGTACCGGTGATAATATTGACTGACGGCCTTTGCGTGGCAATTACCAGGTGTATGCCAACTGCACGTGCCAGCTGCGCAATACGGGCTATCGGCATTTCCACCTCCTTGCCTGCGGTCATCATCAAATCGGCAAACTCGTCTATCACCAATACAATAAACGGCAGGTACCGGTGCTTTTCGGGGTTGCTGATCTTGCGGAGCACAAATTTTTCATTGTACTCTTTCAGGTTCCTGACCTGGGCATCCTTCAACAGGTCATACCGCTGGTCCATCTCAATGCAAAGCGAATTCAGGGTATTGACTACTTTTTTGGTATCGGTGATGATCGCGTCCGCTTCGTCGGGCAGTTTGGCCAGGAAATGTCTTTCTATTTTGCGGAAAAGCGTTAACTCCACCTTTTTCGGGTCGACCAACACAAACTTCAGCTCGGCGGGGTGTTTTTTGTACAGCAGCGACACCAGGATGGCGTTTATACCTACTGATTTACCCTGGCCCGTGGCGCCCGCAACCAGCAAGTGCGGCATTTTAGCCAAATCAGCAATGAAAACTTCGTTGCTGATGGTTTTACCCAATGCTATCGGCAGGTCCATCGTTGTTGATTGGAATTTTTCGGTAGAGAGCACTGATTTCATCGAAACCATATCCGGGCTCTGGTTAGGCACTTCAATCCCGATAGTGCCTTTACCCGGCATTGGAGCAATGATGCGGATACCAAGCGCTGCAAGGCTTAAGGCAATATCGTCCTCCAGGTTCTTTATCTTGGAAATACGAACGCCCGGAGCAGGGATAATTTCATAGAGTGTTACCGTCGGTCCGATCGTCGCCTTTATCTTGTCGATCTCGATATTATAATGGTTCAGCGTTTCAACGATCTTGTTTTTATTAGCGGCCAGTTCGTCCGAGTTGACGTTGATCTTGGCGGAGCCATAATTCTCGAGCAGATCAAGGGTAGGAAATTTATACGAGGATAGTTCCAGCCGATGGTCGTATTTGCCGAATTGTTCCAACAGGCTTTGGGCTTTGTCACCGTCGCTCTTTTCGATATTTAAAACAGGAGTTGGCCTGGTTACACCCATCGTCAGGGGTATTTCGTCTTCAACTTCAGGCTCATGGCCTGCGTTTTCCATGTTGGGCGTTAATACTACAGGTTCGTGGAACACCGGGTTTTGCGACAGCGGCGGCTGTTTAAGCGTTTCGTTCCTACCGCCATTTTCGGGTGACTCTTTTATCTTATTCGCTCGTCCGCCCGACCATTCTAAGGGTACGGCTACTTCTTCTTCCGGTTCAGTATCCTCCGGTTCAATGGCGGCCGTTTCCGTTGTTAATTCTCTTTCCTTACGTTTAGGTAGTTTAAAGTCGATGTTGTAAGCGATTATCAATATGGTAAGCGCGGCAAAAACTAAAATGCCTGCAACACCGGTTTGGCCTACCTGAACGGTGAGTAACCGGTTGGACCAAAAACCGAAATTACCTTCGAGATAATGAGGCGTGTCGGACGTAAAGGCATGTAAGAAACCAAGGGAAACAGAAATAAATATCAAAAAGAAAAACGAATAAGCTAATGTTTTACCAATTGATAACAAACTTACCTTGAAAAGAAGCCGGTAACCGATGATAAAAAAAACCAGGACGAAGAGGAACGAAGCGATGCCAAACCATTCATATATAAATTGGTTGGAGAGCAATGCGCCCAGCTTGCCAAGCCAATTTTCAACCACGGGGTTTTTTACCCCATTTTCCATGAGTTCCTGGGTGGTTTTATTCCAGTTGCTCCAGCCGCCGTTTGTGGGGCTTACATAGCTCTGGTCATCTTTCCAGGTAAAAAGATAGGAGGTAAATGCGACCAGAAAATATACAGAAACAAGCAGTGAAAAAAGCCCCGTGATCTTGATCACCTGGCTGTTCATCAGGCCGTAATTACGGCGCGTTTCCGTCTTTTGTTTGGGCTGTTTTTCCCTTTCGGCCTTTGGCGAAGATTGACGCGGCTGATTTTCTGGTTTGAAATTATTGGCTTTAAACTGGTTTCCTTTTACCGGCATCCTGAGTATCCCTGATATTGTACAAATATAAAGTTAATAGATTAAAGAACTTATTTACCTTGTTATTTAATTTTTTTAGTATTATTGAGGGAATAACGTGCAGAGGGATTGGTAAATTACATCTTGATTAGTTTGAGCAAGTTGAAAGGAGGGTGCAAAGTTCGTACTAAGTTGTAAACTTTTTACATCGCGGATCCGCTCACTTTTTTTACTCACGACAACTCGTCACAACCTTACAACTCATTTTTAACTGCCAAATGAGCACCGAAAAGCTGGAAAAATATATAGCTGAAGCGAACCTTGAGGCATTGGACGCGTTCTGGCTGCCGCCCCATCCCTGGCGAAAAGCCATACAAGTCATCATGTTTCGCCATTAATGCTGTCCTGCTATTATAAAAAACCGGCAGTAACCGGCATCCTGTTAAAATATCTTGATGAGATAAGCCTTTTTGAGGCTGCGGCTGCCGGAAAATTCGATGTTGTAGCACATCTTGTCTACCAGCATCCGGAAGCTGTAAATTATTATGCCGAAGACGGTTTTACCCCGCTCGGCCTGGCCTGCTACTTTGGCCATTATGAAATAGCGCGGTATTTGGTTTTAAAAGGGGCGGATGTTAACCTGCCTTCTAACAACGGTTTCAGGGTGTTTCCATTGCACTCGGCGGTTGCAGGCAATTTTACCGACATTGCCAGGATGCTGATAGAGAATAATGCACAGGTAAATGTTAAACAGCAGGCGGGAGCTACGGCCTTACATTCGGCCGCTCAAAACGGCAATGTCGATTTGCTGATTTTGCTGCTTGAACATGGCGCCGACGTTAATATCCGCATGGAAGGCGGCAAACTGCCCGCCGACCTCGCGCGCGAAAAAGGCTTTGTCGAGATCGCTGAAGCGCTTGCTTGAGGAGCCCAGAAGAGGTTAAAGCTGAAAGGTTAAAGGCGAAAGGTAAAAATACCACATAGATTATTCCCGGCAAAAACAATTCCGCTCACGATACTTATTGGGGCGGCATTCCGCCATCTAAAATAAGTAAATCCAAAATCGAACATCCGAAATCAGCAGAAATCCTAAAATCCTTTATATCCTAAAAATCTTAGTTATTGTTGATTATCTGAATTTTATGTATTAAATTCGTTACTAAATAAAAAGGTCCCCGGCCTCGCGCCAGGGATCTTTTTGATTTGATAAATTATTGATGAGCAGGGCGCTCAATGAAGCCTTTTATACGGTAACCGTTTTTTTAAGTTGCGGTTTTTTTAAATTTTTTTTAAAATTCGTCCTTAAAATTAAATGGTTGAAAATCAATATTTAAGCCGTTTAAAGTAAAAAAATGTCATCCTGTTTGCTTAAACTCAGGGCCCCATATGGCAGTTCGCCTGCTCAAAAAAAAAATCCGGGCAAATTATTTTGCCCGGATTTTTTTTTGGGACAGGGAGCTATCCTTTTCCGCCAAAAACATAAAACACCGACAAGGACAGGCCATCGCTGATGAAACTTAAATTTACATCGTTGCCGTTGCCGTTTCCCTGGGGGGCATTATTTTCAATATAATGCTCAAATTGAAGATTGAAAATATTTGCCGCAAGCCCCAGGTGTTTTGAAGGGTAATAAACCAGGTCGGCGTTTAACCCGGCCCAGCCATAGTTTGATTTATTGCTATTGTTGTTCGACTGGTAGGGCGAGTCATAAGTGGTAGCCTGGCTGTCGTAGCCATAACCAACGTAAGCGCCAACGCGCAGGCCGATCCTGTTTTTATGCATAAAATATTTCTGGACAAAAACATCGCTTGAATACTGCTTCGAACTCAGTTTTTGCGGACCTTCAACATTTGGGTCATTGTTGTTATAATTAGCGACCGAGGATTGATAGGAAAGATTTATGCCGATATCGAGGTTATCAGCAATAAAATAACTGTAATGCGGGCCGAAAGTGAAAGTAGTTGATTTGTAACTGTCAGTAGACGTGGAAAAATCATTTTGGTTGATGTTTAAATTGGACGACTGCAGAATGCTGAACGCGGTGGTGAGTCCCAGGTTTTGGTTGCCTTTTTCAGTTTGTGCTTTTGAAGAAAGGAAAGCCAGTAGCAATGCTGTTAATACGATCAAAGATTTTTTCATGGATTTTTTGGTTATTGTGAGCGATGAGAACGCAGCAAAACCACGAAATATTTTGTCGAAAAAATAAATAATATTATTTATGAGTTTAGGAAATGTAGCTGCAATATGTCTGCAAAGAATGCGTTTTATTGGATTTTAACTTTGTTTTGAATATGAAAATTGTATGAAAAAATAAAAATGAAGTATTAAAATAATATTCGCTCCAAACTCACGTTGCGCCCTTAACGCTGGCAGGCAATACTTAGCCGGCACGATTTACGTACCATTTTTTTATGAATGATCCGATGACGAGGGTAATACCAAGTCCGACGAAAAAGCCATTGGCAAAATCAGGAATTAAACTAAAATTTTTGAGGATAATACCGCTGCATAACAACAGCAATCCAATGGGCAATACAAATCTGGCTGGTAAAAGTGGTTTCAATTTAGATAATCTTATCTCGTAAATATATTAATTTGTAATATAACCTGTAAATCTTTTTGGCTTTTTAACGTTTCTGCCTGGTCCCCGGTACTTCCCCCCTCCAGTATACTGTTGATTTTAAGTTTTTTAATTATTTGTCCAATTTGGCCCGGGCTATTTGTTATGCTGGTATAATTCATAAATTAGATAACCCTAAAAACAAAAAATCATGGATGAGTACGCATTAATTATGAGACACGAAGACGGCAGCAAAATTGCATCGCCCGAGCAGATGGAGATATGGATGAAGGCAACGATGGATTGGATTGGCGGCATTGCTGCGCAAAACAAGTTTGTAAGCGGCACGGGCTTGCTTTTTGACGATGCAAAAGTGGTGCATCACAACAAGATGGTAACCAATGGACCTTTTGGTGAGATAAAGGAAACGATAGGCGGTATTATTACCGTAAGGGCCGAATCAGCTGATGAAGCAGCGGAGTTTGCAAAAGGCTGCCCGGTTTTAGGCGGAGAAGGCAATACCATGGAAGTACGGCGAATTGCGAAAAGAGATCACTAAAGTTACGGGTCTCCCGGGAAACCTCCGGGAGACTTTTTTTTGCCATGAAAGAACAGGAATTAATACCCCATTTATTCAGGACGGAGTACCGGAAAATAGTGGCCGTATTAGGTAAGCGCTTCGGCTTTGAGCAGATGGAGACTGCCGAAGATATTGCCAGTGATACCTTCCTCACCGCCGCCCAAACCTGGACCTATAACGGGGCGCCTCCAAATCCAACCGCGTGGCTTTACAACGTGGCTAAAAACAAAGCAAAAAATTATTTGCATCGCGAATCTACCTTCGAAACCAAAGTTGCGCCACTTGTAGTTAAGGACGCGGCCCTGAGTTATGAAAGTGAACTTGATCTGTCCCCTCAAAATATAAACGACAGCCAGCTGCAAATGATGTTTGCCATTTGCCACCCCGTTATACCGCCTGAAGCGCAGATCGGCCTGTCATTAAGGATCCTTTGCGGGTTTGGCATCGACGAGATCGCCGAAGCTTTTCTGTCCAATAAAGAAACTATCAACAAAAGGCTTTTTCGCGCAAAAGAAAAACTCCGGCAGGAAAAAATAAAAATCGAGTTTCCCGGCCCGTCGGAGATCGGCGAGCGGCTGGAGACCGTTTTGACAACCATTTATTTGCTTTTCAGCGAAGGTTATTACTCCGTAAGTCAAAACCAAACCCTGCGTAAGGACCTGTGCCTTGAGGCAATGCGGCTTTGCACCATGCTGGTAGAAAATGAACCCACTGACCTGCCCCCGGTTAATGCCTTGCTTTCATTGATGTACTTTCATTCCTCCAGGTTCGAGGCGCGGATAAATGAAAATGGCGAACTGGTTTTATATGACGAGCAGGATACCAGTTTATGGAATTATGACCTGATCAGCAAAGGCGCCTATTATTTTCGAAAAGCTGCAACGGGCGATAGCCTCTCCAAATATCACCTGGAAGCGGGCATTGCATACTGGAACACCCAAAAAGACGACACCAAAGAGAAATGGGAAAGCATTTTACAGCTATACAACCGGCTGCTTCAAATCGCCTACTCGCCGGTTGCCGCCCTGAACCGGACGTTTGCGCTTGCCAAGGCAAATGGTAAAGAAGAAGCGATAATTGAGGCGGAGAAATTGAAATTAGTAAATAACCAATTTTATTTCGCGCTGCTTGGTGAGTTGTACACCGGGATTGATAGGGGAAAGGCAATTGAAAACTTTAAGGCAGCATTGTCGCTGGCGAAGACACCGGCGGATAAGCAGGCGATGCAGCGGAAGATTGATAGTCTTCGAAAAAATTCCGGATCCATTGATCAGGAATAAAACAGCATCGTTAGTGTACTTTATTAGAAAGCCCCAGGGCCACGCAATCCGGGTCACCGTAGAGATCGCAACATTTTGCGTCTCGAACCCCAGCGACCAAGGCTTACCGGTAAGTCCAGCAACGCAGTTCCAAGACGCAAAATGTTGCGTCTACAATTATTCCCTTATAAAATCATTTTTAGCCAAACCTTTAAAACACGGCCGGCGCGTCGCTGGGTTTTTGCTTATTAGGATTGGGGTCTTTTTCGTTCACAATTTTACTTTTAAGCGTTTCGTACTCGTCTTTGGTTATCTGTCCGGAGTCATAAAGCTTTTGCAGCCGGGCAAGGCGGGTCTCTTTACTTTCAGGGCCACCGCTTTTTTTATTGGGGTCGATAATTTCATTGGCACTTACGGCGCCTTGTATATCGCACCAATACCGCCTCCTGTCGCTAAACTCCAGCACCAGGATATTGTACGAATAGGTATTCTTATAAACGCCGTCGCGCTGAAATTTTTTGACGGTAGCCATCTGGCCCGAGTAATTTGCGTCTGCCGGTTTCTTTTTCACCAGGCGCAGCATTTCCGGCAGATAAATATAGTTAAATGTTCTGTCAGGCGATGAGCCGCTGCCCAGGGTAACCTGTTCGTTCATCCAGAATTTCGACCCGTTTGGCAGCACCAGTGTATCGCCTTTTGCAATGATCTGGTCCTGTGCGGCAGCCTTAAAGGTTATAAATATTGCAGCGATGATTAAAATTCGATTTATACGCATGATCTGTGGTTTAAACTTTAAGCATTTTAGTAATCAGGCAACTTTTGGTTGCGGCGGCGCGGGTTTTTGCTGCCTTATTACAAGAAAGACGGCAGCGGCGATGAGCAATACACCCAAAATATTATTCCAGCTCAGGTACGACATTAAACCGCCGCCTTTTGAATAAGTAAACAGCGCCTTTCCAAACGAATCGGTTGTTTGCTGGATGTTGCTCGCTCCATCGGGGAAGTATAACTTAATTGTTTGCTGTGTGAGCGCATTACCCATATACATATTTGAGATCAGCATGTAAGAGTTATCAGCCAGCTTACTCACCTGGGGGTTTTTGGAATCTAATTTAAAGGTCCAGTTGCCGTTACCATTGTATTCCGCCATCGCCTTAACCTTAAAGGTCATTTTTACGGATCGGTTCATGTCATCAGTGGTACGGCTAAAATCTTCGATTACATAGGTAGACATACTGCGCTCCATATTTCGCCTGGCGATGGAAGGATCATTTACTAATGTGCTGTTTTTGAAATTTTCCCATTGGGCCTGGGTCATGTTTTGATCAAACTCATATGCGGCATCTCCCAGGTTGTCAATTTTAACAATTATTGTTTGTTGAAGATTTACCGGATCAGGCGCTTGTACCTGTGCAAATGAATTACCGGTTTGTGCCATTAATACAACAGCTATGAAGCAAATGGAAGTTGCTATTTTTGATATCAATTTCATGATTTTTGCAATTAATGTTTTAATGATTACTGTATCGAACCAACAATTTGATTAAGTACGGCCCTATCGCCCCCGCCGGGTGTTCCCACAACTACGCCCTCGACGCCGCTGCCGCTGTTTTTGAAAAACCCAACCCATTTAAGCGCTGCCTGGCCGTTGTAAGTAGTGCCATTAAACCTGGTAAAGCCGTTATAGCTGCCTGCTTCGCTGTAGGTAACATTTTCGCCCATTCGCGCCAGGGTGGTCCTGATGTAGGCCGCTGCCTGTTCGGGATTATATGCCCCCGGCACGTTGTATAGTTCCACCATTCCGGTTCTGTCGGCAGATACGGCCATCATAACGATAGCCGGGAACTGGGCCACCGGACGGAATAATACTTTCCAGTCGGCAGGGTAGCTTACGCTCACGTTGCTTAAGCTATAAGAGGTCCATCCAGATGTTGATGGTTTGTTGTCGTTGTTGTTGTTATCGTTGTTGTTGCGTGGGCGTGGCGCGTAGGTTGTTCTTCTTACCGGCGCTGCGGACCGGGCTGGGGCTGCTCTCTGAGCCTCGGCTATCGCCGATAACAGGCAGGTTGGCCAGGTCTGGGTAATTTTGTCAGCTTCCCCGGCTAATATCGGGTCGGGCTTTAGTTCCATATCCTGGTAGCCGTCGGAATAAAGCTCGTTTATGTCAAGCAAGCGATAGGCGGGATTGCCCTTGCTGGCTTCGGTGTAAAAGGTTTTTAATTCGGTCATGCCGCTTTGCAGGGCCTGGTCGGCATTCATAATGCTGCCCAACCCTACACCGCCAATGCCAGTCGACTCAATTGCAACGTACTGGTTGCCCACTTTTATACCAGGGTAGGCATGGCCGGGTATCAAAAAGATCACCGGGTCCAGCCCCGCGGCCTTGTACACGCTGGCATGCAGCAGTGCCAGTTCAATACATAAACCCGTATTTCCGCTGACCACTTCGCGCGGAAGGCGGATATGTTCCGTGCTTGATGTATTGTCGCCAAATTGAGCTTCCCCGCTTTGGGTTTCGCTGTAAACCATGTGGCTGATGAGCGTAGCGTTGTAAACGCCTTCCATAACACGGACCTTTTCAGCCAGGTCCTTGTCGGTTATCTGGCCATTGCCACCCACACCGGCGCCCGATTCTCCGCACAATATTCTTTGCTGCACAGTTTCCGCATAATGTTTGATGATGGGGTCTTCAGCAGACACCATGCAGGCGTAAAGGTCCCTGTTCTCCGCCAAATCGCTAAAACCGGCCTTGTCCTGGTCGGACATGTTGGTGAAAACGATGTCGTTTACCGAGGTCATATCAAAAGTAAAGGATTCATCATGTTCAATGGGGTTGGCCTTCCCGCCATATAGGAATTTTATTTCGGTCTTTTCTTTCGAGCTGGTATTGCGCTCCGTTATGCTTTGCGGAAAGACCGGAAAGCAGGTTACCACAGCGGTTTGGCCGGGCAAAAGATTGGTTGCGGTGGGGACATCGGCCCATTCATCAATCAGGCCAGGCACCTTGAACTGTACCCTGAAATTTTTAATCTCGCCCGAGCCGGTGTTTTTTACAACCGCTTTAAACAGGTTAAAGCGCCCACCCGCAACATTAGGGTTTGCATACACCTTGTAGGCTGCCGGCATAATGACCCCCGCCGGCTGTATCTTTACATCGATGTCGCCCGACGATTGAAAGAGCGGAAGTATGAACAACACTACGCCCGCAACAGCCAAAATGATAGGTAATAGAAATTTTTTCATGATTCCTGTTTTTATGTTTGATGAATAATTTAAATTATCGGTTGCTCTTTTATCAAATCCTGACAAATACGATGTCCTGCGTAAGCATGCTGTAAAACAGGTTATCAGCCCTTTGAAACGCCGAGTTTGGATTAAGCTATAATTTACTTTATCCAAAAAACGGCATATCTATTCAGCACAACCCAAAAGGTCGTCAGGGTACATAAATTGTCATTATAAAATTAACAGTGTGTGTGCTGTATAGCAATAATCCATTTGGATAACTCCCTTATTAATAATTAAGGTTGAATTTTACTTTCAAGCACTAATTTTGGATTAAGTTAATACCTATTTTAGACGAAAAACAGGCAACTATTCCAGTTTGCCGGAATACTTGATGAACGGAATTAAATTCTTGACAAAATGATTTTTAGGGACAAGCGGTGCGGGATTACTTCGGCGATGGGCGCTGATTTTGAAAGCTTTGTGCCGACCTATTTGCGACCCCCGGCTAAAACGAGCCTGAACAGAAATAAACCACGAAGATTATTTGACGACTTTAGGATTTATCAAGAACCTCAATTTAACAATGCTGAGGGCAGCCGGTCTATCGGCTGGATCATGATATGCCTGTAAAATACTTCTGAACCTTCTGATTGGATCTGGATTTTTCCTTTAGTAAGCGGCGACTCCACACCATTATCCTGCTGTTTGGAATGATATAATATCATCATCACCTTGCCATTTACAACGTGAATGCTGGTGTCGCCATAACAATACAGATCGACGGTGTTCCACTGGCCGGTCGGGTTTTCGGCATCGCCCTGTTTAATGCAATGGCGCCCTACCTTCGAGCCTTCTTTAAAGGTCGTCATCGTTCCGCCCGGGGTATAAACATAGTCCGTTTCCGATCTTTTCACCACCGGCATATCGGCCATGCCGCCGGCAACGCCCCAATAGTCGCCGCAGTTACCCTCTTCAATCTGGAACTCATGCGAGCGCATCCAGGCCCCGTAGTCGGCGCCGTATTTGCCTACGGAGTGATAGAGCAGTCCGCTATCCTTCTTTTTGCCCTTTTTTTGTCCCCATAACAATTTCCCCCATTTAAATTGCAATTGCAGGTGATAGTTCTCGTATTCTTTTTTGGTGGATATGGCGCCCCAGTTTTGACCTGAAATGCGGATCAGGTTCTCGCCGCTGTCACTTACAATAGTAAAAACATGCCGCGGGTCATTATTAAGGCCGATGGGCTGCCCGGTTATAGGCTTTCCCGCATCGTCCAGGTCGGGCCCGATATAGGTGTCCCATCCGGAAAGGTCCTTTCCATTAAAAAGTTGTTTCCAATGACCGGTTTTCGAAGTGGTAAAACCGAAGATCAGTGTACAAAGTAAAATAGCGGGAATCAATCGGTAGCGTTTCATAATGATGTGGATATGCAGAGCAAGATAGGATAAATAACGTGAATCAAATGTCAAAAAAATAATGTTAACAAGTGTGCGGCCATTAAATTTTTATGTTTGTGATTATGGCGCACGTACTCGACAACCCGGCATGGAATGCCCTGATCTCCGGCAACAGCAGGCTTTCGTTTGGAAATGACGACATAAAATATTTTGATAACGAAGTATCGCCATTTGCTGCCTTCAGCAGCAACACCGCTGAAAACTTTGCACTGCTGTATGAAATGCTGCCGCAAACCAGGCCTGTTTTATTTGTCGCCCCGGCGCAAGTTGAAATACCGGCGTTTTGGAAGATTCTGCGCGCTATTCATGGTGTACAAATGGTTTGCGCCAAAAACGATCTGCGGGAGGAACCAACAAATGACATTATGCCGCTGACGAGCGAGCATGTTCCGCAAATGATAGAACTTACGCAGCTAACCAATCCCGGTCCGTTTGCATCGAAAACTATCGACTTCGGCCATTACGAGGGCATTTTTGAGGGTGATCAATTGGTAGCCATGGCCGGCCAGCGCCTGCACGCATTCAACTACGCCGAGGTAAGCGCCGTTTGTACCCGCCCGGGCCATACCGGCAAGGGCTATGCCCGGAAACTCATCCTTAACCAGGTTAACAGAATAAAATCCGCAGGAGATATCCCCTATCTGCATTCGAGGGCTGATAACGAGCGCGCAATAAAGGTGTATGAAAGTTTGGGCTTTAAAACGCGCATCGACGTTTGGTTTTATTTTATGATGAAGGGATGAGCCCTGGCTTGTTGTCACTTATTGCTGCGTCTCAATGCAGGGAAATCACCTTAAAAATGTTTTGGCTGCTAAATTGTAAATAAGTGCTTTACCCTCTTTCCCGCTTGCGGGAGAGGGTCGAGCATCCGCCTTTAGGCGGAGCACTCGGGGTGAGTCCACCCGGCGGACATTGGCGCTAATGCATTAACGGTAATGTCCGCCGGGCAGACTCACCCGGTCATCGCTGCGCTCGACCACCCTCTCTTCGCCTGCGGCGGAAAGAGGGTAGCTGCAATTAAATTTAAAAGCGGTTTCCCTGTGTCTCAATGCATTTTGGTCGTTTATTTGGCGGCTTTTAAATAGTTTTACGAAAAGATTTTGAAAAGATGTTCAATAGCATGAAGCGCATCCTTGCCATCCTAACTGTCGGGTTGCCAGCTCTTTTCCAGACTTCGGCAGCACAATCAACCGCAGCAAACGCCATTTGGATCCGCCCTGAAAATGCAAAATCGCCGCCGGTATGGGGTATTCATGGCGGGATAGTCGTCGGGTTGTGGCCGGCTTCATTGGAAGGGAACGTTCCGGGCTCCGAGGGAGGGCCGCGCGGCTTGCTGAGGGTAGGTTACGAATTGAATGGCGTAATTTATTTGATCAATTACATCGCCGTTGAACCTTTGGTGGACGGCGATATGGAATTTAGCGAAGTAAGGCCGTCGATAGTTGACGGTAAACTGGGCAAACTGTTTTGGGCGGCATCGGATACTACGGGCGGTTTCAGCCCTTACGCCAATACAACAGGGGTAATCACTCACCCGGATAAGTCACACCCGGAGGTGGAGGAACTTTCGCTGTATATTTTGATGGAGAAATTTGCAGACGGCGCAAATCCATATTTAAAATTGACCATCAGGAGCGACAAGCCTGGCGAGTTGGGGCTGCAGCTATTCAATCATAAAAACAGCGCAGTTATGCAGCGCTGTGCGCTTACGGCCACCATGGGTAACTATTCGCGGCTGCGGCTGCTCTATTTAAAGGATAAAGTGATCGATTCGAGACAATTGTTTGGCGGCTATGATGATATTGAATTTGCTGAAAAAGACCCGTACCCGGTCAGCCAGATGTTAAGGAATAAATCCGGCAATCCGGTAGTAATGGCGGAATCTAATGAGTCATTTAACCAACTGGCATCCTGGCCGCAATCGCTGCCCTACCTGGCCAGGTGGCATTGGCGCTACCGGCCGTTTTATAAACTCACGCAGTACTGGCGTGTGGACGCAGGCGGGTATGATAGTTCGCTGGTGGTGCGGGTAAACGGAAGGGCAAAATATTGGAGCGGGGAAAATGCTGATAAAAGCAATTATATCGATGTCCCCGGCGGCCCCGCGTTCGAAAATTTTGAGCTGAGGGAAAATTACCACAACGGTCAGCAATTTTATTTCGGCCTTAGCCTTAAGCCGGCAAAGGAGCTGATCGATGGGTTTTGATTTATTCCCCGTTTCCGCAGGGTCTCTCGCAGAGGACCCTGCGGTCCGTGCTCGTCGGACCCGAAAGCGGAGAAGCCGGTAGGCCACTGAAAATCCGTGCCCCAGCAACACGCGGCGCAGGGTCCTCTGCGAGAGACCCTGCGGGGACAAAAACCGATAAGCTACCGCAATATTTGGATCCGGGAGCCATGAGCATTGCTGTGATTCCCCGTTTCCGCAGGGTCTCTCGCAGAGGACCCTGCGGTCCGTGCTCGTCGGACCCGAAAGCGGATAAGCCGGTATGCCACTGAAAATCCGTGCCCCTGCAACACACGGCGCAGGGTCCTCTGCGAGAGACCCTGCGGGGACAAAAACCGATAAGCTACCGCAATATTTGGATTAGGGAACTATGAGCATTGCTGTGATTTAATCCCTCCCCAACAAAAAAACCATCGGAATAGCCAGCCGCCTGTTCCACGAACGCTCGGAATGATCATCGCCGGGGAACTCGCGGCTCATCCAGTTAGCATCGGTATAACCATGGGCGCGCATAATGCTGTCGGCGCTTTGCTGGTAAGGTTTGTACATGGCATCCAGTGTGGCGCTGCCGTGGTCGAAATAAATCTTATGATCTTTTGGCGATGGCAGGTGACCGTTTAAATAACTCAAAAAAGCAGCGGGGATGGGGTTATCAACGGTTGTAAATATCCCGGGCCAGTGTGTGGACATGCAGGCAGCCCCGCCAAACACTTTAGGGTACTCGCAAATGGCGTACATCGAGATCAATCCGCCCATGCTCGACCCCATAATAAAAGTGGTTTTTCGCCCCGGCGCGGTGCTGTAATGGCTGTCGATATACGGTTTCAGTTCGTTTACCAAAAATTTAAGGTAATTATCGGATACGGGGCCATTGCCCAGTAACGGCGTATTTTTATCCCGGCCTATCGCTAATATTTTTTGCTGGTCGGGTTGGCCCAGGCTGTAGAATGGTTTCTGCGGAAAATATTCCGGAAAGCGTTTGGCCGTGTTCCAGATGCCCACCACAATGCAGTCTTTTATTTTATTTTCGGCCAGCAGCTTGCATAGGGTCTCATCAACGCCCCATTCCTCATGGTTCCACATCAATGTCGAATCAAAAAGCGCCTGTCCGTCGTGCATATAAAGCACAGCGTATTTTTTATCGCCGGAGTAGCCTTCAGGCAGCCAGATATCCACGTTGCGGGGATCGATATATTTAGAGGGGAAGTTTTCGAGGCGTTTTATCGTGCCGCAGACAACTTTAGGGAGTTGGGCGTAAAGCGAACCGGTTAGCATAATGATTGCCGCGGACAGCCAAATCTTATTCAACAGGGGAAAAATAGCTTTCATTTAACGATTGATGATGAGCAAAAATACCGCAAATCGTTATTTAATCGGGCACGATGGCGCCGTTTTTTGTTTTTGGATGATTAAAATAAACCCCAAAACTTACGAAGTTTTAGAAACTTCGTAAGTTTGGCACCGCTCACAAAAAGAGCGAGTGGGCAAAAGCCCCTTAAAGGCAGCAAATCACAACTATCCGAAGTCGGGAGACTTCGGATAGTTGTGATTTGCTTTCAGATTTGAACAACTGATATTTGGAACAACTATCGTGTCGGCTTTTGCCACAGGAACGCGGTTGTGATTTGCTTTCATTCTTTGAACAACTGATATTTGGAACAACTGTATTCGGCAGGCCCTTACACCGCGTTTTGTTGTGATTTGCTTTCATTCTTTGAACAACTGATATTTGGAACAACGTTGGTTGGATTGCTGAACAAACTGCCCCGGTTGTGATTTGCTTTCATTCTTTGAACAACTGATATTTGGAACAACTTGCTCCCGATACACCTCTTGCCTCTTGTGGTTGTGATTTGCTTTCATTCTTTGAACAACTGATATTTGGAACAACTAACGTCAGGGTGTAGTGTTATCATAAGGTGTTGTGATTTGCTTTCATTCTTTGAACAACTGATATTTGGAACAACAATCTGTTTTATTCCAATCATACAACGGAGGTTGTGATTTGCTTTCATTCTTTGAACAACTGATATTTGGAACAACTCACGCTTCTTTTGTTCAGTGAGCTTTGAAGTTGTGATTTGCTTTCATTCTTTGAACAACTGATATTTGGAACAACAGGCTATTAACCAACTAACCGGCAAGTCATGTTGTGATTTGCTTTCATTCTTTGAACAACTGATATTTGGAACAACCTTGATATTTTCGTGTGCGTGGTATTGGCGGTTGTGATTTGCTTTCATTCTTTGAACAACTGATATTTGGAACAACGCATTCTTTATTTCTTTAAGCGCTTCGTCAGTTGTGATTTGCTTTCATTCTTTGAACAACTGATATTTGGAACAACCAGTATGGCCTTACTTGAGACGGACCTTCAGTTGTGATTTGCTTTCATTCTTTGAACAACTGATATTTGGAACAACAAGCATTCGCCTTTGGCTGAATGAGCGCTAGTTGTGATTTGCTTTCATTCTTTGAACAACTGATATTTGGAACAACCGGATCGACTTCTCCGCATGGTAAAGCCCGGTTGTGATTTGCTTTCATTCTTTGAACAACTGATATTTGGAACAACATCAGCCTTCGCTATGGCTACGGCTGATGAGTTGTGATTTGCTTTCATTCTTTGAACAACTGATATTTGGAACAACTTGAGATCAACCTGTCCGATGTTGGCCTTGTTGTGATTTGCTTTCATTCTTTGAACAACTGATATTTGGAACAACAAATCGTCTCTCTCCTGAAGAGTGCCAGGGTTGTGATTTGCTTTCATTCTTTGAACAACTGATATTTGGAACAACCCCAACTGCTCGGCAGCTACCCGGGCGTTCGTTGTGATTTGCTTTCATTCTTTGAACAACTGATATTTGGAACAACACCCGGGGCTGCGCCCGGTGGATGCCGCGGGTTGTGATTTGCTTTCATTCTTTGAACAACTGATATTTGGAACAACTGTGCTTGCGAACTGCTGCCGTTGATGTAAGTTGTGATTTGCTTTCATTCTTTGAACAACTGATATTTGGAACAACTCCCAACTTTTAAGAACCACGTTTTTATTAGTTGTGATTTGCTTTCATTCTTTGAACAACTGATATTTGGAACAACTGGCAACGCAGCTTGGCGCTATTGCCGGCAGTTGTGATTTGCTTTCATTCTTTGAACAACTGATATTTGGAACAACATATAGCGCCGGGACATACGTACTGGGCGCGTTGTGATTTGCTTTCATTCTTTGAACAACTGATATTTGGAACAACAAACCAGGTAAAGCCCTGGCCTTTGTCCTCGTTGTGATTTGCTTTCATTCTTTGAACAACTGATATTTGGAACAACTACCCCTTGCTCCAGGCGATATTGATACTCGTTGTGATTTGCTTTCATTCTTTGAACAACTGATATTTGGAACAACTTCCCTTACTCGGACGTCTTCGCGCGATTTGTTGTGATTTGCTTTCATTCTTTGAACAACTGATATTTGGAACAACTGGTGAAGTACATGGATGAGCATTTCGGCAGTTGTGATTTGCTTTCATTCTTTGAACAACTGATATTTGGAACAACCTTAAGGTGCGCATCAAACATCCAAGTATTGTTGTGATTTGCTTTCATTCTTTGAACAACTGATATTTGGAACAACTAGGCTCATGTTCAGGTGAGATAAAACGTTGTTGTGATTTGCTTTCATTCTTTGAACAACTGATATTTGGAACAACAAGTATTAATTTGGCGCCCTTGGAGCTTGTGTTGTGATTTGCTTTCATTCTTTGAACAACTGATATTTGGAACAACGAGCCCCGACAGCGGTGCGCGTATCCCAGTGTTGTGATTTGCTTTCATTCTTTGAACAACTGATATTTGGAACAACTGATCGGAGCCATGTATCCATCGATAGGGTGTTGTGATTTGCTTTCATTCTTTGAACAACTGATATTTGGAACAACTAGGCTCATGTTCAGGTGAGATAAAACGTTGTTGTGATTTGCTTTCATTCTTTGAACAACTGATATTTGGAACAACCTTGTTCCACTTGCAAATAACGCCGTTGTGGTTGTGATTTGCTTTCATTCTTTGAACAACTGATATTTGGAACAACATAGCGACGTGGTTGGCAACGTCATCCCGGTTGTGATTTGCTTTCATTCTTTGAACAACTGATATTTGGAACAACCGTCATATTTTTTATCAATGCACATTCCGGGTTGTGATTTGCTTTCATTCTTTGAACAACTGATATTTGGAACAACTTTAATCGAGCATTATATCTTAACTAATCGGTTGTGATTTGCTTTCATTCTTTGAACAACTGATATTTGGAACAACCATTATTGGAGTCGGTGTTAGCGTTCTGGAGTTGTGATTTGCTTTCATTCTTTGAACAACTGATATTTGGAACAACGGCTTTTGATGTGGATGTTACCGAATTTCGGTTGTGATTTGCTTTCATTCTTTGAACAACTGATATTTGGAACAACATTAACATTAATCTCCTGCGCTTGTTTCAGGTT
>Ga0210389_10000806_pt1 | contig 26466 bp, 22 predicted proteins | sample IncBWH28OmetaG_FD_160127 | JGI IMG/M metagenome (GOLD analysis project Ga0210389, IMG submission 160127) | Forest soil microbial communities from Barre Woods Harvard Forest LTER site, Petersham, Massachusetts, United States - Inc-BW-H-28-O ... | reverse complement strand
CGGCGGCGCCGACACCGATCAAGGCGGCCGGAATCAGGCGAATGAGCTTGCGCATGCTCATTGACCGTACCCGAGGCGCTCGGCGAGGGAGTCCGGCAGGTGCGCCGCGCGGATCGCGGCTGCGGCGCCGGCGATGTCATATTCGGTGCGTCGGTAGGACGCTGTCCACCGGTCGAGGTCGAGTAGCAGCCAGGCGGCGCGCCGGTCGCCGTCGCGGGGCTGGCCGACGCTGCCTGGGTTTAGTAGCCATTCGCCCTCGGCGAGGTCCAGCTCGCTGCCCTCGCGTCGCGGCTCGCCGGTTGTGAGTTCGCCGGCGCTGCGTGTGAAGGCGAGCGCGACGTGGGAGTGTCCGATCAAGCTGATCCGCTGGGGCTGGCGGTCCAGGCAGAGGCCGGCGAGCAGCGAGGAGAGCACGTACTCCCAGACCGGGTCGCGGGGGCTCGCGTGGTACAGGTCGACCGGTCCCTCGCGACCTTGCGGTTGCAGGCCCCGCAGGAACGAGAGGTTCTCGGCGCTCATGACCTCGCGTGTCCACTGCACGGCGATACCGGCGCCGCGTGTGAATGCTTCGATCGAGACCTCGCCGGTGACGGCGAGATCGTGATTGCCGGCGAGGCACACCGCGGCGTGCTCGCGCGCGAGCTCGACACAGGCATCGGGATCGGCGCCGTATCCGACCAGGTCACCGAGGCACCACAGCTCGGCGGCGTCGCTGGCGGCGATGGCCTCCAGCACGGCTTCGAAGGCTTGCCGATTGGCGTGGATGTCGGAGATGACTGCGACCTTCATCATTGCAGGGTATGAACACCGCCCAGCGCTCGTCGTTCCACCTCCGGCGCAAGCGGGCCGGGCTGGCGCGCGGCACGTCTGTTAGCCGACGGGGCGGGGCTCCCTGGCCGCTCGCGCTGCTCGGAGCGCTCGCCGCGGCGCGTGTCGCCGTGCTCGTGCTGCGCCCCCGCGATGGTCTGATCCGCTCCGACCCGGTCGATGTGGCTGCCTATTTCGCGGCTGACGATATCGCGCGCGCGCGGCGCTACGGCCGTCCGCAACTTGCGCTGCAGGCCGGCGCGAGCCTGGTCCAGGCGGGGGTGCTCGTGGCGTTTGCGGCGCGCGCCGCGCAGCTGCCCGGGGGGAGCGCTGAGCGGCGTGCATATCTGCCGGCACGCGGCGGGCGCGGGCGTGCAGCGGAGTTCCGCAAGGCGCAGGCGCGGCCGCTGGTCGATGCGGCGCTGCTGGGCGTGGCGCTGTCGTTGGCGGTCGGCGTTGCGCCGCTGCCGCTGCGGGCGATCGCGCGGCGGCGGGCGCTGTCGGTGGGCCTGGCGACGCAGACGTGGGAGGCGTGGGCGCAGGACCTGCTCAAGGGGGGTGCGCTCGGGTTGGCGCTCAACGCTGGCGCGGCGTCGGTGGCGGTTGCGTTGATGCGCCGCTTCCCGCGCGGCTGGTGGCTGCCAGCTAGCGGCGTCGCGGTCGCGGGAGCGGGGGCGCTGACGTTCCTCGCGCCGGTCGTCTTGGATCCGCTCTTCAACAGCTTCACGCCGCTCGCCGAGGGGCAGACGCGCAGTGACGTGCTGGAGCTGGCCGATCGCGCGGGGGTGAGCGTGGGCGAGGTCTACGAAGTCGATGCCAGCCGCCGGACGAGCGCCGCGAACGCCTATGTGAGCGGTTTGGGTGCGACTAAGCGTGTCGTGCTGTTCGACACGCTGCTGCGCGAGCTCACGCGCGAGGAGACCCGTCTGGTGGTGGCGCATGAGCTCGCGCATGTGCGCCACCGCGATGTGCCGCGCGGGCTCGCGCACCTCGCGCTGAGCGCGCCGGCGGGGATGTACGCGGTGGCGCAGCTGACGCGGTGCTTGGATCGATCGGGCACGCAGCGGGCCTCGGCGGCGAGCCTGCCCGCGCTCGTTCTCGCGCTCGGGCTCGTCAGCGCCGCCGTCGGCGCGATCGCGTGCGGGCTCTCACGCACGGTGGAGCGGCGCGCCGACGCGTTCTCACTGACGCTGGCCGATGCGCCCGAGCCGTTCATCTCCTTCGAGCGGCGAATCGTCACCCAGAATCTCGCCGATCCCGATCCGCCGCGCTGGCTGGTGGGGCTGATGGGTACCCACCCGCCGACGATCGAGCGCATCGGGATCGCCCGCGCGTATGCGCGCGGGGTGCGCGCAGGGAGCTGAGCGGGGGACCGCCGCCGACGAGCCGTCGCTGCTGGGCGCTAGGCCTCCTCGTCGCCGCCGGCTTCGGCGCCGCCGTACTCGGGGAGGTTCTTGATGCCCTCGCGGGTGCGCCACTTGGAGTAGTTGTCCTCCATCGCGTCGATCAGCTCGCGCATGAAGCGCGGGGAGAGGTTCACGCGCGATACGACCACGCCGGGAACCTCCTCGGCCTCGACCTCGTGGTCGACGCGCGCGAAGGTCACGGTGAACTCGTAGTCAGAGTGGCTTACGTTGGCGAAGTTTGCGTATACGCCCCCCATGACCTCGGGGGAGAGGTGGATGTTGATATGGCGCTCGGCGCCTGAGTCGTCGTCGTTCACACGGCTAGTATCGCAACCCGTGCGGTTGATCGTGCTCGGCGAGGGACGGTTGCGAGCTCCCTACGAGGATGATGTCGCGCATTACGCCAAGCTGCTCTCGCGCTACGCGCGCCTGGAGCTCGTGCAATCGCGCGACGCTGCGGCGGTCGGGCGGGGTGTGCCACAGGACGCATTCGTGTCGCTGCTGGCCGCCGAGGGAGAGACGTTCGACAGCCTCGCCTTCAGTGAGTTCTTGGAGCAGCGACGGCGCGAGGGGCGCGACGTCGCGTTCGTGATCGGTGGACCCTTCGGAGCGCCACCGCTGAGGCGGGTCGATCAGCGCCTGTCGCTGGGCCGGATGACGCTGCCGCATCAGCTCGCGCGCGTCGTCCTACTCGAGCAGCTCTACCGGGCGCATAAGATCATCGCCCGTGAGCCCTACCACTACTGAGCGATCACGGCCCCCCGCGGGGGTCGCCGTGATCGCCATCCCTAGCCCTCTGGAGGCTGCATGAGCGCCCCCGAGACGCCGCTTGGAGAGCTGCGTGCGGCCGTGCTCGCGGTCGCGGGCGGGCTGGTGGCGCCCAGCGGCAAGCTGGGGGCGTCGGCGCCGGCGGGCATCACGCTTGAGCGCCCGCCGCGGGTCGATTTCGGCGACTACTCGACCAACGCGGCGCTGCTGATGGCGCCGACGCTTGGCAGCTCGCCGCGCGAGGTGGCGCAGCGGCTGGGAAGCGAGTTGCAGCGGCTGCTGGGCGAGGATCTGGAGCGCTTTGAGATCGCGGGTCCGGGGTTCCTGAACCTATTTCTCAGCGCGGGCTGGCATCGGCGCGCGCTCGCCGCGGTGCTCGAGGCGGGCGCGGCTTTCGGAGCCGGCGGGGCGCGCGCGCCGGAGCGCGTCCTGATCGAGTTCGTGAGCGCCAACCCGACCGGGCCGATGCACGTCGGCCATGCGCGCAACGCGGCTTACGGCGATGCGCTGGCACGTCTGCTGGTGCTCGACGGCCATGCGGTGACACGCGAGTTCTACGTCAACGACGCCGGCTCGCAGATCCACAAGCTCGGGGAGTCGATCGGTGCGCTGGCTCGCGGCGGGACGGTGCCCGAGGACGGCTATCGCGGCGACTACATCGGCCCGCTCGTGCAGGAGATCGAGGGGGCCGCCGAGTTGGGTCCCGACGAGCTGGGCCGGGCGGCGGTGGCGATCATGGTGGGACGTACGGCGGCCTCGCTCGCGCGCTTTCGCGTGGCCTTCGACGAGTGGAAGTACGAGAGTGAGCTGCACGAGGGAGCTCCGAGCCCGGTGCAGCGCTCGCTCTCGCTGCTCGCCGAGCGCGGCCTGACGTACCGCAGCGAGAAAGCGGTGTGGCTGCGCAGCACGGAATTCGGCGATGACAAGGATCGCGTGCTGGTGCGCTCCAGCGGCGAGCACACGTACTTCGCCTCGGACATCGCCTACCACCAGGACAAGCGCGAACGCGGCTACGAGCACCAGATCGATGTTTGGGGCGCGGACCACCACGGCTACGTGCCCCGCATGAAGGCCGCCTACCAGATGCTCGGCGGCGATCCGGATCAGCTCGAGCTGATCATCATGCAGCTCGTGCACCTGCTGCGCCGTGGCGAGCGCGCGCAGATGTCCAAGCGCGCGGGCGAGTTCGTCACACTCGACGATCTCGTGCAGGAGATCGGGGTCGATGCGGCGCGCTGGTTCTTGCTCTCGCGCTCGCACGACACGACGATCGACCTCGACCTCGACCTCGCGCGCGAGCAGTCCAGCGAGAACCCGGTGTACTACGTGCAGTACGCGCACGCGCGCATCGCTTCGATGCTCGCCAAGGCCGGTGAGGAGCGGGTCGCGGTGGCACTCGCCGGCGTGGGGGCGGGCGAGGAGGCGCTGCACGCCTCCGAGCGTGCGTTGGTCAAGCGGCTGCTGGCGTTCCCAGCCGAGGTCTCCGAGGCGGCGGCGCGCCGCGCGCCGCACCGGATTACGGCCTATGCGCTGGAGCTCGCGCAGGACTTCACGGCGTTCTATCGCGACTGCCGCGTGCTCGGAGCGGAGCCGCAGGCGGTCGAGTCGCTGCGAATCGCGCTATGCGTCGCTTCCCAGCGCACGATCGCGCGCTGTCTGGTCGACCTGCTCGGGGTCGACGCGCCGCTGGAGATGTGAGCGGGCGCTCCGGTTTCGCCGCGCGAGGCTCGGCGTCAGTCAAAGCGCGCCATGTCGGCCTGCAGGCGCGCGGCGTCGGCGGTGTCGAGGCTCGGCGGCGGAATCTCCTCGGCGGTGCGCGCGGCCTGTGCGGCGCGCGCGCCGCGGCGCCAGCGCGGCAGCAGCACGGCGACGGTCGCGAGCAGCACGAGCACGACGGCGGCCGGGACGAGGTAGACGCCGAGGTCAAAGCCGTGGCTTGGGGGAAGCGCGAGCACGGCGTTGGTGTACTGGAAGACCAGCGCGCGCTTGATTTCGGGGAGCGTCTCGCCGCGATCGATCAGCTGCTGGATGTAGACGCGCTCGCGGTTGGCCTGCGGGGACTCGGCGACGGTCAGCGGAATTTTGCAGGTCACGCACATGACCTGGCTTTCGACCGCCGGCAGCGTCGTGCGTGGGACTACGGGCGAGGTGCGCGGCGCGCTTGCGGCGATCGCTCCTCCCGCACCCGCGAGCGCGAGCAGGACGAGGGCGAGCGTTGCCGCCAGAGAGAGCGCTCGCTTGCGTGGCCGAGGTCGCACGGGTCTTCTCACAGACTAGGAGGCGTGCTCGGCGAGCTTGATCGCGGCTTCGATGAATGGCTGGTCGACCTCGCCGCGAGAGATCGCGACGACCTTGCCGGAGCGGTTGATCACGAAGCTCTCGGGCAGCTGGTCGGTGCCGTAGGCCTGGGCGAAGTCGCCGGTCGCGTCACGCAGCGTCGGGTAAGTGAGGTGGTAGCGGTGCACGAAGGCCAAGGAGTCGGAGGTGATGTCCTTGTAGGCGACGCCGAGGACCGTCGCGTCGTGGTGTTCGAGCACGCGCTGCGCGCGCTCGAGTAGCGGCGCCTCCTGTTCGCATGGCGCGCACCACGAGGCCCAGAAGTTAAGGAGCACGACCTTGCCGGTGTAGGCGGCCAGCGGGGCGCCGTAGCCGCCGGTGAGCGCGGGCAGCGCGCGCTTAGCTTCGGGTGCGAGGCGGTAATGGCCGCTCTGGACGGCTTCATCGAGGGTGCGGCTGGGCGACTGGTGGGTGACCCCGTAGACGAGCAGCGCTAGGAGCGCCGCGCCGAAGACCGACGCGAGGGTGGGGACGATCAGCCGCTTCACGAGGACAGGAAGCCTAGAGGGCTCGGTCCGGCGGTGAGGAGGGCGTAATATCTGGGTGCGCGCGGTGGTAGCTCAGTTGGTAGAGCACAAGCTTCCCAAGCTTGGGGTCGCGAGTTCGAATCTCGTCCGCCGCTTAGTAGGAGGAGCCCCGTATATCGCTTCCTCAAGCCACGATCTTCGATCGCCGTCAGCTCGGCGCGTTGGTGGGCCGAGTCTTATATAGCGAGTGCCGCGCGGTCCAAAGCTAACACCAAGTGTGGTCCAAAGCGAAATGCAAAGCGGGCTGCGGGCTGATCGAAGGCACGAGGCTCCCAAGCTTGGGGTCGCGAGTTCGAATCTCGTCCGCTACGCAGCCGTTAAAGGACGAGCGAGAAGGCTAACGACTCGGCGTCATAAGGACAGCGAGTATTGAGCCCCTCCGATACCTCGAATAAGGGCGATCGAGTGATCGTGCTCTCAACATCAAGGATCTGCGCCGGCCTGTTCAAGCGCCCGAGCTGAGACCAAGCCGCGACGCCAGCGTCTGAATCGTTACGCCTTGGATCGCCGCCGAAAGGAGCACGGCGAAGAAGATGATGTTGAAGAACTCAAGGCTGTCCGGGACGTGGCGGATCACCGGGAAGGTCGCGAGGATCACAGGGACGGCGCCGCGCAGTCCGGCCCAGCCGAGCAGCGCACGCTCGCGCCGACCGAATCCGTCGTTCCAAGTCGTCACGGTCACGGCGAACGGGCGCGCGACGAAGGCCGTGATTAGGGCCAACAGGATTCCCTTGACGGCGACATCGCCGAGCTGGCTTGGGAACACCAGTAGCCCTAGCGCGAGGAACATGCCGATCTCGGCAGCCGACGCGAGGCCTTCATGGAAGGCCAGCACCACGCGCTTGTGGCGCAGCGGAGCGCTGCCGAGCGCGAGGCCTGTCAGGTAGACGGCGAGGAAGCCGGACCCGCCAAGTGCTCCTGCGGCACCGTAGCTGATTGCTGCGGTCGTGACGGAGGCGACGAGGGCGAGACTGGTGGGCAGCTGGACGCGGCGCCCTGTCGCGGCGATTGCGATCCGCCCGGCGCCGAGACCGACGGCCACGCCGATGCCCACCTGCTGCACGAGGAAGACCGCGACGTCACCCACGTCGAAGTGTGAGTTCTGGATCAGTTCGATCACGACCAGCAGCAGCAGGACCGCGACCGGATCGTTGAACCCAGCCTCGCCCTCGAGCGTGCGGCGCAGCCTCTTCGGCAGGTGCGTGCCGCGCAGCAGCGCAAACACCGCCGCGCCGTCAGTCGCGGCGAGGATCGCTCCCAGCAGCAAGCCCTCGAGCAGCGAGAAGCCAAATAGCCACGCCGCCGCCAAGCCGGCGATCAGTGCCGTCAGGATTGTGCCTGCGACCGCCAATCGCAGGGCGCTTCCCAGAACCGGCCGGATCTCGCCCCAGCCGGCGGAGAGGCCGCCGTCGAACATGATCAATACGAGCGCGATCGTTCCGATCAATCGCGCTAGTCGGTAGTTGTTGAAATCGATCCACCCGAGCCCGTCGCTACCGATCAGCATTCCTAGGCCCAGGAATAGGACCAGCGCCGGCAGACGTAGGCGGGCCGCCAGCAGCGACGCCGCGATGCCCACAGCCAGCAGCGCGCCCGCGACCAGGATCAGATCGGCGTCATGGGCCATCCACGGACGATCTCAGATAATCGGGGCAGGCACGCGCCCTCGGTAGTCGTGCGAAAGAGACTTGACATTTCCAAAGTCGGCGTGTATGTTTGTCCTGCCCGTGGTTCTGAAGGACCGTGGGGCGTAGTGGACATATCGGTCGGGTTGGGTCTAGGGCTTTTGCGGCCTGGGCTTTGCATTATTGGCAGGGGTTCCTTGGGAGAGGATCCGGTTCTTGAGCTGAGGGAGAAGTGTTTCGCGTGAGTTCGTTGGGGACAGGCGTGTTGGATGTGGCTGGGTCATCCTCGGGTGGCATAGCTAGATGCGTCGGCATTGCCGACTCATCTCTCTCTCTCTCTCTCTCTCTGGTCCTGGGATCATTTAGCGAGTCCTAGGTTCCGGCAGCGCTCGGGCTGTCAGGAGCGCGCCAGTAAAAGCGCGTGGGTAGGGCGCTGTCGTAGCGCCTATCTGCCTGTGCTGGTTGGGCCTTCTAGTGCTGGCAAGATGTGGGAGGCGAGCTAGTGCCGGCCCGCGTCGGGAGTGGCTCGAGGCCTGTTCAGAAGCACGGGCACGGGGAAGTGGTCCAGCCCACCGCCGGTGAGCCACGCTCTGAGTTGGCTGACCAGTCACTGCCGCGCACCCAGGTCGTCGAGATTCAGCGTGCGCGGCTCCTTGCAGCCGCAGTACGAGCGGTTGAGGAGCTCGGTTATACACGTGTTACGGTTGCGCACATCACGCGTCGCGCGCGAGTCTCCCGGCGCACATTCTATGAGCTGTTCTCAAATCGCGAGGAATGTCTGCTCGCGGTAATTGACGAGACACTCGAGAGAATCGATAGGGAGCTCATCGCTGCTGCGGTAGACGATCTGGCATGGTGTGAGCGGACTCGGGTGGGGCTAGGGGTAATCCTGTCGTTCTTCGATCGTGAGCCGGCGCTCGCAAGAATGTGCGTAGTACAGGCCATGCGCGGCGGACCCACTGTGCTTGAGCGCCGCGAGCAGATCCTCGCGCGACTCGCGAAGGTGATCGACGGGGGTCGCGCAGAGGGACCGCGCGGAGAGCGGTGCACACCGCTGATCGCTGAGGGACTCGTTGGCGCGGCATTTGCGATTGTTCATACCCGGCTGCTGCGCGACGAGCGTGTGCCACTAGCAGCATTGCTTGGCGAGCTGATGGGGATGATTGTCCTGCCCTACCTGGGTCCCGCCGCAACTCGCCGCGAGCTGACACGGCCCGCGCCCGATGTCAGTCCGCAGCTAACGGCTCGCAAGCAATTCACGGTCGACCCCCTAGAAGGCTTGTCGATGCGGATGACCTACCGCACAGCAAAGGTCCTGGAGGGCATCGCCCAACGCCCCGGGGTAAGCAATCGCGAGGTTGCCCGGCACGCTGGCATTCACGATCAGGGCCAGGTTTCAAAGTTGCTCTCACGCCTGCAGCGCCTAGGACTGCTTGTCAACCAAGGTCCAGGACACATCAAGGGCGAGCCGAACTCGTGGTGCTTAACACCAAGTGGCGTTCTTCTAATGCGATCGATCGCTCTTCGCCAGAGCAGTCCGCACGAGGGGCAGAGAGTATGAGCACGAGTCCTTTGGCTGAGGCAGGTATGCAAGTCGACACAAACCAGCGCTGCCGCGCACAATTACAAGGAGGCCGCGTGATGCGCCTGCGAATGAGATTCAATATCGCCACACGTGCGTGCGCATTCGTGTTCCCTGTGGCGCTGGTCTGGATGACCCTGACCGCCAGCGCCTCCGCCGTCAACCCCGAACGTGCCTACGAGCTCGTCAGTCCAGCCTACAAGGGTGGGTATGGGGCCAACGAAATTAGGGCCGTCGCGCCTGATGGTGAAAGTGTCGCATTTTTCTCATTTGGCGCATTCGCAGGAGCCCCGGTAAATCTGGTGGCCAATATATACCTCGCGCGGCGCGGCACCTCAGGCTGGAGCACAACGCCGCTGACGCCGTCCGCCGTGACAGCACCCTTTGCAACCCTTGAAAATCCAATAGACTTCTCGGCAACGCTGGAATCTTCTCTTTCTTTCACGGTTTTGGGCCCAAATCGTGGTGAGGCTTACTATGAAGGCAACGAAGACGAGTTCCTATTGCATCGCTCAGATGCTCCGGACGTCGATGCTGGCTTTGAAATAGCCGGGGAAATAATAAAAACGATTGGTGAAAGGCAAGTGTTGGCGAGCTATCACGGTGCCAGTTCCGACCTTTCACATATTGTCTTCAGCGTCGACAATGATCGAGAACCGCTTCTACCAGAATATCAAGAAGTAAACGAAAATTCGATTTACGATCTCGCGAGCCACGGCGTTGCTGGGCAGTCGCTGCAGCTTATCGGGATCGACAACAAAGATAAACTGCTTGACCCAGAAAGCTGCAAGATCATATTGGGGAACGAATACGGGCTCCTTAACGGCGAACGAATAAGCAGCTCAAATGCCATCTCTGCTGACGGGAGCGAGATATTCTTCCAGGCTACTCTGGAAGGCTGTACACGGGGCGAACACGAACAGCTCTTTGTGCGGCTCGGCGGGTCCAAGACGCTGGAAGTGGGGAAGCCGCCTTCAGAAGCGTGCAGCGAAGTTCCCTGTCCTGGGGCCGTCGCTCGTGCCAGTACGCTCTTCCAGGGCGCCTCAGAAGACGGGTCGAAAGTTTTCTTCACGACAGCAGCGCCGCTCGTGAGCCATGACAAAGATGCCAGCACTGACTTGTACATGGCGAGTATTGGCTGCCCATCTGGTACAGGGGAAGGGTGTGAAGCAGCTCAGAGAGAAGTAAGGTCGCTCGTGCAGATCTCACACGCCTTGGTCGCCGGCGAAGCGGCAGCCGTCCAGAATGTTGTCGCCATCAGTCCCGATGGGTTGCATGTTTATTTTGTAGCGCGTGGCGTGTTGAGCGAAGGACCCAACGCAGAGGGCGATCTCGCAGTGAGCGGTGCAGACAACCTATATGTGTACGACAGTGCATCTGGGAAGCCGCCGCTCTTTGTCGCAGATCTCTGCTCGGGACCGGAGCTTTCAGGCGTATCGAAAGATGTGCAATGCCCATCACATTTGCGCGAAGGCAACCCCGAGCATGGGGGTGAAAACGATATGCACTTGTGGGAACAAGCTCCTGAAGCGCAGACGACCAGAGACGGGCAGTTCCTGGTCTTCTCTTGCTACGCGCAGCTCCTCCCGGGGGATACGGACACAGCAAAAGACGTGTACCGGTACGACGCGCGGACTGGCGCGCTCGACCGTGTGTCGGTTGGCGAAGGTGGCTATGACGGCAACGGCGACAACAATAACTTTGACGCGTCAATCGCAAAATATAGCGAAGACGGACTCGTCGCCAAGGAGCACAATCTGAGTGACCGTGCAATCAGTGAAGATGGTTCACGCATCGTGTTTACGACGGCTGATCCACTTTCTCCGAGCGCGGTAAATGGCCTTGTCAATGTGTATGAATGGCACAAGCAACCCGATTGGAGTGAAGGAAAAGTATCGCTGATCTCCAGTGGTAGTTCCGACGAATCTGATGGAGATGTTGTGATCTCGTCATCGGGCGGAAATGTATTCTTTCTGACCTCGCAAGGACTCGTGACGCAGGATGTCGATGGTGCACAGGACGTATATGACGCACGCCTGGGGGGCGGGTTCCCGCAGAGCCCCGCAGCCCAGCAGCCATGTGCGGGCGACGCCTGTCAAGGACCTCTGACTAACCCTGCTCCATTGCTGATACCGGGAAGCGTCTCGCAGGCGCCCGGTGAGAACCTATCGCCACCGACAGCAGTCAAGGCGAAGTTAAAAGCTAAGGCAAAAACCAAGCGAAAGGTCAAGAAGCGAGCGTCTTCAAGGAAGCGGGCCGGCAGGGCAAAAAAGGGATCGGGAAGGAGTTGGCGATGAGGAGAAGCTTGTCATTGATGAGTGTGGGCCTCCTGCTCGCGGTCACGCTCCCGTCCGCGGTTACGAGTGCATCGGCATCTGCGGTTGAAGCGAGGCCGCTGGGAATCAACAGATTCACGTTTCATACCACGCGGATGAAAGAAGTCCCGGCCGGTCCCGAACAATACGAACGCGGAGAACCGTATACGTTCACACAGGCCGGCGGTCATCCATGGGCCTTGACGACCACGGTCGAATTTGCAAGCGAAAAAGTTGGAAGAGCAGTCGTGCCGACGCGTGATCCGAAGGATGTCGTGGTCGATCTGCCCGCCGGTCTGCTCGGTGATCCGCAGGCGATGCCGCGCTGCCCGCTGGATCAGCTCCTGGACCAAGCAGGCGGCCGTGCTGCCTTTTGCCCATCCTCCACACAGGTCGGGATAGCTAGATTGCGTTGGCAGGATGGGGAAAACGAAGAAATTGGTCCGGTCGTCAATCTGACCCCAGAAGCCGGTCAGTCTGCAGAGTTCGGGCTTGAGAACCAACAGCGCTTCGCGCCCCTGCTGACGGCACATGTGGTGCGGGATGCCTCCGGCTATGGGCTGATGGTGGTAAGTCACGACATCCCGATCGTCGAACTAGTCGAAGTAGAAATCACGTTCTGGGGTGTGCCGGCCGATTCCAGCCACGACTCTCAGCGCGGGCTCTTCTGCTTCAAAGAAAGCTACGGATGCCAACAGCACCAAGCCGAGTCGAGCGGTGAGCCGGCCGTTCCGTTCCTGACGATGCCCGCGGACTGTACGGCGGGTCCTGAGACGGCGACGCTGCGGGCGGACTCGTGGGAGGAACAAGGCAATATCGGCGTGAACGGGCAGTACGAAGGGTACGCGCAAGCGGCAGCGACACTGCCGGCCGTGACGGGCTGCAATCTGCTGGCGTTCAACCCGGCGATCGAAGTAGAACCAGATACCCTGCTTGCGGATGAACCTGTCGGGCTGGGTGTCAACCTGGAGGTTCCACAGGTCGAGCAGCCACAGGCACCTGCGACACCACAGCTACGTGACGCGGTTGTAACCTTGCCCGAAGGTGTCTCGATAAGCCCCGGCGTGGTGGATGGCGTCCAAGCATGCAACGAAACCGGTCCTGAAGGGATCAACTTTACGGGGCCGGAATCAGAAGAAGTCGCTTTGAACGGCGAACTTCAACTCGCAGCGGGACACTGCCCGGATGCGTCGATCATAGGCGCCGCGGAAGCCGTAACGCCACTGCTGAGCGTGCCGATCAAGGGTCACATCTACCTAGCGAGACCAAAGTGCGGCGGGCCAGGGCAGAGCGCCTGCACAGAACATGATGCGCTCGACGGAGGTCTCTACCAGCTGTACTTGGAACTTGGCGGCACTGGAGCCCTGGCCAACACCGGAGTGAATATCAAGGTCCCTGGCTTTGTCGAGGCCAATCCCGCAACTGGACAGTTGACAACGAAGTTTCTTGACAACCCGCAGCTTCCATTCAGCGAACTGAAGATCCGCTTGAACGGTGGTCCGCGCGCTCCCTTGGATACCCCCGCGGCCTGTGGGCCGGCGACGACAACGGCGGACTTCACACCGTGGAGCGCTCCGGGCACAACACCTGAAGGCGTATCTATGCCCGGGACGCCGGATGCCGTGCTCTCGTCGTTCTTCGATGTACAGGGATGCGCAGGACCGCCCGGGCTGAGGCCCGGGTTCACCGCGGGGACGCTTATACCACAGGCTGGTCAGTTCAGCACATTTACGCTGAACCTCTCGCGCCAGGACCGTGAACAGTTCGTGAGGGGCATCCAGGTGCACACCCCGCCGGGGCTGCTGGGGATGCTCTCGAGTGTTCCGCTATGTGAAGAAACCGAGGCGAATGACGGCCATTGCCCAGAATCCGCGAAGATCGGCACGACAGAGGTTGCGTCAGGCGCCGGGTCGCACCCGTTTGAAATCGGAGGTAGCGTATATCTCACGAAGCGCTACAAGGGTGCGCCATTCGGACTGAGTATTGTTACGAACGCAGTCGCGGGACCTTTCAATCTGGGTCTAGTTGTCGTCCGCGCATCGATTGCGGTAGATCCAAACGACAGCTCACTGACGATTACTACCGATGAAACCGGACCTTACGCGATCCCCCAGATACTGGACGGTGTTCCGCTACGTCTACAGCGTGTGACGGTTACTATTGACCGGCCGAACTTCATGTTTAATCCCACGGACTGTAATGCGAAGCAGATTACGGCTGCAATCTCTGGCAACCAGAATGCGGTGGCAGACGTATCGAGTCCGTTCGCCGTTGGCGGTTGCAAAAGCCTGGCATTCAAACCGAGGTTCACAGTCTCAACATCCGGTCACACAAGTCGTATCGGCGGAGCAAGTTTGGATGCGAAGCTTTCTTACCCTGCCGGTTCTGTGGGCAGCGAGGCAAATATTGCGCGTGTCAAGGTCGATCTCCCCAAGCAGCTTCCGTCACGTCTCACCACGTTGCAGAAGGCCTGCAGCTCCACGCAATTTACTGACGACCCCGCAGGATGTCCGGCGGCGTCTGTGGTGGGGATCGCTAGGGCCTCGACGCCACTGCTACCTGTCGGCCTAGAAGGGCCGGTATATTTCGTCTCTCACGGTGGGGAAGCTTTCCCATCGCTGGTGGTCGTGCTCCAAGGTGACGGCGTGCGTGTCAACCTCACAGGTTCGACGGCCATTAGCAAAGGGATTACTAGTAGTACATTTAGGACCGTCCCCGACGTTCCCGTGAACACGTTCGAGCTCTACTTGCCCGAGGGCAGGTACTCGGCGCTCGCAGCTAATGGGAACCTCTGTAAATCAACTCTGGCTCTGCCAACGGAAATAGTTGCCCAGAACGGCGCGGTGGTCAAGCAGAGCACGAAGCTGTCCGTCACTGGGTGTCCCAAGTCAAGGCTTACGAGGAGACACAAGGCGAGGAAGGCACATCCCAAGGCCGGGCCGAACAGGAAGGCAGGTAGCGGGCGATGAGGACTTCTACGAGCGCAACCGCGTTCCTGGTATCAGCTGTCATAGCGGCGAGCGCAATTCTCTTGTTAGGCGCAACGATTGCGACTGCGGCGCCAGTACCAAGCAAGTTTCTGCTCGCGAGTCACTTCGGTAGGGAAGTCGACCTGACTACGGGTGCTGATATATGCACCGTTGCCTCTAGAGATGAATGCCAGCGGGGGCAGGAAAGCGGCGCAGCGGGTGGGTTCTTCTATCCGCAGGGTGTGGCAGTCAATACTGACCCCACGAGCGCCAGTTACGAGGATGTGTACGTCGCTGACACCGTCAATCATCGCGTGCAGGAGCTCACGGCCGGTGGGCAGTTTGTGAGCATGTTTGGCTGGGAAGTCAACAAGACGAAGGTCGAAGCTAGTGCTCCGCAGGCAGAACGGAACATCTGCACAGCCAAATCTGGGGACGTATGTCAGGCAGGGGTGGAAGGCGGCGCGCCGGGGCAACTGGGGCAGGCTTCGAGTATCGCTGTTTCGCCAGCAAATGGTGATGTCTATGTCGCCGACACCGCTTTCGGTGAAAGCGGCGGCGAATTTGCGATGGCGCAGCGGGTTCAGGGTTTCACGTCCGCGGGCAAGCTGATGCTAGAGGTCGGCAAGGAGGTCAATGAAACGACCGGCGGAAACCTCTGCAACCTGGAAGAAGCGGGCACGAAATGCAAAGGCGCTGCATTGAGGACTCCTGCTGCCGCTGAAGTCAGTAGCGAACAGGGAGCCTTCAATTTTGCCACGGAATACGGGAACACAGTCATCGTAGGTGGTCCCGAAGATCTACTGTATGTCGGCGATCAGGGCCGCGTGCAGGAGTTCACGGCCTCTGGCGAGCCAGCGGGCGAAATCTCTCTTGCAGAGCTTTCGACGACGGATAAGGCGACAGGGGTTGCGGTCGATCCGGTGGGAGACCTGTTCGTAGCCGACGGCGGCATTCCTGGAGTGCGTGAGTACAATGCAAGTGATCAGCTACAGCCCCGGATAATTGGGTCGACTAACGCAGTTGTCCAAGTAAGTGGCCTTGCGCTCGATCCAGATGGTCGCCTTGGTGTCGTTGAAGTTGTTGGCGAACACTACGAAAATGGCGAAAGCGTGCCCGCCGAATCTCGCGGTGTACTTTACAGCAGCGCGGGCGTAAAGATCAGTGGGTTCGCACCACCTGCGAGTGAACTATTCAGTGTAGCGGCGCTTGCCTTTGCCGCCTCGGACACCCTGTACGCTTTGAAGACCAGCGCGCAGGAAGTCCAGGCATATACACCAATAGTGTTTCCCGAAGCACGTACATGCGCGGCTGAAGAAGTCACGGCGACTAGTGCGAGGATGTGCGGGGAAATCAATTCGGACGGGGTTTTCAGCACTGGGTTCTTCCAGTACGGTACGAGCTCGTCGTTAGGGTCGCAGACAGCGCTCGCTTTCGAAGGCGAAAGGTTGATGTTTGTGCCGGTGGCCTATCAGCTCACCGACCTCGAACCGAATCAGGCCTATCACTATAGGGTTGCCGCACAAGCGGCCGTCAATGGCGAAGTGCTCCAGGGCCAGGGCGAAGAAATGGAATTCCATACGCCGACCGTCGCGGTGCGGGTCCTCGGGACGCCGACCGCGTCATTCGTCAAGGCGCAGTCAGCGATCTTGAGCGCTGCTGTGAACCCGGAGCACCTAACGACCCACTACCATTTCGAATATGCCTCGTGTTCAACTGTTGCCGGCTGTAGCAGCATCCATAGCACTCCTGAAGAAGAATCTTCGCAGTACGGTGAGATCGGCGCGACCCAGGAAGTCCGGGGTCTTGTGCCGCTGACGACCTACAGCTACCGCTTCGTGGCGAGCAATGAACTGGAAGAAGCCGGGAAAGTCCTGGGCGGCAAAGCCACTAGCGCGGAAGGTACGTTCACGACCGGTCCGGTGCCGGCAGTCAAAGCGATAACGAACCCTGTTAGTACCGTCACGCCTACTACGGCGATTGTGTCGGGTGTTGTCAGCCCGGACGGCGGGCCCGCGACGTACGCCTTCGAACTCGGCGTGTATGCAGGCGCGAGCACTGACTATGGTGTGGTCTTCTCGGGCTCGGTTCTTGCAGAAAGCACTCCAGTGGTCGAGTACCATGAGCTTCAGGGTTTGCAGCCGGGAACGACCTATGCCTACCGCATTCTGATCCAGAGTGGCTACGGCGTCGCGCAGGGTGAACTAGCTACGTTCACCACTGAAGGAATTGCCGCGGTGCTGACCGCGCCGCCCATTGTGGGACAGTTGAGCGTCCCCGTCATCGCCTTTCCAAAGACAGGTCCAGCGCCGTCGCTGAGGGGCAAAGCAAAGCACAAGAGAAAGCGCGTCTATAAGAAGAAAAGGCGCCGGGCGCGGCCGGGAAGGCCGAGATCGAGTCTGTCGAAGCGTCGTTGAGAGCAAAGTACACGCGTGAATAAGACGTTGCTTTGCGATTTCGCGCTGGGTTTATATAGCTGGCTAGTGGAATCTGGACTGGGCATATAGAGATCTGTGCTCGCTTGGCGGGCCGTAGATGTGCGCCCGAGCGAGTGATGCCTGATGTCCTCGCGAAGGCGTGCTGCAGGAGGTCGGTGTCTGGATGCACATTCACAAAATGATGTGCGGCTTTGGCATAGAAAATGAGGACGAAAGGAACAGTACATATGAGAAGTATTTTGAAGGGTATGTTGGTCATGCTGGTGTCGACGCTTTCCATCGGTGTGCTGGCAGCTGAGGCGGCTTCGGCGCATACGTGGACGAAGAATGGCGTCCCGATCACAAAAGCTACTGCGGTTAAGGGAAAAGCTACGCTCAAGTTTGAAGAACGAGATAACTCTGGCGAGAGTTATGAATGCGGGATTATGCAAAAAGCGGCAGTGGACGGAGCTAAAGGTGAAATCACCAGTATTACGAGCACCGCGGGTAGTAATGTCATAAGCTGTGCGCAGGTGCACCATGCCGCCGCATACCCTTGCGGCGCCACTGCTAAAATTGAAGTTGAAGCTGGTGATTTGCCGTGGGATACTGAACTGGTCACGGGTGCTGGTAGTGAATTGCGCGATACGATCAAGGCTGGAGGCAAAGGTTCTCCTTACTGGCACATCAAATGCGAATCGACGGCCAATACCTGTGCATATGAAGCGGGGACATCCACTGGTATGAAAAACCTTGCGGGCGTGGGTGTGGAAGCGCTGTTTGACGCAAAATCAGAACTGGGCACTTGTACCGTAGGAGGTGCTGGAGACCTCGCGATTACTGGGAGTGAAGTAATCGCCTTGGAAGTGCCGTTCGTTTTGGGTGCTTCGTAGAACCTGAACGAGTGTCGCTGAGCACGGTTAGCTTGGCGGTGACCGGTGGACGGTGGTGCATGGTCATCGCCGTCCACCGGTAGGCTGATATCACTCTTCGCACGATTAGCGGGCGGCCCTGGCGAAGTCAGCTTCGCGCGGCGGCGATCAGCTCGCCCAGCGAGCGCACCTGCCCACCACGCTCGTCGAAATTGGCGGGCTCCAGCCAGGCTTGAAAGCCCGCGCGGATCGCGGGCCAATCGGTGTCGAGGATCGCGTACCACGCGGTGTCGCGGTTGCGTCCCTTGACGACCTGGTGCTGGCGAAAGACACCCTCGAAGGTGAAGCCGAAGCGCTCAGCCGCCCGCCGCGAGGCCGCGTTCAGCGCGTTGCACTTCCACTCCAAACGCCGGTAGCCGAGCTCGTCGAAGGCGTGGCGCGCGAGCAGATAGATGGCCTCGGTCGCGGCGGTCGTGCGCTGCAGCTCTCGCGCGAACCAGATGTGACCGATCTCGATCGTGCCGTGTTCGGGTGCGATGTTCAGATACGACGCCAGGCCCAGCGGACGCTCCTGCGGTAGGCGAGCCAGCGTGAAGTAGATGCGGTCCTCGGTGCTCTGCGCCCGTGTGAGCACCTGCCGCAGATGCTCCGGGCTCTCATAGGGGCCGTCCGGGAGGTACGTCCAGATCGCGGGATCGCCCGTCGGTGGGTGCGAGGCGGCGTATAGGGGCTGCGCGTCGCTCGCCGCAGCGATCGGGCGCAGTAGAACGTGCGCGCCGCGCAGCGCGACACGCTCGGGGCGCCTGGCCTCGGTCCAGTCGATTCGCTCCCCCAACGGCCGCTCGCTTGGCATGGGAGAAACGATCTCACAGTCGGCCGCGCGCCGAAGGTAACCGAAGTCGTAGCGGGCCGGGCGTCAAAGGCCGTGCTGGGTGACGCGCAGTAGGCTGGGTTGCGGGATGAGTTCACACATCTCAGGCGCGGCGCCCCAGCGGCCGGCCGCAGGCGCGAGCGATCGCAGAGTCAAGCGTCTGACGCTGGTCGCGTGCATCCTGGGCTCGGGGATCGCGCTGCTCGACGGCACCGTCGTGAACATCGCGCTGCCCACGATCCAGCGCGAGCTCGGCGGCGGTCTGGCGGGGCAGCAGTGGGTCAGCAACGTCTATCTGCTCACGCTGGGCTCGCTGATCCTGATCGGTGGCTCGCTCGGCGACCTGTTCGGCGAGCGGCGCGTCTTCGCGCTCGGCGTCGCCGGCTTCGGCGTGACGTCACTGCTCTGCGCGCTCGCGCCGAGCATCGGCTTCCTGATCGCCGCGCGCGCCTTGCAGGGCGTCGCCGGCGCGCTGCTGACTCCCAGTTCGCTCGCGGTGATCGTCGCGACGTTCCCCGAGCAAGAGCGCGGCCCGGCGATCGGCACGTGGACCGCCTTCGGCGGGATCGCCGCTGTGATCGGCCCGCTCTGTGGCGGCCTGTTGTTGCAGGTCGCCTCGTGGCGCTGGGTCTTCTTGATCAACATCCCGCTCGTCATCGCGTGCGTCACGCTGATCCTCGCGGTCATCCCGCGCGCCGCGCCGCGTGGTGAAGGCAGCAGCGGACGGAGCGTGGACGTGCTCGGCGGCGTGCTCTGCGCGCTCGGCCTCGGCGGGCCCGTCTTCGCGCTGATCGAGCAGCCTCGCCTGGGCTGGTCCAGTCCCGGCGTCTTCCTCCCGCTGCTGGCCGGCGCGCTGCTGCTCGTCGCGTTTCTCGTGCACGAGGCGCGCACGCGCGATCCGATGCTGCCGCTCGGCCTGTTCGCGCGGCGCAACTTCGCGATTGGCAACATCGAGACGCTCACGATCTACGGGGGCCTCTCGACACTGTTCTTCTTCCTCGTGCTCTTCCTGCAACAGGTCGCCGGCTACAGCCCGCTGAAGAGCGGTCTGGCGACGCTGCCGACGACGCTTGTCATGTTCGCGCTCTCACGCCGCTTCGGGGCGCTCGCCGACCGTTACGGGCCGCGCCTGTTCATGGGCCTCGGACCGATCCTCGCCGGGGTCGGCCTGCTCCTGCTGCTGCGCGTGCAAGTCCACGTCGACTATCTCACGCAGGTCCTACCGGCGCTGCTGATCTTCTCGGTCGGGCTGTCGATGACGGTCGCGCCGCTCACGGCCGCGGTGCTCGCGGGAGTCGAAGAGGGTCAAGCCGGCATCGCCTCGGGTGTCAACAACGCGATCGCGCGCGTCGCCGGGCTGCTCGGGATCGCCGCGATCGGCGCGGTCGTCGCGGCGCAGTTCAGCTCCTCGTTCTCCGACCAGCTCGCCGGGACCCACCTCGGTCCGCCCGCGCGCGCGGCCGCGGCGCAGGCCGAACGCCTAACGCTCGGACGCCCGAGCGTCGCCGGTGTGCCACCACGTCAGGCGGTAGCCGTCATCCATGCCGCCAACAGCGCTTCGCTAGCGAGTTTCAGGAACGGCGTCGAGATCGCCGGCGTCCTCGTGTTGCTGGGCGGCCTGATCGGGGCGGCCGGCATCCAGAACCCGCGCCGCGCCGTATCGGCCGAGGAGTGCCCGGGAGGCCAGCTGGTCGGCGCGAGCCCCGACGCCGCCGGCTGCCACGAGGCGCCCGCTCCGCAGCGCGCACTGGCCTGAGCGGGCGTGTCATCCTGCTCGGTGTGGAGCAAGGGATCATCGCCCCGCGACGTGCCACCGCGGCCGACGTACCGGAGCTCGCGCGGATGCTCGCACGCGCGTTCTTCGACGATCCCGTCGCGATGTGGTCCTGCCCGCCCGACGCCCTGCGCGCGAGGCTGCTGGAGCACTTCAACGGCGCGCGGGCGCGACACCTGCTTGATGAGCAGGAGATCTGGACGACGGGCGAGATCGCCAGCGCCGCGCTATGGGCGCCCCCGGACCGCTGGAAGACGACGCCGCGTCAGGACGCCGAGCTCGCGCGCGGCATGCTGCATCCGCGCCTGCTCCTGCGCGCGCCGCTGATCGCCACCGGTCTGCTCGGTCTCGAGCGCCGCCACCCCCGCACGCCGCCGCACTGGTATCTCGCGGTGCTCGGCACCGACCCCTCCGCGCAGGGACAGGGACTCGGCTCGGCGGTGCTCGCGCCGGTGCTCAGGCAGTGCGACGCCGACGGCGTCGGCGCCTACCTGGAGTCCTCAAAGGAGCGCAACATCGCCTTCTACGCCCGCCACGGCTTCCGCGTCACGGACGAGCTGCGTCTACCGCGTGGTCCCTCGGTGTGGGCGATGTGGCGCGATCCGCGCCCATAGCGTCATCTGGGGTCGCGATGTCCTTCGCGCTCGACTCCACTGCCATCGCGCGCCATGGACGCACATAAGCCAGCCACAGCGAGCCCGCGCCCAGCAGCACCGCGCACAGGATCCAGCCGAGCGCGGTGGTGCCGACGCCGACATACTTCAAGCCGGAGGCGAAGATCACGAAAGTGATCGCCGGTCGCACATAGCGGTCAGGGACGCTCGAGGACAGCATCGAGCCGACAAACACCGCCGGGACGCTGCCGATGATCAGCGAGGTCGTCACGCCGAACTCGACGTGCCCGAACGCCAGCGCGCCAAGCGCCGCAGCCGCGGTCAGCGGTACCGCCTGGGTCAGGTCGGTGCCGACCAGCTGATTGGCGCTCAGCGTCGGGTAGAGGAAGAGCAGCAGGATGATCATCAGCGACCCCGAGCCGACCGAGGTCATCCCGACGATGATCCCACCGATCATGCCGATCGCGACGGTCGGCAGCGGGCGCGTCTGTATCGCATGCACGCGACCTACGCGGGTTCCGCCGCTGCGGCGGTCGAGGATGTAGCGCAGGACCATCGCGAACGCCCCCACCAGCAGCGCCGTACCCAGCGCGACCTCGATCTTATGCTGGGCCTGTTCGGTGTGGCCGAGCAAGTGCAGCAGGTAGGCCCCGAAGAACGCCATCGGCACCGATCCGAGCACCATCCAGCCGACGAGGCGCAGATTCACCGTCCCACGCCGCAGGTGCACGGTCGCGCCGATCGGGCGCATCACGACCGCCGCGACGAGATCGCTCGAGATCGCCGTCGACGGCGATACGCCGAACAGCAAAATCAGCATCGGTGTCATCAGCGCACCGCCGCCCGCGCCAGTCATGCCGACCAGAAAGCCGACGACGGCGCTGCCCAGGACTATGTATGGATCGACGTGCATAGCTCCATCCCGCACCGACGTGTAGTCCCCAGCAACGGGCGAGGACGCTCCCAACTGACGGTGCCGGACGATGCTAGTCGGCACACGATCTCCCGTCCAGCGAGGGGTGCGCTGGCAGACGGTGAAGCCTCGCGCGGCGTTTTCGTAGAGAATCCCCGCGATGCGTGTAACCGCGAAGGCCGACTACGCCGTGCGAGCCGCCGTCGAGCTGGCCTCCAGCAGCGCCGAGTCGCCCCGCAAGGTCGACGAGGTCTCCCAGGCCCAGAGCATCCCGCTGTCATTTCTGGAGAACATCCTCACGCAGCTGCGCAGCGCCGGGGTCGTACGTAGCCAGCGAGGTCCCGAGGGCGGCTACTGGCTAGCCCATCCCGCCAACGAGGTCACGCTCGCCGACGTGATCCGCGCCGTCGAGGGTCCGCTCGTGGGAGTTCGCGGTCAGCGCCCCGAGGAGGTCGAGTACGGCGGCTCTGCCGAGTCCCTACAGCAGGTCTGGGTCGCGCTGCGCGCCAACCTACGCAAGGTGCTCGAGCGCGTCACCGTCGCCGACGTCGCCGCCGGCAAGCTGCCCAAGGACGTCATCGCGCTGACACGCGAAGACGACGCCTGGCAAACCCGCTAGGGGCCGCTGACCGAAGCCGGGAGACGCTCGCCTTCGGCTCGCATCCCCGTTTCGGCCAGCCCGATGCGGCGCCCTCGGTCGCTCGCGTGCCGAGCACGCCACGCGAAACTGCCTGTACCCCGAAGGGGTACGTCCTTGCCTCGCTTGCTCATCGACCCCTAGCGGAGCAAGTTATTGGGTCATCTACGCCGCGAACGTGCGCGGCGCGGGCAGGCGGACGGTGAGGATCTGGCCCTCCTCGAGCTCTAGCTCTTGGGTGCGCTCGCGGGTGACTTGCGCCCAGATGTCGCGGCCGTCGGGGAGCGTCAGCTCGACGCGGACCTCGAAGCCGAGGTGCACGACGCGGCGCACGAGCGCCTCGATCGTTCCTGGAGCCGCGTCCTCGCTGGGCAGGATCTGGATGTCATGGGGGCGCAGCAGCTCGTCGCCGAGCTGGTTGACGGGCCCGACGAAGGACATCACGAACTCGTTGCGCGGGCTCTCGTAGAGCTCGCGCGGGCTGCCCGCCTGCTCGATGCACCCGCCGTTCATCACGACGATCTGCTCGGCGACCTCCATCGCCTCCTCCTGATCGTGCGTCACGAAGATCGTCGTCACGTGGATCTCCTCGTGCAGTCGGCGCAGCCACTCGCGCAGCTCGCCGCGGACCTGCGCGTCCAGGGCGCCGAAGGGCTCGTCGAGCAGCAGCACCTCCGGTCGCGGTGCGAGCGCGCGCGCGAGCGCCATGCGCTGGCGCTGGCCGCCGGAGAGCTGTGCGGGGTAGCGCTCGGCGAGACCGTCGAGGCGCACGAGGCTCAGCAGCTCGTGCACGCGCTCGCGCACCTCGGCCTTGGGGCGCCGGCGCACGGTCAACCCGAAGGCGACGTTGTCGTAGACCGTCATGTGCTTGAAGGGCGCGTAGTGCTGGAAGACGAAGCCCACGCCGCGCGTGCGCGCCGGCGTGTCGGTGACGTCCTGCTCGCCGATCAGCACGCGGCCGCTGTCGGGTGTCTCCAGCCCGGCGATGATTCGCAGCAGCGTCGACTTGCCGCTACCGCTCGGGCCGAGCAGCGCCGTCAGCGCACCGTCGCCGACCCGCACGCAGACGTCATCGAGCGCCAGGAAATCGCCGAAGCGCTTGGTCACGTCGTGTGCCTCGATCGCCATCAGGCGGCCCCCGCTTTCCGTGTCCGTCGTGTCAGTAGGTTCATCGCCAGCAGCGTCGCGAGTGCGAGCAGCGCGAGCACTACCGCCGCGGTGTACGCGCCGGTGGTGTCGAAGTTCTCAAAGCGGTCCTGTACATAGAGCGGCAGCGAGAGCGTCTTGCCCTCGATCCGTCCCGAGACGACGCTGACCGCGCCGAACTCGCCGAGCGCGCGCGCGGTCGTGAGCACGACGCCGTAGACCACACCCCAGCGGATCGCCGGCAGCGTGATCCTGCGGAACGTCTGCCACGAGTTCGCGCCGAGCGTCGCCGCGGCCTGCTCAGCATCGGTGCCGAGCTCGCGCAGCACCGGGATCGTCTCGCGCGCGACGAACGGCAGCGAGACGAACGCCGTCGCGAGCACCATGCCGGGCACCGAGAAGATCACTTCGATGCCGTGCGTCGCGAGCCAGTCGCCGAACCAGCCGGTGCGGCCATAGACCAGCACCAGCGCGAGCCCAACGACGATCGGGGAGATCGCGAAGGGCAGGTCGATCAGCAGTCCCAACAGCGCCTTGCCGCGGAAGCGCCCGCGCTCCAGCAGCAGCGCGATGCCGATCCCGAAGATCGTGTTCAGCGGCACCGCGATCGCGACCAGCTCAATCGACAGCCAGAAGGCATGCACGGCGTTCGGCGCCGTTGCCGCGCTCCAGACCGCGCCGAGACCGTGTTCGAAGGTGCGGTAGAAGATCATCGTGACCGGCAGTAGCAGCAGCAACGCGAGGTAGCCCAGCGCTACGCAGCGCAGGATCAAGCGGCGTCCGCCGGTCGCGCGCCGAGCGCCCGGGTGGGCCTGCGCGTCGGGGTGCGCCTGTGCGTTAGCGGACATGACGCGACCACCGGCGTGAGGCGAGCGTGAGGGCGCCGAGCGCCACGAGCGCGCTGACCAACAGCAGGACCGAGACGGCCGCGGCGCCAGGCAGGTTTTCATCCTGGATCTGGCTGAAGATGTAGACGGATCCGACTTCGGTCTTGAACGGGAGGTTGCCGGAGATCAGCACGATCGACCCAAACTCGCCGACGGCGCGCGCGAAGCTGAGCGCGATCCCCGAGACGATCGCAGGCGCGAGGTTCGGCAGCACGATGCGGCGAAAGACCGTGAACTGGCTGGCGCCCAGCGAGGAGGCGGCCTCCTCCATCGAGCGGTCGAGCTCCAGCAGCACCGGCTGCACCGAGCGCACGACGAACGGCAGCGTCACGAACAGCAGCGCCATCCCGACCGCGGCGCGCGTGAACGTGATGTCGATGCCCAGCGGACTGTTCTTGCCGTAGAGCGCCAGCAGCACGACGCCCGCGACGATCGTCGGCAGCGCGAAGGGCAGGTCGATCAGGGCGTTGACGATGCGCTTGCCGGGGAACTCGTCGCGCACCATGACCCACGCGATCAGCGTGCCGAAGAGCGCGTTGATCGCGACGACGATCACCGAGGCGATCAACGTCAACTTGATCGCCGCGACGGCCTGCGGCGTTGAGATCTCACGCCAGAACGCCGCGGTCCCGCCGTGACCTGCCTTGGCGAGCAGCGCCGCGATCGGCAGCAGCACGAGCACCGAGAGGTAGATGCCGATCGCACCGCGGCCGAGTACGCCGGCGCCGACGGCTCCGAGGCGGCCACCGGCCCCGAAGCCGGGGCGCCCGGGCTTCAGGCCGGAGCCGCCGCGGGCGCTGCTCGCGCCCGTCTCAGCGGCTCCGGCGCCCGCGAGCGCCTCGGCGGGGGTTGGGTCATTTAGCGGTGGAGACACCTAGTGACTGCTCGATCTTCGTGACGATGCCGGTTTCCGGTTCGAAGAATTCCTTGTCCACCTTGCTCCAGCCGCCGAGCGTTTCGATCGTGAACAGGCCGGGTGGTGTCGGGAAGCTGCTCGCGCCGGGCACGCCGGGGATCACCGGCCGATAGCCCTTTTCGACCCAGATCTTCTGGCCGGCGGGGGAGAGTAGGTAGTTGACGAACTTCTGCCCCGCCGTCGAGCTGCCGACGACGGCGATCGGGTTCTGGATCAGGATCGTGTTCTTGGGGATCACGTATTCGATCGGCGAGCCCTTCTTCTGGTCGGAGATCGCCTCGTCCTCGTAGTCGATCAGCGCGTCACCGCGGCCGGAGAGGAAGGTCTGCAGCGCGTTGCGCGCCGAGCTGTCCTGGCTGACGACGTTGTGGAACAGCGCCGTCAGGTATTCCTGGGCCTGTGCCGGCGTCTTGCCTTCCTTGAGTTGCGCGCCGTAGGCGGCCATGATGTTCCAGCGCGCGCTACCCGAGGTGAAGGGGTTCGGCGTGAGCACCTGCACGCCCGGCTTGACGAGGTCGCTCCAGCCGGTGATGTGCTTGGGGTTGCCCTTGCGCACGATGATCACCGCGACCGAGTTCGTGACGAAGCCGTGCGTCGCGTTCTGGTTCCAGTTCGCCGAGACCAAGCCGGCCTTCACGAGTCGCGTCACGTCGGGTTCCAGCGAGAAGTTCACGACGTCCGCGTGCAGACCGTTGGCGACCGAGCGGCTCTGTTCGCCAGAGGGCCCGAAAGACTGGCTGAAGGCCGTGCCCTTGCCTTCCGGTGTCGCTTGGAAAGCGGGGATCAGCGAGGCGTACGCGCCCTGCGGGGTCGAGTAGGCGACGAGCGTGAGGTTCTTGCTGCTGCCACCACTCGAGGACGATCCGCAGGCGGCCAGGGTCGCGGGGAGGGCCAGGAGGAGGACAAGGAGAGCGATTGAGCGCTTGCGCATAGCCACTTTCTGCATCGGGGACGTAAGCATGAAACTTCACTAATACCAGAAACTGGGTCAAGATTGGTGTATTGGTGAGGATAGTGTTCAATGGTCACCGCACGAAAAAAACGGCGACTCGGCAGTCCAAGTTCGCGCAGCGCGCCAACTGC
>Ga0210389_10000805_pt1 | contig 26481 bp, 24 predicted proteins | sample IncBWH28OmetaG_FD_160127 | JGI IMG/M metagenome (GOLD analysis project Ga0210389, IMG submission 160127) | Forest soil microbial communities from Barre Woods Harvard Forest LTER site, Petersham, Massachusetts, United States - Inc-BW-H-28-O ... | reverse complement strand
CACGCGGCGTCGCTGCATCAGGCTTGCGCCCATTGTGCAATATTCCCCACTGCTGCCTCCCGTAGGAGTCTGGGCCGTATCTCAGTCCCAGTGTGGCCGGACACCCTCTCAGGCCGGCTACCCGTCGGAGCCTTGGTAGGCCGTGACCCCACCAACAAGCTGATAGGCCGCGGGCCCATCCCACACCGCAAAAGCTTTCCACCACAAGACATGCATCTCGTGGTCGTATCCGGTATTAGACCCAGTTTCCCAGGCTTATCCCGAAGTGCAGGGCAGATCACCCACGTGTTACTCACCCGTTCGCCACTCGAGTGTCTCCGAAGAGACCTTTCCGTTCGACTTGCATGTGTTAAGCACGCCGCCAGCGTTCGTCCTGAGCCAGGATCAAACTCTCCAAACAAAAACCCCTCGATAACGAGGTGAATTTACAATCAGAGAAAATCTGACCTAACAAAAAGACACCAAAACTGGCATCTGAAAATGCGACTACACCGACACACGGGGAGTGCTAGGTGTAGTCAAAAAAAACAACAACAAAATAAAATTCACCAAACACACTATTGAGTTCTCAAACAACACACTCATTTGTTTTTACCCGCTTCGGGGCAACCCTGCCAGCTTAATACCAATCCGGCAGAGTCGTCAAGCCCCGGTTTTCGGCCATCCCTGAGCGGGGACCGCGCCTGTCAGGCAGTGTCTAACAGCATACTCTCTCGATCTCGGCTCCCAAACTCGCCAAGTTCTCCACGAACAATGGGTAGCCGCGATCGATGTGAAACACGTCGTGGACCTCGGTGTCGCCGTCGGCAACCAGCCCCGCCAGCACCAACCCGGCGCCGGCCCTGATGTCCGAACACCAGACCGGCGCGCTCGAGAGTTGTGGCAGACCGCGCACGACGGCGTGGTGCCCGTCGGTGCGGGCATCCGCGCCGAGCCGGATCATCTCTTCGACGAAGCGGAACCGAGCCTCGAAGACGTTCTCCGTGATCATCGACGTGCCGTCGGCGATCGACGCCAAGGCGATCGCCATGGGCTGCAGATCGGTCGGAAACCCGGGGAACGGCAGTGTCGCGACGTTCACCGCCTTCGGCCGCTCGTACTGGGTCACCCGGAAACTGGTGTCCGTCTGGGTGACGGTGGCACCCGCGTCGTGCAGCTTGTGCAGCACCAGCTGAAGGTGCGCCGGATCGGCGCCAGTCACCGATATGTCACCACGGGTCATGGCAGCGGCAATGCCCCACGTGGCGGCAACGATGCGGTCTCCGATCACCCGGTGCTCCGTCGGGTGCAGCCGCGGCACACCGGTGATCGTCATAGTCGGCGAACCCGCACCCTCGACCTGCGCGCCCATCTGGTTCAACATCGTGCACAGATCGACGACATCGGGCTCGCGCGCCGCATTGTGAATCGTGGTGACACCCTCGGCCACCACGGCGGCCATCAGGATGTTCTCGGTGGCTCCCACCGACGGAAACTCCAACTGAATCTCCGCGCCGCGCAACGTTTCTGCCTGAGCCACCACGCATCCGTGCTCGATATTGCATTGCGCACCCAACTGCCGCAGGCCCGCCTGGTGCATGTCCAGGGGACGCGATCCGATCGCGTCACCGCCCGGGAGCGCGACCCGGGCTCGCTTGCACCGGCCGACCAGCGGTCCCAGCACGCAGACCGAGGCCCGGAACTGCCGTACCGCAGCGAAGTCGGCGTCGTACTTCGGTTCGTCGGGCGAGGTGATGCGGGCGACGTCGCCGTCGAGTTCGACGGTGGCCCCCAGGCCGCGCAGTACCTCCGCCATCAGCGGCACGTCGAGGATGTCGGGGCAGTTGGTGATCGTGCTGGTGCCTTCGGCCAACAAAGTCGCGGCCATCAGCTTGAGCACGCTGTTCTTGGCGCCTCCGACTGCGACTTCGCCCGCTAACCGGTTACCGCCGGTCACCACGAAACGATCAGCCACCCGCGTCAGTCTAGTGAAGCGGTATCGGCTTGTCAGTCAGCCAAGTCGGTCGGCCGAGTACGGTTTTGCTCATGGCAATACACCTGACCCGCATCTACACCCGAACCGGAGACGACGGGACGACTGGATTGAGCGACTTCTCGCGGGTCTCGAAAACCGACCACCGCCTGGTGGCGTACGCAGACTGCGACGAGGCAAACTCCGCGATCGGCGTCGCAATCGCGCTGGGGGAGCCTGATCAGGAAACCACCGACGTGCTACGGCAAATCCAAAACGACTTGTTCGACGCCGGCGCAGACCTGTCGACCCCCCTGGTGGAAAACCCAGAGCATCCTGCGCTGCGAATCACTCAGGCCTACGTCGATCGGCTGGAAGGCTGGTGCGACAAATATAACGAGCCCTTGCCTGCACTGAACTCCTTTGTGCTGCCGGGAGGTTCGCCGTTGTCGGCGTTACTGCATGTCGCCCGCACTGTGGTACGTCGCGCCGAGCGATCGGCGTGGGCCGCGGTCGAAGCTCATCCGGAACGGGTCAGCGTATTGCCGGCGAAATATCTGAACCGGCTGTCGGATCTGCTCTTCATCCTGTCTCGCGCGGCTAACCCGGACGGTGACGTGCTGTGGCAACCGGGCGGCGGCGCATAAGCTCGCCGAGTCTGCCGGTCAAACACTGCGCCGACGTGCGCGTGGCGAAGGCCGGGACTCCAGCCAGGACAAGAACGCGGTCAATGCACCTTGATCGAGCGCGATCTCATAACCGAATCGGCGATCCTGCGTCACGTCGCGCAATTCCAGCACGACTATCTCGTTGGTCATGATGTCGAACTCGTCGCCGCGTGGCGCGCGCCGGGCCACAATCTCCACGCCTCGCCGGCTGAGCCGACGGTCCGGCCACAAACGCAGACTGGACAGCCGGTAGAAAGCGGCTTCGCCTCCGCGATAACGGATTACGCCGTGCCGCCAGCCATGGCCTCCCACCGCGGGGATGTCCCGCATGATTGCCGCCGTCCCGCCCTGGCGCAGTTTCCACAACCGATAACTCAGTGCCAAAACGGCCACCCCCAACACGACGACGAGCGCGACCATGGCGAACATGGGCGCGCTCATCGGCGGTCAGTCGATCGCGCCGACGGCGCGTAATCTGGCGCGGCCCCTGGCGGCGATCTTCGGGTCGTCGGATTCGGCATCCTCCCTGGCGGCGGCCTCGTCGATCTCCGACTCGAACTCGGCCGATTCGGCGAGGATGGTGACGCCCTCCTCGGTCACCGACATGAAGCCGCCATCCACCGCGACCCGCAGGTCTTCCTTGTCTTCGCGCTCAACGCGCACCATGGCGTCGTCGACGAGTTGGGCCACCAGCGGAATATGCCGGGGCAGGATGCCGATCTCGCCGACGGTGGTGCGGGTGAACAGGAACGTAGCCTCGCCCGACCAGATCTTTCGGTCGACGGCGACAATCTCAACGTTCAATTCAGCCATGCCACAACACCTTTCGACTCAGTCGGAACCTACAACTTGGCGCCGAAGCTTTCGGCTTTCTTGGCCAAGTCGTCGAGGCCGCCGATCAAGAAGAACGCTTGCTCGGGTATGTGGTCGAAATCGCCCTTCGTCAGCCGGTCGAATGCCTCGATGGTCTCCTTGAGCGGCACCGTCGAACCCGGCTGGCCGGTGAACTGCTCGGCCGCCATCATGTTTTGCGACAGGAACCGCTCGATGCGCCGCGCGCGGTTGACCAACTGCTTGTCCTCTTCTGACAGCTCGTCGATACCGAGGATGGCGATGATGTCCTGAAGATCCTTGTAGCGCTGCAGGATTCGGATGACTTCCTGCGCCACGCGGTAGTGCTCCTCACCGACGACACCCGGGTCGAGGATCGTCGAGCTCGAGGCCAGCGGGTCCACGGCGGGGAATATGCCCTTGGAGAACACCGAACGGGACAGCTCGGTGGTGGCGTCCAGGTGCGCGAATGTCGTCGCGGGCGCCGGGTCGGTGTAGTCGTCGGCCGGCACGTAGACCGCCTGCATCGACGTAATCGACCGCCCCCGTGTCGAGGTGATGCGCTCCTGCAGCTCGCCCATCTCGTCGGCCAGCGTGGGCTGGTAGCCCACCGCCGACGGCATACGGCCGAGCAGCGTCGACACCTCCGAACCGGCCTGGGTGAACCGGAAGATGTTGTCGATGAAGAGCAGCACGTCCTGGCCCGCCTCGTCGCGGAACCACTCGGCCATCGTCAGTGCGGACAGCGCCACCCGCATACGGGTGCCGGGCGGCTCGTCCATCTGACCGAATACCAGCGCGGTGTCCTTGAGCACGTCGGCTTCCGTGAGCTCGACCCATAGGTCGTTGCCCTCGCGGGTGCGTTCCCCCACACCGCCGAACACCGAGGTGCCGCCGAAGTTACGGGCGATGCGGTTGATCATCTCCTGGATGAGCACCGTCTTGCCGACACCGGCGCCACCGAACAGTGCGATCTTGCCGCCACGCACGTAGGGCGTCAGCAGGTCGACGACCTTGAGGCCGGTCTCGAGCATCTCGGTGCGCGGTTCCAGATCCTCGAACGCCGGCGGCTTACGGTGAATCGACCAGTGCTCGAAGTCTTCTCCGTACCCTGGCTTGTCCAGGCAGTGGCCCAGCGCGTCGAAGACGTGACCCTTGACGTCCTCACCGACCGGCACTGAGATCGCGTTACCGGTGTCGATCACCTCTGCCCCGCGGACCAGCCCATCCGTGGGCTGCATCGAGATTGTGCGCACCATGTTGTCGCCGAGATGGTTCGCCACCTCCAACGTCAAGGTTTTTGCGAGCGACCCGAACGTGACCTCGGTGTGTAGCGCGTTGAACAGCTCCGGCACCGAACCACGCGGGAACTCGACGTCGACCACGGGCCCGGTGATCCGTACCACGCGGCCGTTGGAGTCTGAGTCCTTCTGCGTGTCGGTCTTTTCGGCTGTAGCAGTCATATCTTTCGCTTCCTCGTGGGCTACTTAGCAGCGTCGGCGAGCGCATTTGCGCCGCCTACGATTTCGCTAATTTCCTGGGTGATCTGGGCCTGCCGCTCACGGTTTGCTTCCAGCGTCAGGGCTTTGATGAGGTCGTCGGCGTTGTCGGTGGCCGACTTCATGGCACGTTGGCGCGACGCCAGCTCCGATGCCGCGGACTCCAGCAGTGCCGCGTATACCCGGATGGTCAGGTACCGCGGCAGCAACGCCTCGAACAGCGTCGTCGCATCCGGCTCGAAGGAGTACAGGGTGTGCAGCTTCGGCTCTTCCTCGACATACTCCACCACCAGCGGAGCAATTCGGTGGGCCGCCGCCGCTTGCGACATCATCGACTTGAACTCCGAGTAGACGATGTGCAGTTCGTCGACGCCCTGCTCATCGCCGGCCTGCTGATCCTCGCTGTCGCCGGTGCCCTTCATGAAAGCATCGACCAAGGTCGAAGCGATCTCCCCAGCGTTTTCATACTTGGGTTGTTCGGAGAAGCCCGTCCACGATTCGGTGATGTCCCAGTTGCGGAACTTGAAGTAGTTCTGCGCCTTGCGGCCCACCGTGTACAGAACCGGCGCCTTCCCCTCCTTCCTCAGCAAGGAGAACAGCTCCTCGGAGCGACGGAAGATGCTGGAGTTGTGCCCGCCGCACAGACCACGGTCGGAAGACATCACCAAGACGCCTGCGCGCTTCGGTTCCGGTCGCTCGACAAGCAACGGATGGTCCAGAGCGGCTTCCGCGGACAAGGTGGTGAGCATCGCGGTGATCTGGAACGCGTAGGGCCTTGCGGATTGCAACCGGGCCTGCGCCTTGCCGATGCGCGAGGTCGCGATCAGCTCCTGGGCTTTGGTGATCTTCTTGATCGACCCTGCCGAGCGAATCCGCCCGCGTAGTTCGCGAAGTGTGGCAGCCATCGTTAGCTACTTCTTGTCCTTGCTTTCCGCGTCCTTGGAATCCTGCTTGGGCTTCTCCTTCTTGACTTTCACCGATTCTTTGCCAAGCTCCTCTTCTCCCATGGCCTCGACGTGCTCGTCAGGCACCACCGAGCCGCCACCGGAGGCAGCGAAGCCCTTCTTGAAGTGATTGATGATCTGCGTCAGCTTGTCTTCGTCTTCCTCGCTGAGCTTCTGGCTCGTGCGGATCCCTTCGAGGAACCCTTCCTCGGATGCCCGCATGTGGTCCAGAAGTTCGGCTTCAAATCGCTTGACGTCTTCGACGGGCACCGAGTCCAGGTGACCGCCCGTGCCGAGGAAGATCGAAACCACTTGCTCCTCAACGGGCATCGGCCGATATTGCGGTTGCTTGAGTAGCTCGACCAGACGCTCCCCGCGCGCCAGCTGCGCCTTCGATGTGGCGTCCAGGTCAGACGCGAACGCCGCGAAGGCTTCCAGTTCCCGGTACTGCGACAGGTCCAGACGCAGCGAGCCGGCCACTTCCTTCATCGCCTTGATCTGCGCCGCGCCACCGACGCGGGACACCGAAACACCGACGTTGATGGCTGGGCGGACACCCTGGTTGAACAGGTCGGTCTCCAGGAAGCACTGGCCATCGGTGATCGAGATGACGTTGGTCGGAATGTAGGCGGAGATGTCGTTGGCCTTGGTCTCGATGATGGGCAGACCCGTGAGCGAGCCACCACCGAGGTCGTCGGAAAGCTTGGCGCAGCGCTCCAAGAGCCGCGAGTGCAGATAGAACACGTCGCCGGGGTAGGCCTCGCGACCGGGCGGACGGCGCAGCAGCAGCGAAATGGCACGGTACGCCTCGGCCTGCTTGGTCAGGTCGTCGAAGACGATCAGCACGTGCTTGCCTTCGTACATCCAGTGCTGGGCGATCGCCGAACCCGTGTACGGCGCAAGCCATTTGAAGCCCGCGGAATCCGACGCCGGCGCCGCGACGATGGTGGTGTAGTCCATTGCGCCGCCCTCTTCCAGCACACGACGAACGGCGGCGATCGTGGTGCCCTTCTGCCCGATGGCCACGTATACGCAGCGCACCTGCTTCTTTTCGTCGCCGCTCTCCCAGTTCTGGCGCTGGTTGAGGATGGTGTCGACGCAGACCGCCGTCTTGCCGGTCTTGCGGTCGCCGATGATCAGCTGGCGCTGGCCGCGGCCGATCGGGGTCATCGCGTCGATGGCCTTGATCCCGGTCTGCAGCGGCTCCTTCACGCCCTGCCGCTGCACCACCGACGGCGCCTGCAGCTCCAGGGCGCGACGCTCGTCGGTCTCGACGTCTCCGCGGCCGTCGATCGGCTGGGCGAGCGGATTGACCACGCGCCCCAGGAAGGCGTCGCCGACGGGTACCGACAGGACCTCGCCGGTGCGCTTGACCTGCTGGCCTTCTTCGATGTTCTCGAAGTCGCCGAGGATCACGGTGCCGACACTGTGCTCGTCGAGGTTGAGTGCGACGCCGAGGATCCCGCCGGGGAATTCCAGGAGCTCCTGGGTCATCACAGACGGCAACCCCTCGACGTGTGCGATACCGTCGCCGGTATCGATGACGGTACCGACCTCCTCACGGGAGGTGTCGGAGGTGAAAGAGCTTACGTACTCGTTGATCGCGCTCTGAATGTCATCAGCGGAGATTGTCAACTCGGCCATGGCTTTTCGTCTTCCTACCTCGTTATGGATTGTGCTGACTAGTTCGTGTTCAGTCGGGCAACTGAGCCTCGGCCGTGGCCAGACGAGACGAGAGCGTACCGTCGACCACCTCGTCGCCCACAGAGATCAAAAGCCCACCCAGCAATTCGGGGTCGATCTCCAGCTGCACGGTCACCGGATGGCCATAGATGCGGCTGAGCACTTCGGTGAGACGGGTGCGCTGCGCATCGCTGAGCTCGGCTGCCGCGCCGACTTGCGCGACGACTTCACCGCGGCGAGCCACCGCAACTTCTGCCAAAAACTTCATGGCCTCCTCGGCCGGCTCACCTCTCAATAGCTCGACCGTCTGGGACAGCAGCGCGATCGCAATCTTGTTGACGCTGCCGCTCGAGCTGTCAAGCACCTTGCTTAGCAACGCGATACGGCCTTCGGCCGGGGCCGAGTAGTCGCCCAGCAGGATGCCAAGTCGTGGCTGCGCGTCGAGAATGCGGGAAAACCGGAACAACTGTTCTTCGACTTCGTCGACCTGATCTTCGCGTTCGGCGACTTCCAACAGCGCTTGCCGGGACACGTGTTCGATCGCATCGACGAGATCCGCGTTGGCCGACCAGCGCTCCGAGACCGCTGCGCGTAGCACGTCGAGCGTGGGATCGGCGACTTCTCCGGACACCAGCCGCTCGAGCAACCGGACCCGGGGCGCCGCATCCTCGGCGGGCACCGTGAGATACCGGGTGACGACCATTTCGCGCTCCAGCATCTTGGCTACCGACACCAGCTCAGCGGAGACGGTGGACAGTGCTCGATTGTCAAGGCTCTTGGCGATGGTGCTGAACCGATCCGACAGATCTGCCAGTGCGTACCGACTGGCCGAGCGCATCTTGGCCATGAGGGGATACTCGACGTCGGCGGCCGCGGGCGCCATTGCATCGAGTTCATCGAGGAAGCGATCGACGGTGGCCGACTGCTGTGCCGGGTCGCCAACGTAGTTGCGCACCAGTTCCCCTGCCTGGCGTACAGACTCGTGGCCAAGCTCGAGGCGAAGCTGACGGGTCAGCTGCGCGCGCAGCAGTTCGACCTGGCGGGCACCCTGTACTTTGATGCGTTCCGCGTCGATCTCGGCCTGGGCTTGCAATTGTTCGGCGATACGTTCGGCGTCGGCCTTGGCCTCTTCGACGACCTGTTTCGCCTCCACCTTGGCTTCTTCTACCGCCTTTTCGTGGGCCTTACTTGCCTCCTTCACCCGCTCGGCGGCTGCCGCCGAATCGGCCAACTGTTGGCGCACCGTGTCCTGGCGAGCGGCCATCAAACGGCGCACCGGCGGCACGACATAACGCCACACCAGCCATACGATGACCGCGAAACCTAGCAGCTGCCCAAGGAAAGTCGCCATTGGTGGTTACCCCGTCGCGGCTGATGTGGTGACTTCGACGCCGAGGATTCGACTGGCCAGCGTCTCCGACATGGTCCCGACATTGGCGCGCAGATCCAGCTCCACGGCGTCCCTTTCCCGCTTCAATTGCTCGGCGGCCGTTTGCAACGTCGCCATCACCTGCTGCTCGGCCCGGGCCCGCGTGTCGTCGACGACCTTGCGACCCTCGGCCCGGGCATTGTCGCGGTACGACGACGCCTGCACCCGGGCTTCCTTCATGGCTTCTTCGTAGTCGGCCCGGGCGGCGGCGAACTGGTCGGCCGCTTTCCTGCTGTCCTCCTGCGTCTTGTGGACCATGGCGTCGCGTTCACGCAACACCTTGAGGACCGGCGGCACGACCCAAGTGCCGATGACGGCGAGGACGATCAGGAAGATGGCCAGCACGAAGAAGAAGGTGCCGTTGGGAACGAGGAAGTTGTTGGACTCGCCTCCCCCTGCTGCCTGGCTCGCGGCCAGCACAATGGGACTCACGTCACGCATTCCAACCCGTCACAGCCGAATTAGGTGACCGGGGTAGCGAAGACGAACAGCGCCATAAACGCCAGGTTGATGAAGTAGGCCGCCTCAACCAGGCCGACGGTGATGAAGAACGGTGTGAACAACCGGCCCTGCGCCTCGGGTTGCCGGGCGATACCCGAAACCAGTGCGTTACCCGCAATACCGTCACCGATGCCGGCACCGATCGCGCCGCCGCCCATGATCAGTCCACCGCCGATGAGAGCACCGGCAGCGATAGTGGGGTCCATTCCTTATCTCCTCCTTTTTTGGAGCTGGTAGCGATCTACCAGGCTTCTGTGATGGTGCGTGGGTCAGGCCAACTGGTGGCGGCGTCAGTCATGATGCTCCTCCAACTCCATGGCTTGACTGAAATACAAGATGGTCAGGATCGAGAAAATGAACGCCTGAATGGCGCCGACGAACAGATCAAACGATTTCCAGATCGCGTTGGGCGCCCACATGATGTACGGCGGAAAGAGCGCGATCAACGAGACCAGGATGCCGCCGGCGAAGATGTTGCCGAAAAGACGGAGCGACAACGAGATCGGCTTGGCCAGTTCTTCGACCAGGTTGATCGGCGCCAGGAACGCTACGTGGCCTTTGAGCACCGCGATCGGATGTCCGATGATGCCGCGGCGCCAGATCCCCGCCACGTGGTAGCAGACGAATACAAAGAGAGCCAGCGCCAGCACGTAATTGATATCCCCCGCCGCCGCCGTGAGTACCTCGACGGTGTGCCCGTGCTCTTCGTATTGCAGGGGAAGGACGGACAGCCAGTTGGAGATCAAGATGAACACGAAGATTGTGACCGCCAGCGGCAGTACGAACGGAGCGATCCGCATGCCGATGGCGCTCTCGATCTGGGAGCGCATCTGTACGGTGATCGCCTCCCAGAACAACTGCACTCCACTGGGCACGCCCGTCGAGGTGATGTTGGCGCGCAGGAAAAAAGCCAGCGCGATCACGATCGCCCCCGCGATCGCGGTCGACAGCACGGTGTCGGTGTTGACGGTCAATCCCAGCCAGGTGGCGTGGGGGTGCGCGCCGACCTCGATTTGGGCCTCGGCGAGGATCGTCTCAGTCATCGCTGATGCTCCCTTCTGCAGTCCCGTCCTGGCGCTCCAGCCCCGAAGATGCCGCCGGTTCCCCGGTGCGTAGCTTCTTCCAGACCGGCAGCGCGGTAGATAGCACCAGGAGCACCTGGAATATCGCCAGCCCGAACACCACACCCAATCCCTCGGGCCGGAAAACAAACGCGATGATCAGTCCGATGACGGTGATTATCGCCAGCCGGGTCGCCGAGTTAAGAGCCATCGAGCTTTTGAGTGGATGCTCTTTCGCGGTGATCGACGCAACGGAACGCTGCACCAGAACGGCATTGAGCAAACCCAGTAACAGCCCGATGCCAAAGAACACCCCAACCATCGGATGGCCGGACAAGCCGGCGACGACTACCGCCACCGCAGTGATGGCAACGCTGACGACAAATAGGCGGATCGGGCGGAAGGCAACAGAGGGAAACACCAACGGCGCGTCCTGCGCTGGTGTCGTCACTGAAGCACCTCAATCCCGGGATGATGGGGCTGGAATTGCCCGACCGACCGATCGTTGGTCCGCAGAGCGTATCGCAGTCGTCGCGTTGGAATCACCCAGGGTGCAGCTCCCTTTGCCGGTCGTGAATCGGCGTCTTCGGATAGGCCTCCGAGAGCCGGTTGGCCGGCGCCCGGGAGCTCTCTTTTCGGGCTTCTAGCTGCACCGTACCATATATTTGACGCCGCTACTACTGATTGTCGTAGTCTTCGTCGTAGTAGTCGTCACCGCGGCGCAGCAGCGGGATTACCGTGACGACGCCGGCGACCACGATCGCGCCCAGCATTACCGCTCCGGTATCGCGGGGGTTGAAGAAGATAGTGCTCGCCGCACCGAACGCGACGATGCCCACCCATAGATAGATCAGCAGCACCACGCGGCGATGGGAATGACCGATTTGCAACAGCCGGTGGTGCAGGTGCATCTTGTCGGGGCTGAACGCGCTGCGGCCCGCGCGGGTGCGGCGCACGATGGCCAGCAAGAGGTCCAGCATCGGCACAAACATGACCGCCACCACCAGCAGGAACGGTGACAGCAGAGCAAACACATCGCGAGCGCCGTAGGCGTTCTGCGAGATCGGGCCGGCAGCGGTGGTGGAGGCGGCGGCAAGCATCAAGCCGATCAGCATCGACCCGGAGTCGCCCATGAAAATCTTGGCCGGGTGAAAGTTGTGCGGCAGAAAGCCCAGACAAGCTCCCGCTAGCACCACCGAAATCACGGCCGGTGGATAGAACAGCACATCACCGCCGTGGTCGCGGAGCAGACCAACCGAGAAGATGCAGATCGCCAGCGCGGTAATGAGTCCCAGCCCGGCAGCTAGTCCGTCGAGTCCGTCGACGAAGTTCATCGCGTTGACGATCGACACGGTCAGCGCCAGGGTGAGCAGGATCGAGGAGGCTTGGTCCAGCACGATGGTGCCGACGCCACCGATCGGGATGTACAGGACGCTCCAGGCAACCCCCATGGTGACCAGCACGCTGGCCGCGGTGATCTGGCCAGCAAACTTCGTCAGCGCGTCAAGGCCCCAGCGGTCGTCGATCAGCCCGATACCCATGATCACCGCACCCGCCACCAGTACCGCGGGCATACCCGCGGAATAGACGAACCCGCGGGTAAGCGCCGGAAGCTGGGATGCCAGAAAGACGGCGGAGACAACACCGAGGAACATTGCCAGCCCGCCCATCCGCGGCGTTGGCGTCACATGTACATCGCGTTCCCGCGGATAGGCGACCGCCCCCAACTTGGTGGCCAGTACCCGGACCGGACCGGTTGCGAAGTAGGTGATGATCGCTGCTGTGAGACCGACCAGTGCAAGCTCGCGCAGCGGGACACCGGCGCCGCGATCAGACAAGGCGAGCAAGCCATCGGCAAGCCTGGCTATGTCGCTGGAGTCGCTGGACACCTCGAGACCCTACTGCACCAACCTGAGATGCGATTAACCGCTTCGGCGCCGGGGCGGGCTGTAGTTCGATTCCCTTGCGAGGAAATCGCATTGGTCACAGTTGCCACATGAGTCTCTGCGTCGGCAGGCATACGATTTGCCCGCCTAAGAGCGACAAATTTGAAACAGCCCGATTGTCGCTCGTAGTCGGACACAACAAGTGTCTTTCCCGGCAGAGGCCAATGTGGCGGATGTGACAAGACGCCTTACGCGATCAAGCTCACCGGGTCCAACCCGAGCACCTCGCCGATGCGCTCAGCGCTCACCGGACCCGGTCGCAGGATCCGCGGGGTGGCCCCGGTCAGGTCGACGATCGTCGATGCGGCCTGCTGGGCGGACGGGCCTGCGTCGAGATAGACCTCGACAAGGTCGCCGAGTTGGCTGCGGGCACCGCCGGCGTCGACCGCGGGCGGGTGGCCGGAGATGTTGGCGCTGGATACCGCCATGGGACCCACCTCACGGAGCACCTCGATGGCGACCGGGTGCAACGGCATTCGCAGCATCACGGTGCCGCGCGCATCGCCGAGGTCCCAATGCAACGACGGTGCCTGTTCCACCACCAGGCTGAGCGCGCCCGGCCAGAATGCGCGGATCAGCTCGCGGGCACCCTCGGGCATCACGTAGACAAGACCCTCGATGGTGTGCCAGGAGCCGACCAGCACGCCCACCGGCATATCGCGACCGCGTCCCTTCGCCGACAGCAGCGCGGCCACCGCGGAGCCGTCGAAGGCGTCGGCTCCGATGCCGTAGACGGTGTCCGTCGGCATCACAACCAGTCGGCCGCCCTTGACTGCCGCCACCGCCGACGCGATTCCGCGCGAACGCTGGTCAGGATCGGCACAGTCGAACACGTCTGTCACTCGCGCCGCTCCTCATATGCGCCTCTCCTGCGGGCCGTCACGAACCTTGGCCGGCCGGCCAGATCTTGCCGGGCCACAATGTCAACGAAAAGTCCCGTGCCGCGGACCAATTCGACGGTTTCCGACGACGTGCTCTCATCGTGCTCGACGGCGAAGTGCCCACCGGGGCGCAGCCAACGCCCGGCGAGACTGACGACGGCGGCTATCACGGCCATCCCGTCCGGGCCGCCGAACAGGGCGTGGGGCGGATCATGTTGGGCCACTTCGGGTTCCAGAACCACACTGTCGGGAACGTAGGGCGGATTGGCCACGACGAGGTCGACCTGTCGGTCGAGTTCGGAAAGTAGGCCCGGTGTGGTGATGTCGGCGCGCAGCAGTTCAACTGCGGTGCCCGCAGTGTTGCGGCGCGCGTAGTCAAGGGCCGCATCGGAGTCGTCGATGCCGATGACCCGGGCCGCGGGCCGATGCCGGGCCAGCACCACCGCCAACGCACCGGAACCGGTGCATAAATCAACGATCACGGGCCGCGCCGTAAGCCGCTGCGCGGTGGCCCACGCGAATATGGCCTCGGTCTCCGGACGCGGTATGAACACACCGGGGCCGACGTGCAGCATCACCGGCCCGAACGCCGCTGTCTCGGTGAGGTGCTGCAACGGCACCCGCTGCGAGCGCGCTGCCACGATCTCGCGGTAGCGCCCGAAGAATTCGTCGCCGGGCGACTGGAGCAAGGTCAGCCGACCGCGCTCAGTACCTGCCAGATGAGCGGCTAACTGCTCGGCGTCGTAACGCGCAGAGTCGATTCCCGCTTCGGCTAGTTGCGCCGCAGCAGAATCGATCGCGCGCCGCAGAGGAGTCATGCCTGTTGCAGCCGGGACTGCTTGTCAGCGGCGCTCAGCGCGTCGAACAACGCGTCGAGGTCACCCTCGAGAACCTGATCGAGATTGTGTGACTTGTAACCGATTCGGTGGTCCGTGATCCGGTTCTCGGGGAAGTTGTAGGTGCGAATGCGTTCGCTGCGGTCCACCGTGCGAATCTGGCTGGCCCGATCCGCCGACGCGTCGGCCAGCGCCTGCTCCTCGGCGATTGCCTGCAGGCGTGCGGCCAGCACCTGCAACGCACGGGTCTTGTTCTGCAACTGCGACCGTTCGTTTTGGCAGGTGACGACGATCCCCGTGGGCAGGTGGGTGATCCGCACCGCGGAGTCGGTGGTGTTGACGCCCTGCCCGCCCTTGCCGGACGACCGGTAGACGTCGATGCGCAGATCCGACTCGTCGATCTGTACCTCGCCGACTTCCTCCGGTTCCGGGTAGACCAGTACACCCGCCGCCGAAGTGTGCACGCGGCCTTGGGATTCCGTCACCGGGACCCGCTGTACCCGGTGTACCCCGCCTTCGAACTTCATTCGCGACCACACGCCGTCGGCGCTGTCGCCACCACTGGCCGCCCTATTAGAAATTGCCAGCGTCGCGTCCTTGTAACCGCCCAGGTCCGAGGTGGTTTCGTCCAGTACCGTCACGGTCCAGCCATGCCGCTCGGCGTAGCGGACGTACATCCTGGCCAGGTCGGCTGCGAACAATGCCGATTCCTCCCCGCCCTCACCGGATTTGACCTCGAGCACGACGTCGTCGGAGTCATGCGGGTCGCGTGGAGCCAGCATGTCGGTGAGCTGGGTGTCCAGTTCGGCTACCCGAGATTGCAGCTCGACGACCTCATCGGCGAACGACTCGTCATCGGCGGCCAGCTCGCGCGCGGTCTCCAGGTCGCCGCGCGCCGCCATCAGCTTGCGGTGTGTGGCAACGATCGGGGCCAATCGGGCGAATCGCCGTCCGGCTTTGCGTGCCTCGGCGGGATTGCTGTGCAATTCGGGATCCGCCAGCGCATGCTCAAGGTCGGCGTGTTCAGCGAGCAGTACGTCGATCGTCTGTACCGGCTGCGTCATGTCCTACTCCTACTGCCTCTTACCGTAAACGCGGACCGACGCCCGGCCTGTGCGGGTTCACACAGTTCGGGCGTCGGTAAGCCAGCTATTTGTCGGTTGAAGCAGCTTCGGTCTTCGCGCGCTTCCCGTAGCGCTTTTCGAAGCGGGCGACCCGGCCGCCGCTGTCCAGGATCTTCTGCTTGCCGGTGTAGAACGGATGGCACTGCGAGCAAACCTCGACAACGATGCGACCGCCCGGCTTGGTGCTGCGCGTCTGGAAGGTGTTGCCGCATCCGCAGAGCACCGTGGTCTCTTCGTACGCGGGATGAATGTCAGCTTTCATGGTGTCCTTTTCGATCATCTGCCGCCCGTGTCCCCCGTATTCGATCCGGCGGTCGGGCGTGAACTCCGCGAACCTAAGGTGGTTCTGGGGTGGTCGACCGTCGATTATGCCAGGTCAACCGCCATCACCCCAAACACCGAGATGCGCCCGGGCATTCCCGGCGACTTCCCGGCGGCTTCCCGGCGGCACCGACGCGCCGAAACTTAAATCACTGCGACGCTGGCCGGCGTGTCGTGTGCGAGGTTTAAGTGTCGCGTTAGCGGTGCTCCATCTCGTAAGCCCTGCCCCGCTCGCTGCGCGCCCACAGCACGCCACCGTCGGGTGTCGCGCCGCGAGCGATCAGCTCCCGCTTGAGGATCTTGTTGGTCGCCGTGGTGGGTAGCCGATCGATGATCCAGACGTAGCGGGGCCACGCCTTGGGTGACAATTCGGATTGGTCGGCCAGAAACTCGCCGAACTCCTCGGGCGTCAGATCAGCGTTGTCTGCCAACACGATCGCGGCCATCACCTGGTCACCGACCTGTTCGTCGGGTACCGCATAAACCGCGACCTGGCTGACCGGCGGCAACCGCTGCAGGATCCGTTCAATGGGCGCGGTGGTCATGTTTTCTCCGTCGACGCGCAACCAGTCGCCGCTGCGCCCGGCGAAGTAGATCCAACCGCCGGCGTCCCGATAGGCGAGGTCGCCCGACCAGTACATGCCGTTCCGGAGGCGTGCGTCGGTGGCCGCCTGGTCGTTGTAGTAGCCGGCAAACATGCCCGCGCCCGTCGTGTTGACCAACTCCCCTATCGCCTCGTCGGCGTTGGTCAGGACGCCGTCCTGGGCGAAGGTGGCCACGGGACACTCGGCCAGCGTGTCGGGGTCGTAAATGCCCACACCAGGAAAGCCGCGGCCCAGCGACCCCGGTGGGCAGCCGTCTTCTCGGGTGATGATGATCGCGCCCTCGGTGGAGCCGAAGCCGTCCCAGACGGTGCAGTCGAAACGGCGACTGAATTCGGCGATATCGCGATCGCTGGCCTCGTTACCGAACGCGACGCGCAGTGGGTTGTCGTGGTCGTCGAGTTTTTCGGGGGTGGCCAGAACGTACGCAAGCGGTTTGCCCACGTAGTTCATGTATGTGGCTCCGTATCGGCGCAGATCGGCCAGCAGCCCCGATGCCGAAAAGGTCGCGGGGACCATGGCCCCACCCGAGCCGACCGCCACGCTCCACCCGGCCAGCAGCGCGTTGGAGTGAAACAGCGGCATCGACAGATAGCAGATGTCGGAGTCGTCGACCTCGAATCGCTCGATCAGCGATAGGCCGGCAAACAGCACCACCAGGTGGGTTACCCGCACCGCCTTGGGCTCGCCGCTGGTGCCGGAGGTGAAGATCATCATGAACGTGTCGGTGGCCGCGACCTCGCGATACGGGGCCAGCGTGCCAGCGCGGGCCAGCTCGGCCGACCACTGCTGGCTGGACACGTCGAACACCCGCACACCGGGCAGATCGAGACCGTCCAGCAAACTTTTGTGCGCCGGATCGGTGAGCAAGATCTGACAGTCGGCCCGCAAGATATCCCTGGCCAGCGCCTCGCCGCGGCGAGTGTCGTTGATGCCGCACAGTACATACCCGCCGAGCGCCGCCGACGCCATGGCGGTGAGCATCTCGGGGGTGTTGCCCAGCAACGCGCCCACATGCAGCGGCCGGTCCCGGTCGGCGACAACTATCAGCGCGGTCGCGATGGCTGCCGCATCGGTCAGGTGTTCACGCCAGGTCCAGACCCGGTCGCCGTACTTCACGGCCGGCGTGTCTTGGTCTAAGCGCTCACGAAGCAGTTGCTGAAGCGTCTCCACCACGGCTCGCCCCGCGCTGGTTGTCGGCTAGTCGTTGTCCATGTTCCCCGGTGTCGTCTTCGACACCTGGACGAGGAACTCGTAGTTGGTCTTGGTCTTGCGCAACTGCGACATCAGCAAGTCGATGGCCTGGTGGGAATCCAGACCCGACAGCACGCGGCGCAGCTTGTGCACGACGGCGAACTCGTCGGGTGAGAGCAACAGCTCGTCCTTACGGGTGCCGGACGGGTTGACGTCGACCGCCGGGAAGACCCGGCGTTCAGAGATCTTGCGGTCCAGCTTGAGCTCGGCGTTGCCGGTGCCCTTGAACTCCTCGAAGATGACCGTGTCACCGGTGGACCCGGTCTCTACCATCGCGGTGGCGATGATGGTCAGCGACCCGCCTTCCTCAATATTGCGCGCCGCGCCGAGGAAGCGTTTGGGCGGGTACAGCGCGGTGGAGTCGACACCACCGGACAGGATGCGGCCCGACGCCGGCGACGCGTTGTTGTAGGCGCGTCCCAGGCGGGTGATCGAGTCGAGCAGCACCACGACGTCCTTGCCCTGCTCCACGAGCCGCTTGGCACGCTCGATGGCCAGCTCGGCGACCGACGTGTGGTCCGACGGCGGCCGGTCGAATGTTGAGGCGATGACCTCGCCCTTGACCGAGCGCGTCATGTCGGTGACCTCCTCGGGTCGCTCGTCGACGAGCACGACCATGAGGTGGCATTCCGGATTGTTTTTGGTGATCGCGTTGGCGATGTCCTGCAGGATCGTCGTCTTGCCCGCCTTGGGCGGCGACACGATGAGCGCACGCTGACCCTTGCCGATCGGCATGATCAGGTCGATGACCCGCGTGGTCAGCCGGTCCGGCGTGGTTTCCAGACGAAGCCGCTGGTTGGGGTACAACGGCGTCAGCTTGCTGAAATCGGGCCGCTTTTTGGCGTCTTCGACCGATCCCCCGTTGACGCTGTCCAGCCGTACCAGGGGGTTGAACTTCTGCCGCTGGTTGGGCTGCTCGCCTTCCTTGGGCACCCGAACCGCACCGGTCACCGCGTCACCGCGTCGTAAGCCGTTCTTGCGCACCATATTCATTGACACGTAGACGTCGTGCGGACCGGCCAGGTAACCGGAGGTCCGCACGAAGGCGTAATTGTCGAGGACGTCGAGAATGCCGGCTACCGGCTGGACGACGTCGTCCTCACGCAGTTCGGTTTCGGCCCCTTCGCCCGAGCGCTCACCACGGCGCCTGCGATCGCGGAACCGGCGGCCCCGCCGGCCTTGACGCCCGTCACCGTCGTCCTCGCCGCGAGGCTGCTGGCCACCCGCGTCTGCGTCTGGTCCGCCCTCATCGGTCTTGGTGTCCTGTTGGCCCCTTTGCCGGTTGCCAGCCTTTTCGGTTGCGTCCTCGCGGGTGGTGGTGCCGTTGCGGTCTGATTCTGCGGCAGCGCGGGTGGCTGATCCCGTTTCGCGGGATGCACCGCGTCGGTCCCGGCGCGGCGCCTCGGCTGTTGAATCGCTCTGTTCCCCTTGGGCCACCGCCACTTCGGTACTTGGCGCTGGACCGGATTCGGCGTGGTCCTGCGATGACGGGCCGTCACCGGTTGTCACACCGTTGGCCTGCCCCCTGCGTTCCTGAATCGCGGCGATCAGTTCGTTCTTGCGCATGCCCGACGTCCCCTTGACGCCGGCTTGATTAGCCAGCGCGCGCAGTTCAGGAAGCACCATGGTGGACAGGGAGCCCACCGGCGCATTGGTTTTGACGTCTGGATTGTCTGTATTCACGGAATTCGACAGCTGATTGCCGTCGGTGCTTTCGCCAGCCGTGATGAGGTCCGTATCAGTCACGGATTTCCTTTCTTTCCCCCGCTGATCACGTCAGACGGGGGTTCGTTGCATTCAGCCAAATCGCCGAGTGCGCCCAATAACCGACTCTGCAACGGTGATCGCCAGGATCGGCGGTCAAACGGCGAACCTCGTTCACGAGAAGAATTGGTAGTTGTCCTAGCGGCAAGGCAGTATGGATGCAGATGCTGCGATTGCTGGACGGGTCCGAGGATAACTCGCATCCCTGTCGGAAGCAAGCAACCCCGCTACAACCTTACCGATCAACCGGCGACTGTGACTCCCGGGCTCCAGCGTACTCCGTCGCCGGCGGTCATCTCAGTGAGGGTAAATCCGTTTGCCTTCCCGTACTCCAGCACTTCCAGCGGCAACCCCTGCTCCGTGCTGAGTGCGATCAGCGCAGGGCCCGCCCCCGAAAACGTCGCTGCTAACTTATGACGCCGCAACAGTCGCAGATATTCCGCGGAGGCCGGCAGCACCGAAGCGCGTTGAGGCTGATGAAGCACGTCTTCAGTGGCTGCCATCAGCAGATCGGGCCGCTCGGTGAGCGCTACCACCAGCAACGCGGCACGGCTGACGTTGAACCTCGCAGCGCTGTGGCTGACCTGGGCGGGCAGCAGTACGCGGGTCTCCGCGGTCAAAGAGCGCTCCTCGGGAATCGCGAGGAACAAATGGATATCGGGGTGAAGCCGCAGCGGCACCGCCGAGTAGCCGGGCCGAGTACCGCTTCGGTCAATCCACGAAACCACTGCACCGCCCAGTACTGCAGCCGCGGCGTTGTCGGGATGACCCTCGAACTCCGAGGACAGCTGGATCAGTTGAGACTCGTTTAGCGGTGTCGAATCCATCTGTGCGACAAGACCATTTACTGCCGCCAGGCCCCCGACCACGGCCGCCGCGGAGGAGCCCAGACCACGGGAATGCGGGATGGCGTTGCGGCAGCGCACCAGCAGGCCGCAAGCGCTGACCCCCACGGCCTGCAGCCCGCGCTGGACGGCGCGCACCACCAAGTGTTCGGGCCCCAGCGGCACCTGGTCGGCGCCCTCGCCGTCAACCACCACAACCAGGCCGGAATCTATTGTCTCGACAACGATCTCATCGCTGAGGCCCAATGCCAGACCAATGCTGTCGAAACCCGGGCCGAGGTTGGCGCTGGACGCCGATACCACGGCGGTCGCCACCAGTCCGGCAGGCAGTATCTGGGTCACCAACAGGCTTTCACTAGGTTCGACGGGTGGCGACCCGCTGCGCCCGGCTTCGCCGCGCTTGCGATCGCCACCGGGTCTGACGGGTGGCGACCCGCTGCGCCCGGCTTCGCCGCGCTTGCGATCGCCACTAGGCCAGCCCCAACCGTTCGACAACGAGCACAGGATCGACAGGCAGCGGTGACACGCTCGGCATGTCCCTGAGCGCCGTGTCGGGATCCTTGAGACCGTTGCCGGTGACCGTACACACCACAGTCAACCCGCGAGCCACCCAGCCGTCGTCGAGGGCTTTGAGTAAGCCCGCGATGCTGGCGGCGGAAGCAGGTTCGACGAAAACGCCTTCGACACTGGCCACCAGATGGTATGCGGCCAGGATCTCCTCGTCGGTAGCGGCCAGGAAGCGCCCGTTGGATTGCTGCTGCGCCTCGACGGCCGCCGTCCACGACGCCGGCGCGCCGATGCGGATCGCGGTGGCGATGGTCTCGGGGTGGCTCACCGGTTGGCCGAGAACCAGGGGCGCCGCACCTGCCGCCTGGGTGCCCAGCATCCGGGGCAGCTTGTCGATCAGTCCCTCGCGGTGGTACTCGGTGTACCCCTTCCAGTACGCCGTGATGTTCCCCGCGTTACCGACCGGCAGGGCATGCACGTCGGGTGCGGTGCCCAGCGTGTCGACGATTTCGAACGCCGCCGTCTTCTGGCCTTCGATGCGCACCGGGTTCACCGAGTTGACCAACGAGATCGTCGGGAAGTCGGCGGCCATTTTGCGGGCCAGTTCCAGACAGTCGTCGAAGTTGCCGTCGATCTGGATGATCTTGGCGCCGTGCATAACCGCTTGCGCGAGCTTGCCCATCGCGATCTTGCCTTGGGGTATCAGGACCGCGCAGGTGATGCCGGCGCGCGCTGCGTATGCCGCCGCCGACGCCGAGGTGTTCCCCGTCGACGCGCACAGCACGGCCTGCTGGCCGCGCGCCAGTGCATCGGTGACCGCCATCGTCATGCCGCGGTCCTTGAAAGAGCCGGTGGGGTTGAGGCCCTCGACCTTGAGGTAGACCGTGCAGCCGGTCCGTTCCGAGAGTCTGATCGCGGGGATCAGCGGCGTACCGCCCTCAAACAGGGTGACGGGGGTCCAATCGTCGCCCACCGGTAGGCGGTCACGGTATGCCGCGATCACGCCCGGCCAGGGTTGATGGGTGGCCGTCCGCGGAGTGCTCACTGGCTGGTTCCTTCCAGTCGCAGCACGCTCGCGACATCCTGCACGACGTCCAAGTCGGCCAGCGCATCGACGGTTTCGGAAAGCGAGGCGTCGGTGGCGCGGTGGGTGACGACCACGATGCGGGCCCCCACCCGTCGCCCGCCCTCGTCGACCACACCTTCCTGGCGGACCTCGGCGATGCTCACCTCACGCTTGGCGAATTCTGCTGCGACCGAGGACAATACGCCAGGCTTGTCGGCGACGTTCATGCTGACGTAATAGCGGGTTGAAATTAAACCCATTGGTGCGATGGGAAGTTGAGCGTACTTGGACTCTTTTGGCGCCCGGCTGCCCAGCACCCGGTTGCGCGCGGCCATCACCAGGTCACCCGTCACCGCCGAAGCGGTGGGGGCGCCGCCCGCCCCTTGGCCGTAGAACATCAGCCTCCCCGCGGCCTCGGCTTCGACCACCACGGCGTTGAATGCTCCGCCGACGGTGGCAAGCGGATGCGACAGGGGCACCAGCGCCGGATAGACCCGGGCCGAAACCCGTTGCTGGCCGTCGCCGGTGGTGATGCGCTCGCAGATGGACAGCAGCTTGATGGTGCAGCCCAACGCCCGCGCGGACGCGAAGTCAGCCGGGCTGATCTTGGTGATGCCCTCGCGATAGACGTCGTCGGCGGTCACCCGGGTGTGGAAGGCGATGGACGCCAGAATCGCGGCCTTCGCTGCGGCGTCGTAGCCTTCGACGTCGGCGGTGGGATCGGCCTCGGCATAACCCAGGGCGCTCGCGTCGGCCAGAGCGCCTTCGTAATCAGCGCCGGTGCTGTCCATCGCCGAAAGGATGTAGTTGGTGGTGCCGTTGACGATGCCGGCCACCCGCAGCACCGTGTCGCCGGCCAGCGACTGGGTTAGCGGTCGGATGACCGGGATGGCGCCCGCGACCGCCGCCTCGAAATACAGGTCGACATGCGCGCTTTCAGCTGCCTGCGCCAATTCGCCGGTGGACGTGGACAACAACGCTTTGTTCGCGGTAACGACGGACTTGCCATTCTCGAGCGCGCTCAGGATCGCCTTGCGGGACGGCTCCACCGGCCCCATCACTTCGACGACAATATCGACGTCCTCGCGTGAGACGAGTTCTTCGATGTTGTCGGTGAGCAGGCCGATGGGAACGCCGCGGTCGGCGGCGACGCGGCGCACTCCGATGCCGCGCAGCACCAGGGGGGCACCGACACGGGCTGCGAGATCGTCCGCGCTCCCCTCGATGATGCGGACAACTTCGCTGCCGACGTTGCCCAACCCGAGTACCGCTACACCGACTGGCTTTTCGTCACGGGACACTGGTCACCTCACTTCCAGACTCAGCAGATCATCGACCGTCTCCCGGCGCAGGATCAGGCGGGCCTGCCCGGCGCGCACCGCTACCACGGCGGGGCGGCCGATCATGTTGTACCGGCTCGACAGCGCATAGCAGTAGGCGCCGGTGGCGGCCACCCCGAGCAGGTCGCCGGGCTGCACGTCGTCGGGCACCCATGTGTCGCGCACGACAATATCGCCGCTTTCGCAGTGTTTTCCGACGATACGAGCCGGTGCCGCTGGTGCATCGCTGACTCTCGAGACCAGCCGGACGTCATAGTGGGCGTCGTAGAGCGCGGTGCGGATGTTGTCGCTCATGCCACCGTCGACGCTGACATAACGCCGCTGCGCCGTGGCACTCACGTCGACGTCCTTGACGGTGCCGACTTCATAGAGCGTGATGGTGCCCGGTCCGACGATAGCGCGCCCGGGCTCGACGACCAGCCTGGGCGCGGGCAGCCCCACGGCCGTCGACTCGTTGCTCACGATGGCGCTCAACTTGGCCGCCAGCTCGCCGACCGGTGGTGGATCGTCGGGCGGCAGATACGAGATACCCAGGCCGCCACCGAGATCGACCGTCGATAGCTGCGCGGTCTTTTCCGGACCAAACTCGCCGACAATGTCGCGTAGCAGGCCGATGACGCGGTGGGCGGCAAGTTCGAAGCCGGCGACATCGAAGATCTGCGAGCCGATATGGCTGTGCAGCCCAACCAGTCGCAGGTGATCGGTGGCGAATACCCGGCGCACCGCTGCCATTGCGGCGCCGCTGGCGACCGACAGCCCGAACTTCTGGTCTTCGTGTGCGGTGGAGATGAACTCGTGGGTGTGCGCCTCAACACCGACTGTGAGACGCACCAGGACATCCTGGACGATGCCCGCATCGCCCGCGATGGTGTCGAGGCGCTCGATTTCGGTCATCGAATCCAGAACGATGTGGCCCACTCCGGCTTTGACCGCCTCGGTCAACTCCGCGACCGATTTGTTGTTGCCGTGCAAGGCAATCCGCTCCGGCGGAAAGCCGGCGTGCAGCGCAATGGCCAGCTCCCCGCCGGTGCACACGTCGAGCGAGAGGCCTTCTTCGTCGATCCAGCGCGCTATTTCACTGCACAGGAAGGCCTTGGCCGCATAGTGCACATTCCTCCCGCCACCGAATGCCGTCGCCATCTCGCGGCAGCGATCGCGAAAGTCGTCCTCGTCGATGACGAACAGCGGAGTCCCGTACTCGTGGGCAAGGTATGTCAGTGGAACTCCCGCGATACCGACGACTCCGCGCTGGTCGCGAGACACATTGCGCGGCCACACATTTGGCGCTAGCCACAGCAGCTCCTCGGCTGACTGTGGCCGCGGCGGGCTACCCGCGGGACGGGTCTCTTCGGCGTGCCGGGGCCCGGCGGGGTGGACGTTCACATTCGCTCCGGGGCGCTGACGCCGAGTATTGCCAGCCCGTTGGCGATAACCTGGCGGGTGGCCTGGCACAGCGCCAGCCGCGCAATGTGCAGGTCGGTGGGCTGTTCGTCGCCCTGGGGCAACACCCGGCACGAGTCGTAGAACCGGTGGTAGTCACCGGCGAGGTCTTCCAGGTAGCGGCATACCCGGTGTGGTTCCCGCAGGGACGCCGCCGTTTCGAGCACCCGCGGGAATTCGCCGATGGTGCGCAGCAGCGTGCCCTCTTTGTCGTGGTTCAGCAGCTCCAGGTGCCCGGTATCGGGGATCAAGCCGAGTTCGGCGGCGTTGCGTGCCAGCGCCGACAGCCGGGCATGCGCGTATTGCACGTAATAGACCGGGTTTTCATTAGATGCCGACGACCACAGCGCTAGGTCGATGTCGATCGCGGTGTCCACCGACGAGCGGATCAGGCTGTAGCGCGCGGCGTCAACGCCGATCGCCTCGACCAGGTCGTCGAGCGTGATGACGGTGCCGGCCCGCTTGCTCATCCGGACCGGCTGGCCGTCGCGAACGAGGTTGACCATCTGCCCGATAAGCACCTCGACGGTGGCCGGGTCGTCGCCGAACGCGGCGGCGGCGGACTTGAGCCTGGCGATGTATCCGTGGTGGTCGGCGCCGAGCATGTAGATGCACAAGTCGAAACCGCGCTGCCGCTTGTCCAGGTAATACGCGAGGTCACCGGCGATATACGCAGGCTGGCCGTCGCTTTTGATCACGACGCGATCCTTGTCGTCGCCAAAAGCGCTGGTGCGCAGCCAGGTTGCGCCGTCCTTCTCGTAGATGTTGCCGGTCTCGCGAAGCCTGACGATGGCTTCGTCGACCCGGCCGCTGGTGTGCATCGACTCTTCGTGCGTGTAGACGTCGAAATCGGTGCCGAACTCGTGCAACGACTCTTTGATATGGGTGAACATCAAGTCGACGCCGATTTCGCGGAACGTCTCCCGCATCTCGGGTTCCGGCAAGCTCAGCGCGTCGGGCGACTTCTGCAACACCTGCGCGGCGATGTCGCTGATGTAGCTGCCCGCATAGCCATCGGCCGGGGTGGGCTCGCCCTTGGCCGCGGCGATCAGCGAGCTGACGAACCGATCAATCTGGGCGCCGTGGTCGTTGAAATAGTATTCGCGCACCACGTCGGCGCCCTGGGTGGACAGCAGCCGGCCCAGCGCGTCGCCGACGGCGGCCCAGCGAGTGCCGCCGATATGGATCGGTCCGGTCGGGTTGGCCGAGACGAATTCCAGGTTGATCTTGTGCCCGGCCAGTGCGTCGGAGTTACCGAAACTCTTGCCGGCGTCGATGACGGTGTCCACGATCGTGGCCTGTGCCGACGCGTCAAGGCGCATGTTGATAAAGCCCGGTCCGGCCACCTCCACTGACGCGATGCCGTCGGCCTGCGCCAGCGCCTCGGCCAGCCATCCAGCCAGTTCCCGCGGGTTTGCGCCGACCTTTTTGCCCAGCTGCAACGCCAGGTTGCTGGCGTAATCACCGTGCTCGGGAATGCGCGGCCGCTCCACTGTGACCGTCTGCGGCAACGCGGACGCGTCGAGGCCATGCTCGGCCAGCACCGCGGAAGCGGTGGTTTTGAGCAGGTCAGCCAGGTCGGCGGGGGTCACGAACGTCCATCCTATTGTCTGGGGTGCCCGCGCCCCGAATCCATTGCGTTGGCAGAGCAGCCGCCCTGATGCGCTAGTCTGTCGGGGCCCGATGGCGCAATATGAGTTTGTGCGCCCCCGTAGCTCAGGGGATAGAGCGTCTGCCTCCGGAGCAGAAGGCCGCAGGTTCGAATCCTGCCGGGGGCACCATCTGAACCATCTCTGACCTCCCTGGATGCGATTCCGTCTTTGTAAGGTCAACGCCAGTACTGCCCTCGGTGTCACGAGGATGTCACATTGATGACGTTAAAGCCGATGCGTTGATGATGGTCTTGCCAGTCGGCTACCGGTGGTGACTCGCATTGTCACTGACACCCTTGGGGTTGTCTTTCAGTTGATCTGTCCCACCGGTGGCGG
>Ga0210389_10000804_pt1 | contig 26485 bp, 25 predicted proteins | sample IncBWH28OmetaG_FD_160127 | JGI IMG/M metagenome (GOLD analysis project Ga0210389, IMG submission 160127) | Forest soil microbial communities from Barre Woods Harvard Forest LTER site, Petersham, Massachusetts, United States - Inc-BW-H-28-O ... | reverse complement strand
CGGCGAACCGGCTTCGCGGTGGCGCCTGACTCTTCGAGCGCGCGCACGTGCTCGCGGACATCGCCTTGCAGCGCGAGTACTCCAATGACCGCCAAGGCCGCTTCCTCCGTATTGCTTGCGGGGGGGCGACCCCCCTGCACCCCCCGATCACGGAAGGGCTTCGCCCCTCCGTAGCCTCCCCACGGGGGGACTCGCAAAAAACGCTCGCCCCCCGCGCTGTGGCTGAGGTTAAGGCATGCGTAACCGCCACCGGAGTCGGGGGTACAGCATTTACAACACCCGTACTGGGGCGTGTGTTCCGTTGTGGCTGCTACCAGCCGCGGCTGGCGTAGTGCTGCTCGGCGGGCAGCGTGTCGATGTTGATGCCGACCATGGCCTCGCCGAGGCCGCGGGAGACCTTCGCGATCACGTCGGGGTCGTCGTGGAACGTGGTCGCCTTGACGATCGCGGCCGCGCGCTTGGCCGGGTCACCCGACTTGAAGATGCCCGAGCCGACGAAGACGCCCTCCGCGCCGAGCTGCATCATCATCGCGGCGTCGGCCGGGGTCGCGATGCCGCCCGCGGTGAACAGCACGACCGGCAGCTTGCCCGCCTTGGCCACCTCGGCGACCAGGTCGTACGGCGCCTGGAGGTCCTTGGCCGCGGTGAACAGCTCCTCCTCGGGCAGGCTCGCGAGACGGCGAATGCCCTGGCTAAGCGAGCGCATGTGCCTGGTGGCCTCGATCACGTTGCCCGTGCCCGCCTCGCCCTTGGAGCGGATCATCGCGGCGCCCTCGGCGATCCGGCGCAGCGCCTCGCCGAGGTTGGTCGCGCCGCAGACGAACGGGACGGTGAACTTCCACTTGTCCACGTGGTGCGCCTCGTCGGCGGGGCTGAGCACTTCGGACTCGTCGATGTAGTCGATGCCGAGCGACTGCAGCACCTGGGCCTCGACGAAGTGACCGATCCGGCACTTGGCCATGACCGGGATCGACACGGCGCTGATGATGCCGTCGACCATGTCCGGGTCGCTCATCCTGGCGATGCCGCCCTGCGCGCGGATGTCGGCGGGCACCCGCTCAAGCGCCATCACGGCGACCGCGCCGGCGTCCTCGGCGATCTTGGCCTGGTCAGGCGTCACCACGTCCATGATCACGCCGCCCTTGAGCATCTCGGCCATGCCGCGCTTGACGCGTGCGGTGCCGGTCTCTGGCCCAGTGCTTTCAACCACAGGACCGGCAGCCTGAGAACTGGGCGTTACGTCGGCGGTGGACACGTCAAAACCTCCTGGGACGGGCATGTGCTTGCCTCTATCGTATGTCGTCCCAGGCGAGAGGCGGTTCCGCCGATTGGCTCTAACGTGGCCCTATTCGATGCCCTCGCCGGTGATGGCGTCGTCCATGTCGAAGAACTCTGGCTGCTTCGCGCTGCCGGACAGGTGCAGCACCTTGGCCAGCGGACGGCGGCGCGCGTCGACCGTGCGGCCGGCCAGGTCGTTGTAGAACTTGCGGGCGATGAACACCTGCTGCGCGGCCGCCTCGACCTCGGCGACGAGTTCGGCCGCGCCATTGTCGCCGGCGAACTCCTTGCGGAAGTCGGGGTCGCCAAGCGTGGCGCGCAGCAGGCGGGTCAGGTCGGACTCGGCCAGGTCACGCTCTGCCTGGCCGACCTCCCTGACGCGGCGGACCGCCTCGCCGAGCAGCAGCGACGCCGCCGGGTCGAGCAGGCCGGACGAGGCGAGCTCGGACGCGGCCGAGGCCCGCCTGACCAGGGCGAGGTCGAGCGCGGTGCGGGCCGCCTCCACGCGGTTGTGCAGCCGGTCGAGGCGGCTGGCCCGCCAGGAGACGTAGAAGATCCACAAGACGACGGCCAGCACGACGAGCACGATGATCGTCAAGGTCATCGAGCGGCCTCACTTCTTGCTGTTATCCGACAAGGGGTGGTCGCGGGCTCATGTCCCGGCCGAGAATTCGGAGATAGTGGATCGCTATCTACGCTATAGGGTGCACAGGTATCCGCTATCCCGGGAGCCGGCCCGAGCGGCCCGCTCATTAGGCGATGCTTACCGTGCTGCGGCCGAGGACGACGGTCTCGTACACGCTCAGCACGTTCCGCGCGACTGTCCCCCAGTCGTAGTCGGCTACCGCGTCGAGGGCGGCGAAGGACAGCTCCGCGCGGCGGGCGGGGTCATCGAGGAGCCGCCCCGCCACCCGGGCCAGGTCGCCGGAGTCGCCGGTGACGAACAGCTCGCCTGCCTGGCCGCCCCTGAGCACGTCGCGGAACGCGGTGATGTCGGACGCCACGATCGGCAGGCCCGCCGCCATCGCCTCGGCGGTGACGATGCCGAAGGACTCGCCGCCCGTGTTCGGCGAGCAGAAGACGTCGACGGAGTGCAGCACGCGGACCTTGTCCTCTTCCGACACCTCGCCGAGGAACACGGCCCTCGTCCGCAGTTCCGCCGGGAGCGAGCGCCGCTGCTCGTCGATGTCGCCATGGCCCGCGATGAGCAGCCGCAGTCCCTGGCGACCAGGCGCGAGCAGCTCGAAGGCGCGCAGCAGCACCGCGAGGCCCTTGCGCGGCTCGTCCATCCGGCCGAGGAAGCCGATCGCGCCGCCCTCGCCCGGCCAGCCCTCCAGGGGGTCGGCGTGCAGGTAGCGGCGGGTGGCGACCCCGTTGGGGATCAGCACCGCGTCGCCGCCCAGGTGCTCGACGAACGTCGACCTGGCGGCCTCGGAGACCGCGATCCTGCCGTCGATCTTCTCAAGCGCGGAGCGGAGCACCGGCTGGGTGGCGAGCAGCACCCTGGACTTGCGCATCGCGGTGTGCACGGTCGCCACGATCGGTCCCGAGGCAACCCAGCAGGCCAGCAGCGACAGCGAGGGCACGGCGGGCTCGTGCACGTGCAGCACGTCGAAGTTGCCTTCGCGCAGCCAGCGCCGCACCCGGTGCGTCGACAGCGGGCCGAACGCGAGCCTGGCCACGGACCCGTTGTACGGTACGGGCATCGCCTTGCCCGCGGGGACAACGTAGGGCGGGAGCGGGCGGTCCTCGTCGGCGGGCGCGATCACCGAGACCTCGTGGCCGAGTTCGATCAGCGCCTCGGCCAGGTCCCTGATGTGCTGCTGCACGCCGCCTGGCACGTCCCACGAGTACGGGCACGCGATGCCTATCCGCACGGGCGCACCCCCCGGGCTCGCGCGCCCGATGGCAGAAACCGCCATCGTACCGGGCGCGCGACTCGGCCGTCCCCCGGGGGGACGACCCTTCGTACCCCCCGCGAGGTCATGCGCCGGCCCCGTTCGCCGGCAGCGGGCCGGCGCCGTTCGCCGGCAGCGCCCCGCTCCTGGCGCGGCTGCGGGCAAGCCGCTCAGGGTCAAGGTCGTTGACGAAGACCTTCTGCAGCATGTGCCAGTCCTCTGGGTGCTCGAGGATCGCCTGCTCGAAGACCGTGGCGAGGGCCTGGGTCATGGCGGCGGCCTTCTCCTTGCGGGTGCCCTCGGCGGGAACGGGGATCTCGTCGTACACGTGGGCCGCCCACTCGGTCTCGCCCACGAACCAGCAGGACACGGGCATCAGTGCCGCGCCGGTCTGGATGGCGAGGGCCGCCGCGCCGGCCGGGAACAGCGCCTTCTCGCCAAGGAAATCGACCTCAACGCCGGTGTCCGACAGGTCTCTGTCGGCAATGATGGTGACCAGCTTCCCCGCCCGCAGCCGCTGCGCCATCACTCCGAACGGGTGCGGGCCGCCTGTGGTCGGCACCACTTCCATGCCAAGGCCTTCGCGGAACGCGAGGAACTTCTGGTACACCGACTCTGGCTTGAGCCGCTCGGCCGGCGCGGTGATCGACCCAGCGCCCACCAGGATCACCCAGCGGCCCGCCTGCTCGAAGTCGCCCATGTGGGGCAGCGCGTAGATGACACCGCGGCCGTTCTTCATGTGCTCCAGGGTCAGGTCGACGTTCTCCTGGTTGACGTGCATGCCGGCCCGGATGCGCTCATCTGGGATGATCTGCAGGCGGAAGGTCTCCAGGTAATAGCGGGCGTAGGAGCGCATGACCGCACGCGAAAGCGCCCGCAACTCCGCGCCGAACTCGCTGGGGGGAAGGGAGGCGGCCGAAGTCGCTGCGAGGACTCTGACCAGGTTGCCCTCGAGGACCTGCACCCCGGGACCCTGCCGGCGCCAGGCGACGTCGGCTCCGAAGTTGAAGAGCGCGCGCGCCACCGACTCGGGTAGGCGGCACACCAGGTTCCAGCCGGCGCCGAACGCCGCGCTGTATAGGCGCTCCCTGAACGTTTCCGTTTCCATCAGGCTTCCTCTGACTGCGCGGGGGCGGACTGTGCCTGCGGGGACTCGGCCGGCGCGGACTGCGCCGCCGCGGACTGCGCTCTGGTGGCCTCCGCGGCCGTGGCCTGGGCCGGCGCGGACTGCGCCGCCGGGGCCTGCGCCGCCGGGGCCTGGGGCGCCGGGGCCTGCGCCGCCGTGGTCTGGGGCGTCGCGGGCTGCGCCGCCGGGGCCTCGGGCGTCGCGGACCCGGTCGTCGCCGACTTGGCCTTGCCGTCCACGTACACCGCGCGCATCCGCTGGCAGAGCGTGAACGCCGTGCCCGCGGCGAGCCCCCACATGCCGATCGGCAGGACGTACGGGATGCCGAGGCCGGAAAGGCCGATGCTGGTGAGTCCGATGATCAGGCGCTCGGGTCGCTCGATCAAGCCGACGTCCGCATTCAGGCCGAGGGCCTCCGCGCGGGCCTTCACGTAGGACACGCTCATGCCCCCGGCCAGGCAGAACAGGCTGACCACGCCGAGCAGGTGGTCGGTGCGCATGAACCAGATCGTGATGCCGCCGAAAACGGCCGCGTCGCCGAGCCTGTCCATCGTCGAGTCGAGGAACGCGCCGTACCTGCCGGAGCTGCCCTTGATGCGCGCGAGCTGGCCGTCGAGCATGTCGGTGAAGGTGAAGACGGTCGCGGTCGCGGCGCCAGGGAACAGCCAGCCGATGGGAAACATCGCCAGCGTCGCCGCGGAGACGCCGACGGTGCCGGCGACCGTGATCATGTTCGGCGTGACCGGCGTGCGCGCGAGCCCCTGGACGATGGGGCCGAACAGCCGCGCGAAGAAGGGACGGAGGAAGTTCAGCATGGCCGAAAGAATCTTACTGTTTACCGCAGGGGGACGACCCCCCTGCACCCCCCGATCACGGAAGGGCTTCGCCCCTCCGTAGCCTCCCCACGGGGGGACTCGCAAAAAACGCTCGCCCCCCGCGCTGTGGCTGAGGTTAAGGCCTGGCGGTTGCTGTAGAAGGCGGTCCACAACCCGGACCGCCTTCGCGCTGTGCTGCCGTCAAGGACACTTCTCACGCGCGCTCGTTGTCATCCGGACGCTACCTGACGGATTCTTCTTATGGGTCTTGTGGTAACGCGCCCGTCGGGTTCACGCTGTGCTTACGAAAGCTCATCGAGCGCGAGGAGGCGACGAGAGTGACGGACACAGGCAGCTCAGGAGGGGCAGGACCGGCAGGCGCGGGCAGGGAATCGGGGGCCGGCGGCATACGCAATGTCGTGCTTGTCGGCCATTCGGGGAGCGGGAAAACAACGCTGGCAGAGGCGCTCCTCATGTACACGGGTACCATCCCCCGCGCCGGGCGGGTCGAGGACGGCACCACGGCCAGCGACTTCGACGAGGTAGAGATCAGGCAGAAGCGGTCGGTGAACCTGGCCCTGACGCCGTTCGTTTCCGACAGGATAACCGTCAACCTGCTCGACACGCCCGGGTACGCGGACTTCACCGGCGACCTGCGGGCGGGGCTGCGCGCGGCGGACTGCGCGCTGTTCGTGGTGGCGGCCACCGAAGGAGTGGACGGGGTAACCCGGCTGCTCTGGGACGAGTGCGCGGCCGTGGGGATGCCACGGGCGGTCGTCATCACCAAGATCGACCACGGGCGCGCGGACTACGCGACGGTGCTCGCTGAGTGCCAGGGGGCGTTCGGCGAAGGAGTGCTGCCGCTGTACCTGCCGGTTCCCGGCGCGGGCGGCACCGGGGTCAGCGGGCTCATCGGGCTGCTTTCCGAGACGCTGTACGACTATTCCTCTGGGACCAGGGACGCGTCGCCGGTGTCGGCGGAGTCCGACGTCGAGCGGATGGCGCCTGAGCGGGACACGCTCATCGAGGGGATCATCACCGAGAGCGAGGACGAGACCCTCATGGAGCGGTACCTGTCCGGCGAGACGGTGCCGACCGAGGTGCTCATCTCTGACCTGCTGACCGCCGTCGCGCAGGGGTCGTTCTACCCGGTGCTCGCCGTTTCCTCGCCGCTCGGCATCGGCATGGCGGAGCTGCTTGAGATCGTCACCCTGGCGTTCCCCTCGCCGCTTGCGCACCCGCTGCCGCCCGTGACGTCGGCCGCTACCGGCGATCCGGTCGAGGGACTGTCCTGCGACCCGGACGGGCCGCTGCTCGCCGAGGTCGTGAAGACCACCTCCGACCCGTACGTCGGGCGGATCTCGCTCGTGCGGGTGTTCTCAGGGACACTGCGGGCCGACATGTCGGTACACGTGTCCGGGCACGGGCGGGCCGCGCGGGGGCACCCGGACCATGACGACGACGAGCGGGTCGGCGCGCTCACCTCGCCCCTCGGCAAGCAGCAGCGGCCCCTGACCGAGAGCCAGGCGGGCTCGATCTGCGCCGTGGCGAAGCTGTCCACGGCGGAGACGGGCGACACCCTGTCCTCGCGGGAGCAGCCGCTGCTCATGGAGCCGTGGACGATGCCAGACCCGTTGCTGCCGGTCGCGATCGTGGCCCGGTCGAAGGCGGACGAGGACAAGCTGTCCGCCGCGCTCGGCCGCCTTGTCGCCGAGGACCCGACGATGCGGCTCGAGATCAACCCGGAGACCCACCAGCTCGTGCTCTGGTGCATGGGCGAGGCGCACGCGGACGTGCTGCTCGACCGGCTGTCCTCGCGGTACGGCGTCGCGGTGGACACCGTGACGCTGCGAGTGCCGCTGCGTGAGACGGTGTCGGTGTCCGCGCGCGGGCTCGGGCGGAACGTGAAGCAGACGGGCGGGCACGGCGAGTTCGGCATCTGCCACATCGAGGTGGAGCCGCTGCCTGACGGCGCCGCCGGTTTCGAGTTCGTCGACAAGATCGTCGGCGGCGTGGTGCCCAGGCAGTTCATCCCGTCGGTCGAGAAGGGCGTCAGGTCACAGATGGAGGCCGGTGTCCTCGCCGGGTACCCGATGACCGGGCTCAGGGTGACGCTCTTCGACGGGAAGGCGCACTCGGTTGACTCCTCGGACATGGCGTTCCAGAAGGCGGGGCGCGCCGCGCTGAGGGACGCCTGCGAGAAGGCGTCGCCGAAGCTGCTCGAGCCGGTCGACGAGATGTCGATCCTGGTGCCCGACGAGTACGTCGGCGCGGTCATGTCCGACTTGTCGGGCAGACGCGGGCGGGTGATCGGGACCACGGCGGTGGGCATCGGGCGGACGCAGATCCGGGCCGAGGTGCCTGAGCTCGAGATCACCAGGTACTCGATCGACCTGCGATCGGTGTCGCACGGCACCGGGTCGTTCACCCGCGGGTACCTGCGCCACGAGCCGCTCCCGTCCCACCTGGCGGCCAAGGTGGCGGCGGACTCCCGGCCCGGCTAGGCGGCCCGCCGACGCCTGGCCGGCGGCCTAAGGCCGCCGGCCAGGCGTCGGCCAGCAGCTTGCGGGTGTCGGCCAGGAGCTGCGGCAGGACGCGGGTCCTGCCGACGACCGGCATGAAGTTAGTGTCGCCGCCCCAGCGCGGCACCACGTGCTGGTGCAGGTGGGCCGCGATCCCCGCGCCCGCGACCGTGCCGAGGTTCATCCCGATGTTGAAGCCGTGCGGCCCGGAAACCATGCGCAGCGCGGTGATCGCGCGGGTCGTGAAGTCGCTGAACTCAGCGGTCTCATCGCGGGTCAGCTCCGTATAGTCGGCCAGGTGGCGGTACGGGCAGATCAGCACGTGGCCGCTGTTGTACGGGTACAGGTTCATGATCGCGTAGACGAGCTCGCCGCGGGCGACGATCAGCCCGTCCTCGTCGCTGAGCGTCGGCGCGATGCAGAACGGGCAGCCCTCGTGCGCGCCTGGCCCCGTCGGCTTGCCCTCGCCCTTGATGTAGGCCAGCCGGTGCGGCGTCCACAGCCGGCCGAACCCGTCGGGCATCGCGGAATCGGGGAACTCCCCCTCCGGTGAAACTGAGCTCTCCGGGGAAACCGGGGCCGCCGGGGAGGCTGCCGGGGAATCCGGGGAAGCCGCCGGGGAATCCGGGGAATCCGGGGAATCCGGGGAAGCCGGGGAAGCCGGGGAATCGGCGGCGGCGGCCGCGGGCGGCGGGTCCTGGCCGGGGCCGGCGGGTTCTGGCGACGAGGGAGCACTCACGGTACCGATGCTATCGGCGTGCCGCCGACGGTGCGCCCCGGCACCTGGGCTGGTCTGCGATCGCCCCAAACTAGCTCGCGTCGCCTGAACTGAAGAACGTGGCGAAGCTGCCCGCGACCGCGGTAACGACGAAGATGGCCCACGCCTCGAGGGCGACGTCGACAATCTTGCCTGCCGGGGTTAGCGGGTTCGTTATGCTCGACGAAACGGTAAGCAGTTGCACGGCGCAGAAAAAGGCAGCGTCACCGAATCCGTTGATACCCCCGCCTTTCTGCCCGCTCTCGAATACCCATATGAGCACGGTGCCGACGACAAAGACCACGATTGACAGTCCGGACGCAATCAGCAGGCGCGCGAACAGCCGGCGGTGCCGTTCCCCTACCGTGAACAGCCTCGACAATTCTTCTCGTATCACAGCGGAGTCTCCTTCCGCCCTGCGCAGCCTGTGCGAGGGGTGTCCGATGGCGGCTCGGTAGCCCCTCCGAGGCAAAGTCTCAGTCGAACTGGCCCTCGAAGCGGCACTGCGTGAAGCCGCCCGTGCGACTGCCCCGCTTTCCTGTACCGAATCATGCCGTGACGCGAGCGCTGGCCAGGGCTTTCGCGTCCTGGCCCGTTGCTGGCGGGAACTCGCTGGTCCTGGCGTGCCGCTTGCTGGCGGGAACTCGCTGGTCCTGGCGTGCCGCGGCTGGCTGCTAGCGGTGGCCGGCTAGGTCGAGGAGGTCGTCCAGGATCCGGTCGATGGCCGTGACGGTCATCGTCACGTGGCCGGCGCCCGGCTCCAGGTGCGCGCGGGCACCGGGAATGTGCGCGGCGAGCCACCGGCCGTGCGCGAACGGGACCATGTTGTCCTGGTCGCCCTGCCAGATCGCCGCCCGTCCGCTGAGGGCGTCCAGGCCGAATCCCCAGTCGGCGACGAACGCGAGGTCGTCGTCGCGCCAGCCCGCGATGCCGTTGCGGACGGCGCCGGACAGGCCCTTGGCCAGGTCGGCGGCGAACTCACCGGTCAGCACCGCCGCGTCGGCACCGGAGATGAGGCCGCCGAGCGCGGCGGCGATCTCCTCCCCGGTGATCACGCGCAGGGCGTCGGCCTCCTTGTCGAGGAACGGGGTGAGCTCGTCAGAGCCGCGGACCGCGAGGCCGAACTCCTCGATGTTCTCCGGTCCCATGCCTGCCATGAAGTCCAGGCCCTCCGCCTGGTAGGGGGCGACGCCGGCGACAGAAGCGGTCCCGAGGCAGCGCCCGGGCGCGAGCGCGGCGCACGCCAGGGTGTGCGGCCCGCCACCGGAGAAGCCGATCGACACGAACTCGTCAGCGCCGATCGCGTCGAGTACCGCGATGACGTCAGGGACGACGTCCGCCACGGTGCGGCCGGGCCGCGGCGACGACCCCTCGTAACCGGGCCGCGCCGCCTGCACGATCCGCAGGTCCCGCGCGCCCGCGGCGTTGCCGAGCCTGTTGTTGAGTACCAGGCCCATCGGCGTGCCCTCGTGCACCACCAGGGCAAGCCCGTCCGCGGGTCCCGCCGTCTGGAACTCGATGTCCCTGCCGTCCGCGAGCCGGACTAGCCGCCGCTCAGTCTCCATGCTGGCAGCCTAGCGGTACACCGGTCGAATCACATGCCACGGCGAGCTGGCCACCAGCAAAGTCAGCGGCGCGCGCTACTGGCCGGGGTTGGCGTAGACGCGGTCCGGGTGGACGAAAACCGCGGTGCGGCGCTCCTCGCGCATTACCCGGTCGTAGGTGTCGAAGTCCTCGTGAGTACCGCCCGCCGCGGTGAAGATCTCGCGCAGCAGCAGGCGCAGGCGCTCCGCGTCGAAGCCGGGGGCCGTGTCATCGGGGCCGATAAGGTCGACGCGGCCCTCGGCCGCCGCCCATTGCCAGCCGGACCTGATGACGACGTTCGCGTAGGGACGGGCGCGCCAGTTGGCGAGCTTCCTCGTGCCGCCGCGCACGACCATGCCGACGACGCTCTCCCCGGTGACCGGGTGCGGCAGCACGCCCGCGTTCACCACCGACGAAGAGATCGTCCCGTCGCCGCGCGTCACGGAGACCACCACGAGCCCGTGATCCCCCGCTACCAGCTTCCTGAAGTCCTCGATGTTCGCCACGAGACCCATTCAACCTTGCCGGTGCAAGATCCACCGGTCAGGGGCGGTTGGAGCGGCGGTCCTGGTTGCCCGTGCCGTTGCCCTTGTCGTTAACAAGGCCGGCGCGGCGGAGTGCCTCGGCCATCGCGCCGTCCGCCGGGGCCGGCTGGGCGTTGCGAGGATCGCCGCCGCCCCTGCGGTCAGCGCCAGTGCCCGGGCCATTGCCCCGGGGATCGCGTTTCGCCCCGCCCTGTCCCTGGCCACCGCCCCTGCGGTCGGCGCCGCCCTGCCGGTCACCAGCGCGGGCACCCGTGCTGCCGTCGCCCGAGCCGCCTCCTCGGCGGTTGTCGCCCGGCCGTGCGGCCGGACGGGAGCGACCGGAGTCAGCCGCAGTCGTTCTGGATGATCCTTGAGGATCGCGGTTCGCCCCGCGGGGGGACCGGCCGCCGCCCGTGCCCGGCTCGCCGCCGTCTTGCAGGCGCATCGTCAGGGAGACGCGGTTCCTCGGGATGTCGACGGACAGCACCTTGACCTTCACCACGTCGCCCGACTTGGCGACGTCGCGGGGGTCGGCGACGAAGTTGTTCGACATGGCGGACACGTGGACTAGGCCGTCCTGGTGGACGCCGATGTCGACGAACGCGCCGAAGGCGGCGACGTTCGTGACGACGCCCTCGAGGACCATGCCGGGCTCCAGGTCGCCGAGGGTGTGCACGCCCTCGGCGAAGGTCGCGGTCTGGAATCCTGGGCGCGGGTCGCGGCCGGGCTTTTCCAGCTCCTTGAGTATGTCGTTGACCGTGGGGAGGCCGAACGCCTCGTCGGTGAACTCGGCCGGGTTGAGGCCGCGGAGCGTCTTCGTATTGCCGATGAGGGTGGCGACGTCGGCGTGAGTCTTCTCCAGGATGCGGCGGACGACCGGGTACGCCTCTGGGTGCACGCCCGAGGCGTCGAGCGGGTCCGCGCCGCCCTGGATGCGCAGGAAGCCCGCGCACTGCTCGAACGCCTTCGGGCCTAGCCGCGGTACGCCCGTGAGCTGGTCGCGGGTGCCGAACGCGCCCTTGGCGTCGCGTTGCGCGACGATCGCCCCCGCTAGGGAGTCGGTGATGCCGGAGACCCGGGCGAGCAGCGGCCTGCTCGCCGTGTTGACGTCGACGCCGACCGCGTTCACCGCGTCCTCGACCACGGCGTCAAGCGAGCGCTCAAGCTTGGTGCCGGTGACGTCGTGCTGGTACTGGCCGACGCCGATGGACTTCGGGTCGATCTTGACGAGCTCCGCCAGCGGGTCCTGCAGCCGCCGCGCGATGGACACCGCGCCGCGCAGTGACACGTCGAGGTCGGGCAGCTCGCTGCTGGCGTAGGCGCTCGCGGAGTAGACCGACGCGCCGGCCTCGGAGACGACGATCTTGGTGAGCTTGAGGTCAGGGTTGGCCTTGATGAGGTCGACGGCCAGCTTGTCGGTCTCGCGCGAGGCGGTGCCGTTGCCGATGGCGATGAGCTCGACGTGATGCTGCTCCGCCAGGTTCTTCAGTATGAAGAGCGACTCGTCCCACTTGTGCTGCGGGACGTGCGGGTAGATCGTGTGGGTCGCGACCACCTTGCCCGTCGAGTCGACGACGGCGACCTTGACGCCGGTACGGAAGCCGGGGTCGAGGCCCATCGTGGCCCGCTGCCCGGCCGGAGCGGCGAGGAGCAGGTCCTTCAGGTTGGCGGCGAAGACGTCGACGGCCTCGGCCTCGGCGGCCTGCCACAGGCGCATGCGCAGGTCGATGCCCAGGTGGACGAGGACGCGGGTGCGCCAGGCCCAGCGGACGGTGTCTTCCAGCCACTTGTCGGCGGGACGGCCCTCGTCGCGGATGGCGAACGTGTCGGCGATCGGCTGCTCGTAGGAGGCGCTGAGGCCGCTCACCGTGGGGTCGAAGCCCTCGTCGGCGGGATCGAGCGTGAGGTCGAGTACCTCCTCCTTCTCCGCGCGGAACATCGCGAGGACACGGTGCGCCTTGAGCTTGCCGAACGGCTCGGCGAAGTCGAAGTAGTCGCTGTACTTCTTGCCGTCCTCGGCCTTGCCCTCGCGCACCTTGGCGACCAGGTTGCCCTGCGACCACATGCGCTCGCGGAGCGTGCCGATGAGGTCGGCGTCCTCGGCGAAGCGCTCGACGAGGATCGCGCGGGCGCCGTCGAGGGCGGCGGCGACGTCCGCGACGTTCTCGTTCAGGTAGCCTTCCGCGGCCGCGCGCGGGTCCGTGGCCGGCTCGCTGAGCAGCAGGTCGGCGAGTGGCTCGAGGCCGTTCTCGCGGGCGATCTGCGCCCTGGTCCGCCGCTTCGGCTTGTACGGCAGGTAGAGGTCTTCCAGCCGGGCCTTGGTGTCGGCCGCCTTGATGCTCGTCCGCAGCTCGTCGGTCAGCTTGCCCTGCTCGTCGATCGAGGCGAGGATCGCGGCGCGGCGCTCCTCAAGTTCGCGCAGGTAGCGGAGGCGCTCATCCAGGGTCCGCAGCTGGGCGTCGTCCAGGGTGCCGGTGGCCTCCTTGCGGTACCTGGCGATGAACGGGACGGTCGCCCCGCCATCGAGCAGGTCAACGGCGGCGGCGACCTGGTTGTCGCGCACGCCGAGCTCGGCGGCGACCTGCTTGATGATGCTGGCCGTGGTCTGGACGGGTGGCTGCGTGGTCACGGGATCGAGACTAGCGGGCCCAGGTAAATGACGAGGGACGCTCCCCGCCGCTCAGTACAGTTGGTACATGACCGATGCCTACCAGCCACGCGCTGCCACCGTCCCCGACAAGCCCGCTCTCGACGGACTTGAGGCGGTATGGAGCGTACGCTGGGAGGCCGACCAGGTATACCGGTTCGACCGGTCCAGGCCGCGTGAGTCGGTGTACTCCATTGACACCCCGCCGCCGACCGTGTCCGGGTCGCTGCACTTCGGGCACGTGTTTTCCTACACCCACGCGGACATCGTGGCCCGCTACCAGCGGATGAACGGCAAGGCGGTCTTCTACCCGCTCGGCTGGGACGACAACGGGCTGCCGACCGAGCGGCGGGTGCAGAACGTCTACGGCGTGCGCTGCGACCCGTCGGTGCCGTACGACCCTTCGTTCGCGCCGCCGGTCGAACGGGGCGGTTCTGGCGGGAAAAAGACAGAGCTGCCGATCTCCCGGCGCAACTTCATCGGGCTGTGCGAGCGGCTCACCGAGATCGACGAGCGCGCCTTCGAGGACGTGTGGCGGCGCGTCGGCCTCTCCGTGGACTGGTCGCTGCTGTACACCACGATCGGTGACGACTCGCGGCGGGTGTCGCAGCGGGCGTTCCTGCACAACCTCGGCCGGGGCGAGGCGTACCGGGCCGAGGCGCCCACGCTCTGGGACGTCACGTTCCAGACGGCGGTCGCCCAGGCGGAGCTTGAGGACCGCGACTACCCCGGCGCGTTCCACCGGATCTCCTTCCACGGGCCATCCGGGCCCGTCTGGGTCGAGACCACGCGGCCGGAGCTGCTGCCCGCCTGCGTCGCGCTGGTCGCGCACCCGGACGACGCGCGTTACCAGGGGCTCTTCGGCGGCACCGTGCGAACGCCCGTGTTCGGGGTTGAGGTGCCCGTCTACGCGCACCCGCTCGCCGAGCCGGACAAGGGGTCGGGCATCGCGATGGTGTGCACCTTCGGCGACCTGACCGACGTGACCTGGTGGCGGGAGCTCGACCTGCCCACCCGGGCGATCATCGGCAGGAACGGCCGGCTGCTCGCCGACCCGCCTGCCGGGGTGCCGGCCGCGCCGTACGCCGAACTGGCAGGTAAGACAGTGTTCTCCGCCCGTGCGCGCATGGCCGAGCTGCTGCGGGAGAGCGGCGACCTTGACGGCGAGCCGCGGCCGGTGACGCGCCCGGTGAAGTTCTACGAGCGGGGCGACAAGCCACTTGAGATCGTCACCTCGGGACAGTGGTACATACGGAACGGCGGGCGAGACAGCCGCATCCGTTCTGAACTACTCGACCGGGGCCGGGAGCTGAGCTGGCACCCGGCGCACATGCGGGTGCGCTACGAGAACTGGGTGGAAGGCCTCGCCGGCGACTGGCTTATCTCGCGGCAGCGGTTCTTCGGCGTGCCGTTCCCCGTGTGGTACCCGCTTGACGCCGCCGGCTCGCCGGTGTACTCGTCGCCGATCGTGCCGTTGTCGGAGGACGCGCTGCCCGTCGACCCGGCCGCCGACCCGGCGCCCGGGTACGACGAGTCGCGGCGCGGCGTGGCAGGCGGGTTCATCGCCGACCCGGACGTGATGGACACGTGGGCGACCTCCTCGCTGACGCCGCAGATCGCCGCCCGCTGGGGCACCGACCCCGACCTGTTCGCGCGGGTGTTCCCGATGGACCTGCGGCCGCAGTCGCACGAGATCATCAGGACGTGGCTGTTCGCCACGGTGACCCGCTCGCACCTGGAATTCGATTCGCTGCCCTGGTCGGATGCCGCCATCTCCGGGTGGATCCTTGACCCGGACAGGAAGAAGATGTCGAAGTCCAAGGGGAACGTGGTCGTGCCGACCGAACTGCTCGCGCAGTACGGCTCAGACGCGGTGCGGTACTGGGCGGCCAACGGGCGGTACGGGGTGGACACGGTGTTCGACCCGGGGCAGCTCAAGGTCGGGCGGCGGCTGGCCATCAAGATCCTCAACGCGTCGAAGTTCGTGCTGTCGCTTGACGGGCCCGTCGGGCCGGCGACGTCGCCGGTCGACCGGTCGCTGCTCGCCGCGCTCGACGAGATGGCGCGGGAGGCTTCCGCCGCGCTGTCGTCTTATGACCACACCGGGGCGCTTGAGGCGATCGAGCGGTTCTTCTGGATGTTCTGCGACGACTACCTGGAGCTGGTGAAGACGCGGGCGTACGGCGACGGCGAGGCGGGCGCCAGTGGTGCGGGCGACAGTGGTGCGGGCGACGGCGGGGCGTCCGCGCGCGGTACCCTCCGGCAGGCGCTCGGCGTGCTGCTCCGGCTGTTCGCGCCGTTCCTGCCGTTCGTGACGGAAGAGGCCTGGTCGTGGTGGCACGACGGTTCCGTGCACGCCGCTGCCTGGCCCTCCGCCGAGGTCGCGGCGGGCGCCGACGCGGGCGATCCCGCGGTGCTCGCGACCGCGGCGGCCGTGCTCGGGCAGGTACGGAAGGCCAAGACCGCGGCCAAGCTCTCCATCCGCGCCGAGGCGGCGCGGGTCGTCGTGCGCGGGCCCGACGAGGCCGCCGTGCGGGCCAGCGAGCCCGACCTGCGGGCGGCGGGGAACATCGCCGACTTCTCGTTCGAGCACGCGCCAGAGCTCGGCACCGAGGTCACCCTCGCGGAGTCGGTAGCGTCCTGAGTCCTGGTGCTAGCGGCGGAGCCTGGGCAGCCGGGGCAGCGGGCCCGTCGGGAGCCGTGGCATCGCGCCGGTCGGGTGGGCCTTCGGCATCGGGCCGGTCACCTGGCCGAACCGGAGCACGGCCCGCTCGCCGACCAACTGATAGCCGAGCCGGCCGCCCCAGCGGTCCGACCGGTTCTTGTCGGTGATCATCACGACCTCGTTGACCGGGCCCGACGCACCCGGCCAGGCCCCCGCTAGCACGGCGCGGCTGACGGCCAGCGTCAGCGCGGTGGCGTAGCCGCTGTGGCGGCGTTCTGGCGGGGTGTAGACAATGCTGATCCTGACGGTCCCCGCGACCGGAGGGGTCAGGGTCACCAGCGCTACCGGCTGGTGAGCGGGCTCACCGAACTGCGCGGGGTCTCGGTGGTGCGGTATCGCCAGGTGGTGCGCGGCGTCCCTGAGCCTGCTCGGCCGCTGCGGCACCTCCCAGAGGACCGCGCGGCCGTCGTTGACCAGGTCGGCGGCCAGGTCGGACGCCGAGCTAAGCCGTTCGGCCGCCTCGGCCGCGAACGCGGTGAGCCAGTCGGCGAGCAGTGCCCTGTCCCCTGCCGTCGCGCACCTGAGCCTGCCCGCGGGACCTGGCATCTCCACTCCCAGGGGCGCGCCCGCGAGCCGGTAGACGCGGCAGTTCCTGTGCCCGCGGACAGTCGCGCCCGCCCGCTGGCTCCACGCGGCCGCGAACGCGTCCGCCACCTCGGTCGGCGCGTCGACGCCGAACACCTGCCTGCCCATCTTGGCGAGGGTGGCGGCGAGCGCGGCGCCCATCTCGGGTGCCTTGCCCGCGATCAGCAGCGGCACCGAGGGATCGTGCACGAACGCGCCGCGCGGCTCGCCGCCGTCGGGTGGCTCCCACCAGCCGAACAGCACTACCGGACCCGCCGCCTCCGATCGCTGGCCCGCCACCCGCGTACGCCACCCGGCCCTTGCGGCCTGCTCGTCCTGGGCGTCCTTGGCGTCCTTGGCCGCCTGCGCCGCGGACAGCAGCAGGGTGTTCTCCGCCGCCCTCGACCTCAGGTAGCCGCCCGCAGCCGCGGTGAACTGGTCCAGGTCGAAGGTGGTACACCAGCCCATAAGGTCATGCTTCCCGTCGTGCGTTCATGCCGGGATCTGCTCGATTCTTCTGGTGTTCTCGGTCGCGGCCGTCAGGCATTGCCTGGGCACCCTTGCCCGTCTGGGCGGCCGGGTAGGCGGCGCTGCGGTCTGAGTGACAGGCGGCGGAACGTAACGGAAAATCTTCCCGGCAAGTAACATAATGCCTTCAAGTATGCAGTCTCCACCCCGGAACGCAAGATTACCGACTGGTAACTAATGCGTGAAAAAGGCCAGCACGACCCGGTCCTCGACCGGGCGGTAACCGATCCGCTGGTAGATGGAATTGGACGTGGGATTGGCCAGGTCGGTGTAGAGCAGGACCTCCTGCGCGCCGGCTTCCCGCGCCCGCAGGCTCGCCGCGGCGGTGACGGCGCTGGCGTAGCCGTGGCCGCGTAGCTCCGGTGGCGTGTAGACCGGGCCGACCCTCAGCATCCCGGCCACCTGCCTGGTCACCCCGGCGATGGAGACCGGCCGGCCACCCGCCTCCCACACCAGGATGCCCCCGTGGCTGAGCTTGTCGCGCACGCCGGCCGCCTGGTCCTCCCCCGCGTCCGTGTCGTGCACCTCGTCGACGAAGGCGGCGAACCAGTCGGTCAGCAGCGGCGCGTCGGAGTTCGCGGCAACGCGGGGCGCGCCGTCCGGCGCGGGTTCAGGCCAGGCGAGTTCGCCAAGACGGTAGAGCCGCAGCCTGCGCTGCTCGGCCGTCTGCCCCCCTGGCGTGGCGGCCCGCCAGGCCGCGGCGAACGCCTCGGCCGCATCCACGTGGCCGTTCACCCCGCGCAGCGGCCGGCCCGCCAGGGCCGCGGCCAGGCCTTCGGCGACGTTGGCGGGGACGGCGCTGAGCAGCAGCGGATGCGGCGGCGTGTGCAGGAAGGCCCCGCCGACCACACCCGCCTGGCCGGTCCACCAGCCAAACAGCGGGCGGATCGCCGTACCGTGGCTTTCGCTGGCGCCGGCCGGCAAGGAGTACATTGCCCGGTTCACCCGCAACTGCTCGCTCACGGTGAGCATCACGGTGTTCCTGGCCCGCTCGCGCGTCAGGTACTCGCCGGCCGCCGCGAGGAACTCGGCCACGTCGCCGGTCGTCTGCCAGCCCATGCCCGTCATCGTGACACGCAGGCCACGGCGCGTGCATCCGGTTTTGCGTTGAACCTGGCCAGGAACAGCGAAAGCGAACTCGGTACACCAAATGCGGAAATTTCCCTATCCGGGCACGCCCGCACGACCGAGAAGGATTTTCTTTTCGTGGAAAAAAAGCATCTGATAAGCTGCGGAATTTCCACGATCATGACTTTGGCCGCTGGGCACGGGAGGATCGATGTCGATCTCCAGGCAATTCCGCCGTTTGCCCTGGGGAGAAATTGGCGGCGTCCTGGTGAGCCGGCGGTTGCGGCGATGCCGTGACGCAAACCAGGCGGCCCGCGGTGGTGCCGCCACCAAGGCGGGGCGCGTGGCGTTGTGCATTGTTAACAATGCCGCCGAGTGATTGTTGACAATCCACCGCGCCGGTACGTAGCGTCGAAGCATGGCAGCAGGAACACCCGGCGGTCCCCTGGCCGGGGAGGCGGCGCGGGCCCATGCCATTGCCGCGCTGCGGCGGGCCATCCTCAGCGGAGACCTCGCTCCCGGCCAGCGGCTGGTTGAGGAGGAGCTGGCCGGGACGCTCGGGGTGACGCGGCAGTCGCTGCGGGCCGCGCTGCTTGATCTCACCGCCGACGGGCTGGTCGAGCGAATCCCCAATCGCGGTGCGCGCGTGCGGGTCGTCACCACCGAAGAAGCCGTCGCGATCACCGAGTGCCGGATGGCCCTTGAGGCACTGTGCGCCGCCAAGGCGGCGGAACGGATCACCGACGACGAGGCCGCCCAGCTGCGCGAGCTCGCGGAGACCTCAAGCGCTCGGTCGCGGAGGGGAACCCGCTGAAATACTCAGAGCTCAACCGGGAACTGCACCGCCGCGTCGGGGTGATCTCCGGGCAGACCGTCGCCGTCGGGCTGCTCGAGCGGCTGCACGCGCAGCTCGTCAGGCACCAGTTCCAGCTCGCCCAGCGGCCCGGCCGTCCCGAGGTGTCACTGCCCGAGCACCTTGCCATCGCCCACGCCGTCGCCGACCGGCATCCGGCGGACGCCGACCGTGCCATCCGCGTCCACCTGGCCAGCGTCATCGAGGCGCTGCGGGCGGGCAATCCGTCCGATCGAGAAATATCCGCGTAAGAGGAGCCTTGCCACCGATGCTCAACGTCATCGTCACCGACCCGCCGCGTGCCGACCTGGCCGAAGTCGACAAGCTCGCCACCTACGGCGTCGCCACCGTGCACGAGGCGATCGGCCGCGGCGGCTACCTCGGCCCGGAGATCAGGCCGAACCAGCAGGGCACGCGCATCGCCGGCACCGCGCTCACGGTGCTGTGCTGGCCGGGCGACAACCTGATGATTCACGCCGCCGTCGAGCAGGCCAAGCCGGGCGACATCATCGTGATCGCCGCCGTATCGCGCAGCAGCGACGGCGCGTTCGGTGAGCTGCTCGCCACCTCGCTCGTCGCCCGTGGCGTGCGCGGCCTGGTCATGGGCATGGGCCTGCGCGACACCCAGGAACTGCGCGACATGGGCTTCCCCGCCTGGACCGCGCACGTGTCCGCGCAGGGCACCGTGAAGGAGACCACGGGCTCAGTCAACGTGCCGATCTCGCTCGGCGGCCAGCTCATCCGGCCGGGTGACGCGATCGTCGCCGACGACGACGGCGTGTGCGTCGTGCCGCGCCTCGACGTCGCGAAGGCGGCCACCGCGTCGGAGGCACGGATCGCCAAGGAGGACGCCAACCGCAAGCAGCTCGCCGACGGCGCCCTCGGCCTCGACATGTACGGCCTGCGCCAGAAGCTGGGACGCGTGGACTACATCAGCTACGCCGAGTACGTGCGCCGCGCGGGCGAGGGTGTCTAAAAGAATGATTATCCCGAACGGGGGCGTGCCGTCGCGTGACGGGATCCGGGCCATGCAGATGCGGGGCGGTACGTCCAAGGGGCTGTACTTCCTCGCCGGCGACCTCCCCGCCGAGGCCGCCGCGCGGGATGACCTGCTGCTGCGGGTCATGGGAACGCCCGACCCGCGCCAGATCGACGGGGTCGGCGGTGCGCACCCGCTGACGTCCAAGGTCGCGGTCGCCGCACCGTCCGCGCTGCCCGGCATCGACGTCGACTACCTGTTCCTGCAGGTCATGGTCGACCAGGCGATCGTCACCGACAAGCAGAACTGCGGGAACATCCTGGCGGGCATCGGGCCGTTCGCGGTCGAGCGAGGCCTGGTGCCCGCGGGCGGCGACCAGACGAGCGTCCGGATCCGGATGGTGAACACCGGCGGGATCGTCACCGCGACGTTCCCCACCCCGGGCGGTAGGCCCCGCTACGACGGGGACACCGCGATCGACGGCGTGCCTGGCACGGCGGCGGCGGTCGTGCTCGACTTCGCGGACTCAGGCACCGCCTCCGGCGTGTTCCCGACCGGGAACCTCACCGACGACTTCGGCGGCATTCCAGTGACCTGCGTGGACAACGGCATGCCGGTCGTCGTGGCCGCCGCGGCCAGCTTCGGCAAGACGGGGCAGGAGCCGGTCGCCGCGCTCGAGGGCGACGAAGAGCTGAACAGGCGCGTTCAGCAGTTGCGCCTCGAAGCGGGCAAGGCGATGGGCCTGGGCGACGTCAGCGGCACGACGGTGCCGAAGATCTCCCTGGTCGCGCCGCCCGCGCACGGCGGCACGATCTTGACCAGGACGTTCATCCCCGTGCGGGTGCACGAGTCCATCGGGGTGCTTGGCGCGGTCAGCGTCGGCACCGCGATCATGGTCCCCGGCGCGGTCGGCCACGATCTCGCGGTGCTCGACGGCGGGCCGCGGCTTTCGATCGAGCACCCGAGCGGCGCCCTTCAGGTCGAGGTCGAACTCGACACCTCGGTGACGCCGGCCAGGGTCATCAGGTCTGGCGTGGTCAGGACCGCCCGCAAGCTCTTCGACGGCACGGTCTTCCCGCGCTAGTCGTCGGTGAGGGAGTCCTCGGGGGTCGAGATGAGGCTGAAGACCGCGCCCTGGTTGTCGGCGACGATCGCCATCCGGCCGTACGGGCTGTCGCTCGCGGGACGGACGACCTGGCCGCCGTGGCTGGTGGCCAGGTCCACGGCCTTGTCGGTGTCCGAGGTGCCGAAGTAGACACCCCAGAACGCCTGGTGCGCGTTCTCGCTGCCGTCCGGGTAAGCGCCGATTCCGCCGACGACCTGCTGGCCGTTGATGAGCAGCGTGGCGTAGCTGAAGCCGTCGCTTGACATGTCGCCGTACTCGTAGCCGAAGACCGCCGCGTAGAACGCCTTGGCGCCCTCGAAGTCGCGGCTCATGTGCTCGCTCCAGGTGAACGCGCCAGGTACGTTGACGACCTCCGCGCCGGTGTGGTTCCTGCCCTGCCAGACGCCGAAGGACGCGCCGGTGGTGTCGGCCGCGACCAGCATCCGGCCGGCGTCCATCACGTCCATCGGCTCCATGATTAGCTGGCCGCCGGCGCTCTTGATCTTGGCCGCGGTAGCGTCCACGTCGCTTGACGCGAAGTAGGTGGCCCAGGCGCTCTGCGTTCCTGGAGGGCCCATGAGCGGTCCGACGGCCGCCACGTGCCTGCCGTCGAGCTTGGCCATCGAGTAGCCGCCGACCTCCTGGCCGCCCTGCTCGATGTTCCAGCCGAACTGGCTTGAGTAGAAGCTGATCGCTTTAGGGATGTCACTGGTGCCGAGGTCGACCCAGCAGGGGGTCCCATCGGGCCAAGGAGTGTCACGGGTAACCATTCTTGTCACCTCCGTGTCGTAAGCAGCACGCTCCGTCGCGGGCCACGCTACAGCAGACGGTAACACCTCAGCATCTGACTCTCCGCTGGGTCGCACACCAGTTCTTAATTCTCCAAGAATTACCGCTGCTTTTCCTAATGTTACCGATTTGTAAGATCACTAGACATGCGCGGGAAGAAAAGGGTTTGATGGGGCCACCATGAGTGAGGTAGCGATGTACAGCAAGACCCGGCTCGGCAGCGATCAGATCGAGGGCACGATCTCCCTCTCGCCACGGGGAAAGCGGATCGTGTACCTCATCGTGGCCGCGCTGGTCGCGGCAGGCGTGGCGATCGGCGTGTGGAGCGCGGTCAGCCATGACACCTACGCGACGTCGGCGAACGGGTGCGTGAGCGTGACCGTCCCGAGCACGACCGGCGGCGGCACGATTCACTACTGCGGTGCGCAGGCCGTCACGTTCTGCCGGGGAGCGTTCGCGAACTCGGACACGGTGTCGCTCGCGGCCAGGCCGCAGTGCGACCTGGCCGGGCTGACCAAGGCTAAGGTCGCCGCCGCGGGCTAGCTATCGGGGGCTGGCGACCGGAGCTAGAGACCCGGGCTAAAGCTCGATGATGATCGTGACGGGTCCGTCGTTGACCAGGGCCACCTTCATGTCGGCGCCGAACTTCCCGGTCTCGACGCGGGCGCCGAGGCGGCGCAGCTCGTCGACGACGGCGCCGACCAGGGGCTCGGCGACCGGCCCGGGGGCCGCGTTGTTCCAGGTCGGCCTTCTGCCCTTGGCCGTGTCCGCGTAGAGGGTAAACTGGCTGACCACAAGCAACGGTGCGCCCAGGTCCGAACAGGACTTCTCGCCGTCGAGGATCCGCAGGCCCCACAGCTTGGCGGCCAGCTTCCTCGCCTTGTCACTGGTGTCATCGTGCGTGACGCCGACGAGGACGAGCAGTCCATGCTCGTCTATGGCACTGATGACCTGGCCGTTCACGGTGACGCTGGCCTGAGTCACCCGTTGCGCTACTGCTCGCACGAGACGTCAGCCTAACGGCTCGCCGGGGACGGGCGTTTCGCGGGACGGACCGGGCCGCGGCCCCGTATCGGTCGTTACCGGACTTCGTGCTACTTATCAGACTGATATTGGGCAGGCGGGAGGTATCGACCGGCCATAATGTCTCGCGTGACCCCTTTGGAGCAGTTGTCCGTGAGCGACGTGGTTGCCAACCCCGTGCTCGCTGAGGTGATCCGGTCCGGTTTCGTGGAGTCCCGGCACCGTGGCAGCATCGTCGCGATCGCGCCCGACGGCACGTACGCGTTCACCGCGGGCGGCGCGAACGCGCCCATCTTCCCGCGGTCGTCCAACAAGCCGCTGCAGGCCGCGGCGATGCTCAGGGCCGGGCTGCCGATCGAGGGCGAACTGCTCGCGCTCGCCGCCGCCAGCCACTCCGGCGAGGACTTCCACGTCCAGGGGGTCCACGACATCCTCGACTACGCCGGCCTCACGGCGGACGACCTGCGCTGCCCGGCGTCGCTGCCGATCGACGAGCCGACCGCGCGGCGGCTGATCAGGTCGTCACCGCCCGATGCGGATCCGGTGTCGCGGGTCCGGTTCAACTGCTCCGGCAAGCACGCGGCGATGCTGGTCACCTGCATCGCCAACGACTGGCCGACCGAGACCTACCTGTCACCCGAGCACCCGCTGCAAGTGCACATCAGGCGGACCATCGAGGACCTCGCGCGTGAGCCGGTCGCGGCGGTCGGCGTGGACGGCTGCGGCGCGCCCTTGTTCTCGCTGACCCTTGGCGGCCTCGCCAGGGCGTTCCGCGGCCTGGTCCTCGCGGAGCCTGGCTCACCGGAGCGCAAGGTCGCCGACGCGATGCGCAAGTTCCCCGAGTGGACCAGCGGGACGACGCGGGACGAGAACAAGCTGATGGCGTCGGTCCCCGGGCTGCTGCTCAAGTCGGGCGCCGAGGGCGTGGACGCGTTCGCGCTGCCGGACGGCACCGCGGCCGCGGTCAAGATCGACGACGGCAACCCCCGCGCCCGCACCCCGATCACGGCCGCGATCCTGGCACTGCTCGGCGCCCAGCCGCCCGTCGAGCTCGCCACCTCGGTGGTGCTTGGCGGCAGCGACCCCGTTGGCGTCATCCGGGCGACGCGGCTGGCCTTATTACCGCGCTCAGATTTCCCGCGCTCGCGTCAAACCACCCGTTTACGCAGGCGTAACGAGGATGCTGGCCGGTGTAACGTCGTGGCAGTTAGCCGCAGGTACAACACGGAGCATGGCACCTCAGACACCTGAAGAACTCGCCGCCGCGGTCGAGCGGGACGGAATCGAGTTCATCTTCGCGATGTTCGTCGACATGCACGGCAAGCCGTGCGCCAAGCTCGTCCCCGTCGCCGCCCTCGACCAGACGCTTGAGGAAGGCGCCGGGTTCGCGGGCTATGCCGCAGGCCCGATCGGTCAGTCGCCCGCGGACCCCGACCTGATCGCGATGCCGGACATCGCGACGTATACCCCGATGCCGTGGCGGCCGGGCCTCGCGATCCTGATGTGCGACCCGCACGTCGAGGGCAAGCCCTGGCCCTACGCGCCCCGGGTCATACTCAAGAACCAGCTCACGGCGCTCGCCGACCGGGGCATGTCGCTGCATGCCGGGGCAGAACCCGAGTACTTCCTGGTGAAGAAGGACTCCCGCGGCAGCCTCGAGGTCGCCGACGAGCTCGACGACACGGGCCTGCCCTGCTACGACGCCAAGGGGCTGACCCGCAGCTACACATTCCTCACCACGCTCAGCAAGACGATGAACGCGCTCGGCTGGGCCAACTACGCCAACGACCATGAGGACGGCAACGGCCAGTTCGAGCAGAACTTCAAGTACGCCGACGCGCTCACCACCGCCGACCGGATGATCATCTTCCGGTACATGGTGCACGCGCTCGCCCAGCAGCAGGGCATGCTCGCCACGTTCATGCCGAAGCCGTTCAAGGACCGCACCGGCACAGGGATGCACATGCACCTGTCGCTGTGGGACGCGGCCGGGAGCACCCCGCTGTTTCCCGACGCCGCCGACCAGCGCAAGCTCGGCCTGTCCGCGCTCGCTTACCAGTTCCTGGCAGGTGTGCTCGCGCACGCCCCTGGCCTGACCGCCGTCACCTGCCCGACGGTGAACTCCTACAAGCGGGTGTCGGCGGGCGCGCCGACGTCAGGCGCGGCGTGGGCGCCCGCCTTCGTCACCTACGGCGGCAACAACCGGACGCAGATGATCCGCGTCCCCGACGGGAACCGGATCGAGATCCGGGTCGTGGACGGCCTCGCCAACCCGTACCTGGCGCTCACCGGGCTGCTCGCCGCCGGCCTTGACGGCGTCGACCGCGGCCTTGACCCCGGCGAGCCGAACATGGAGAACCTGTTCGAGCTCTCCCCCAGCCAGGTCGGCGAGCGCGGCATGGTCCAGCTGCCGGCGACGCTGGCGCACGCCGCGGACGAACTCGTCGCCGACGCGGTCCTGCGCGAGGGGTTCGGCAAGGTGCCGGGCGGTACGTACGTGGACTACTACGCGGCCGTCAAGCGCGCCGAGTTCGCGGACTACCACGCCGAGGTCTCCGCCTGGGAGATCAGCCGGTACCTCACGCTCTGAGCACTGGTCCGTACAATTAGCGGCGTGAGCGGAGACGGGACACCGACGGATATCGCTGGCACTGGGGCAGAACCTGGACTCTACGACGTCGACCGCCCCGCCCCGCTTGAGGCCACGCTCAACCGCGTGATCGCGCTGCGGGTCAAGGAGGCCAGGCAGCGCAAGGGCCTCCCGATGGGGCACCTCTCTGAGCAGACGGGCATCTCCAAGGGGATGCTGTCGAAGATCGAGAACGCGCAGGTATCGCCAAGCCTGGCCACTCTCGCCCGGCTGGCGGAGGCGCTTGACACGCCGCTCACGGCGTTCTTCCGCGGCTTCGACGAGGAGCGGGACGCGGTCTTCGTCAAGGCCGGGCACGGCGCGGAGATCCGGCGGGAAGGAATCGCGGCCGGGCACCACTACCAGCAGCTCGGCACCATGCGCGGCCAGCATCGCCGGATGACGCCGCAGCTCGTGACCCTCACCGAGCAGGCCGAGGTGTTCCCCCTCTACCAGCACCCGGGCACGGAGTTCCTCTACATGCTGTCCGGCATCATGGCCTACGGGCACGGACGGGCCGTCTACGTGCTCGAGCCCGGCGACGCCCTCCAGTTCGACGGCGAGGCCTCCCACGGGCCCGTGGAGCTGATCAAGCTGCCGATCCGCTTTCTCTCTGTGACCGCGATCGGCACGGTGCACGACCCCGCCTGAGCCACCCCTGGGCTTGGTTAGACGAGGGTGAGGGAGACGTCGCGGAGGCGGAGGCGGAGGTAGCGGGCTGTGGCGCCCGCGTCCAGGCGGGTCAAGGGTCCGCCCTGGGGGTTGTCTAGGACGACGTGGGCCGCGCTTGCCGCGCGGGCGGCTCTGGTGAAGGATCTCACCGGGGATCTCGTGATCACTACCTCGCCGTCGGCCTTCAGGCCGGAGCGCTGCAGGGACTTGATCGCCTGGGTGACGATCGCCTGGGCGGCGTCCTTTTCTTTCTTGTTGGGCATCAGGCCGGGGTGCTGGAGGCCGAAGGAGGTGCCGTGGATGCGGGCGATCGTGATCACCCGGACCCGGCCGCCGACTGGGCCGCCCGCCAGGCGGGCGGCCTCAGCGATCGCGGCCTCGCTGAACGGCTTGCCTGTC
>Ga0210389_10000802_pt1 | contig 26537 bp, 29 predicted proteins | sample IncBWH28OmetaG_FD_160127 | JGI IMG/M metagenome (GOLD analysis project Ga0210389, IMG submission 160127) | Forest soil microbial communities from Barre Woods Harvard Forest LTER site, Petersham, Massachusetts, United States - Inc-BW-H-28-O ... | reverse complement strand
CCGGTGCCTGGCGCCTGCGTCAGCTGACTGTCCAGCACCGCTTTGACGCGGGCCCATTCAATCGTCGGCGCTCCGTACCCGTCGAGGTTGCACTGTGTGATCGTCATATCGGTAATATTTCCACACGCCCAGTCGGGTCGGTGTTCTCATACCGACCCGCCAGATGTACGCGACGGTCAATGGTGGCGGCAATCCTGTCCAAGTGCTCACGGTCGCACGCGGACCACGTGAGTTTCATGCCCGCCCGCTCAGCCGACTCGACCAACTCCGAATCAAGCTGAGCCAGCAGCCGTTCCGACTCCACCGACCGCTTCACCATACCCACAGCCTGTCCCCAGCAACCCCCACCAACGAACCACACCAGCCTGCCTCTCCCCTTACACCGAGTGGGCCGTGCGCGGAGGGTGACCGGGGGGAGGGTTCCCTCTGGAGGTGGTCGGAGTAGGGCGTGGTGGTGTTTGGGGTGTGGTTGCGGGAGGGCCGGTTTCGGGGTGGTTCGCGTTGGGTCGCGGTGGTGCCGTTTTGGGGGTGGATTGGCGTTCTCCGGGGTGAACGGGTGGGTTGTGGTGGGTTGTACCGGAGGCGTGGATGGGCACCATCAGCGGTGGCGCGTTCGACGGCTCGTCCGTTGTGGGGTGGTCGGGGTGGTCGGACTCGAACGATTTTGGGCGACCAACGCTTAACGTACCCGGAATCAGCTACCCCTCGCCGAGCGCCTCCGCTCCTCAGGGGCATTCAGCTGGGGTGCTCGAGTTCTGTTCGGGCCTGGTCGATTTGGTCGTTAGGCGTACGTCGCCATGGCGGGCGTGGCCATCGCCTCACCCTTGCGGGCGAGCGATTCGTGGGTCTGGCCTCCGAGGACGCTGCGGCATTTTCCATCTTCTTTCCAATGGATCAAGGAAGCTCTGTTGTCGGTGCTAACGGCGGTAATACCGGTCCTCCTACCGCTGCGGGAGGTGGTGCCGGAACTGGCATACCTTCACCGGGAAGAACGGGTGCACTCGAAAATCCAGCCGGTTCCATATGATCTTTGCACGCATTCGGAACAGGAACCGTAATATACCATTTCCAAGCGCCAGGGGGATTTGGTGCCGGTGCCATGCTGTTGTCGGGGCACCGAAATGTGCAACTGAGACCGCCGACACCAGCGCCACCAAGGCCGAGAGTGGCTGGGCCGCCAATATTCGCCTCAGAGTTAACACCCACGCCCCCTTGCTCACAGTGCATATGTGATCCATTGATTTCAGTAGGCCAATCACAGTAAGCACCGCCGACAAAGAAAGTCTGTGAAGCGTTGGTGACAGCCGGATAATCACAGAAACCGGCATTGGCCCTCGGTGTCGGGAAAATGAAAATCGCACTAGATGCCGTTATCGGAACGAGCCACATTTTATTCATTGACTAACTTCACCAACTTTCTGCTGAGCGATCGCGTGAAACTTGATTAATTTCAGACCGGGCATTTTATTCGTCAAACTCCTTCCGGTGTTGGATTGATAGCAATTGATAGCATTTGCTAATGCTGCAAGACGATCGTCAAATTGGGACGGTAGCGCCGCCGCTGCGCTTAAATTGCTGCCATCTTGTTACATCGCCGGAATCCGGCCCTAGACCCCCGCCCCGAGGCGCGAGTTGTGGCGCGGCACACCGACCAACCAGGGGGCATGGGATCACCGGGATGGCCGGTGGCCGCTGAACCGGCTTGGTGCAAGAAGGTGAAACCAAGCCGGATCGTCTATCAGCTACCGCCAGCCAGGCTGATTTTGCACACAGCAGCGTGATGCGGGTAGCCGAAGCCGATACGCATGATGACGCGCACCGCCAGGCTGTCACTGCCGAAGAAGAAGCTGGGATCGACCATGAGACCGATGTCTTGTCTGATGACGGCGTACACCTTTTGGCGGTCTAAAGCCCATATGGTGCCGTCCGCGATGGTCCCTTCAGGCAGGCTCCACAACGGAACACCGAAGATGTTGCGCGGTGTCGCCTGGGTGACATCACCATCACCCGCGTTCAGCAAGGGCTCGTTTGAATTGGCGGCGCTGCCCGTGAAGCTCTTGACCTCGCTCAATTGCCGCACGGTTGCAAACGACGCACAGAACGCGGTCACGGTCGAACCGACCCGCTCCAATTGCGATTGCGCTTCGATAGCCCAATCGAAATTCGTCCATGCGGAGCCCGGAGCGGTCACGGTGGCGACACCGGACAACGATTGCAACCCGTCCGGCCCGAGGGCTGTCGTGTTGCCGAAAAAAGCCACATCCAATTTGCGGGCAATCGACCTGACCAGGCCATCACCGACCACACTCGTCGCGGCAGGCGATGAATCGTTGGCGAGTTCGTTGGAGACTTTCGTCAGCGCTCCGATTTTCGTCGGTGCGACCACTTCCTCCCCGATGGTCGGGTCGGTTTCAGTAATGTCGGCAGCTTCAGCCAGCCAGTTTCGCGGCGGCATCCAATTGGACTACCGGCAAGCGGAACTTCGGTGAGAGGGTGGCGACTTCGGTGCATACCTGTAGCGCGGTGGAGCGTTGGCGTAAGGGTTGCAGGATCAATGGGCCGACGACTTCCCGCAAAACGATGCCGCCAGCGGCGGATTCGAGTAGAGACATGTGTCCTCCTGGGCGTGAGTGAGTGGTTCACGAGGACGGACTCGTCATACTCGCGGTGCCCGCAGGGCCAGCCAACCATCCGGTGACACACCGGATTCGGTAATGGCGATGATTCTAGCCCGGATGTCAAGCAAATCTTGTCCAAAATTGGACATGCTTATCGGGGTTGGGTTGCTTGCTGAAACACGCCTTGCCAGGTGGGTTGCTGCTCTTGGGTAAGGTCAGGCTTCTCAGCGCCAAAACTCACAGCGCTAGCCGGGGCGGCGGGATTGAACCGCCAATGCGGATGTTCCTTGACGACTCGTTCAAGGCATTCGTCGATGAGTTGCGGACTGATGTCACCACTGTCGGGGTCCGTCACATCAGGCAACGAAACACCGGCTGCCCACAGGTCTTTGGGGTCGATCAGCCGGTTAGCCACTAGATGTTCTACCTCGGCTTTGTCGCGGTTCTCCAAGCGTTCGCGTAGTTGGTCGCGTTCGAGTTCGGTGGCGCGCAACTGCGTGCGGTAGCGGGCTTCGCGGCTGTGCGGTTCAGCGTCAATCAACTTCCCGCTGGCGTCGTATTTCATGCCCGGAGGGGCTTCGGGTTGCTCGGTGGCCGGTTGCTCGGGTTCGGATTGAGGCGTGGTGTCGTCAGACTCGTCGGACTCCCACAATGGCTGGCCCGCCAGCAAGGCCACCTGAAACCCAGCGGGTTCCGCTCCTACGATTCCGCATGGCGCGTGCGCGTGTGCCCGCGTATGGGAAATGTCCGCATCGCTGATGTCCGGTTCTCCGATGTGCAAGCGTGGGTGTCGGGCATGGCCGCGAAGCGTGACGGGGGCGGTCGTGGTGACCGCGCATTCAGTGTTGGCGCGGATTCTTGATGATGCGGTGCGGGACCGGATGCTTGCGTCGAATCCGGCTCGTGGGGTGAAACTCCCGAAACGCACACCACGCACAAACGTGTATTTGACCGCCGCACAACTAGATCGGCTCGCTGATGAATCCGGGCGGTATCGGTCGCTGGTGTTGCTCCTGGGGGTGGGTGGGTTGCGGTGGGGTGAAGCTTCCGCGTTACGGGTGTGCGACATCGACTTTCTCCGTCGTCGTATCACCTTGCACCGCAACGCGGTCATGGTCGGCACCACGGTGGTGGTCGGCACCCTGAAAGGCAACAAAAACCGCACCGTGGTGGTACCGGGATTCGTCACTGACGCGCTGGCGGTCACCTGTGCGGGCAAAGACCGTGACGACATGCTGTGGCCATCGCGGGCGGGCGGGTATCTGGGACCACCCTCGGCGGTGACCTCGTGGCTGGCGCGTGCGGTGACACGATGCCAAGTCGCTGACCCGACCTTCCCACGGGTCACCGCCCACGCGCTCCGCCACACAGCTGCCAGTCTGGCCATCCACGCTGGCGCTAACCCGAAAGTCGTGCAATGGATGCTCGGGCACGCCAGCGCGGCCATGACGCTGGACGTGTGCGCCGATCTGTTCGACTCCGACCTTGATTCCGTGGCGGAAAGTGTGGCCAAAATGTGGCCACAGCAAGCCAATTCGCAATGATGTTCGACACCGAAACCGGCTCTACCAGCGCATATCCCGCCGCGTGCCGTTCAGTGATGGTCATATCGGTATTGACCAATGCCGGCCCCAGAATTCACCGCCGGCGCAGCAGGAACAGGCCGTAGGCGGCGATCGACTGCGCGTCGACGATCACTCCCGAATGCATCATCTGCTCGACGTCTTCGCGCGAAAACCACTTGCTGTGCATGTCCTGCTCCTCGTGCTCGCGGTCTGGGCCTCCCTCGGTGATTCCGGTGGCCAAGAACACCCACCCACGCTGACTTGTCAACCCAGGAGCCACATCGAGCTGGCCGAGGGGCTCGAACGACGTCGCGAGCAATCCGGTTTCCTCGCGCAGCTCACGTTCGGCCAGCTCGGACGGTTCGAGGTCCGCCAGATCGGGAGCGGTGCCCTGCGGAAACTCCCAGCGGCGCGCGCCGACGGGATACCGAAACTGCTCGACCAACCGGAAACGATCCCCGTCGTACGGCATCACCAGCGCGTACGTCGGCTTGTCCACCACGCTGTAAATGCCGGGGCTGCCGTCCGGGCGGCGGATGTCGTCCTCTCGGAGCACCATCCATGGGTTCCGATAGATCTCGCGGGACGCGACTGGTTCGATGAAAGGCACGCCGCCAGTATCCCGACCGTCGCCACGTCGCGGCGGTAACCCGGATCAGGCGGGTGTTTCGGCGGCCAGCTTGATGCGCCGCAGCGTCTCCTCGATCCCCCGGTTAACTTGGCGTCCCCGCGGCACAAGCGCTTCGGCAAGTCGGTTGGGCATCGAGCACCACAGGAACTGATACGACTCGGTGAGCAATGTTCCGGACGGCGACGGCTCCATCGTGTAACGCCACCGGGTTTCTGCACGACCGGCGCGGTCGTTGACCGTCGCGAAGCTGAATTCCCGGCCTCGGTCAGCGGTATCGACCAGCGCTGTTCTTTCCCAGCGCATACGGCCGAGCCGGTTGTATCCGCGAAACCGGACGCCCGGGGCCGCGGCGGTGGCCCCGTCCAGCCATTCGCACCGGTAACACTCGGGGCTCCACTCGCCCATCCGGGTGACGTCGGCGACGAGGTCGTACACGAGGTCGGGGGGTGCGGCGACATCGACAGTGCTCTGGCCGCGCCGCGCGGTGGGCATGGCCCGAGTATTTCACCTCGCGGGGTCGTGGCTGAGCGTGTTCGGGTGACGTAAATCGGTAGGTTCCGAATAGTCTGACATCAATGACATCAGCTTTGCCGCGATACGTACGGGACCATGCGCCACCACATCATCGTCAGCGGTGACGACGCACTAGCGACGACGATAGTCGCGGAGCTGAACAGCGCCGGCGCAGGCATCGTCAAGATCGCCACCGCCGCCGAGCTCGCCGACGCCGGGGTCAACCGCGCGCTTGCCGTCATCTGCGCCGGAGACGACGATGCGACCAATCTCGAAATCGCGTTGCTGGCAAGGAAAGCCAATCCGAGGGTGCGAGTGGTGGCGCGGCTGGCCAATGACGTGCTGCGAACAGCGGTGGCCGACGATAACGGACCCGGCGCGATCCTCGACGTCGCCGACCTCGCGGTACCGTCCGTCGTGGAGGCGGTTCTGGGGCGTACCGCGCACCCGTTTGAGGCGGCCGGCATCGAATTCGTCGTGTCGGGCGCCGAGGCGCCGTATGACGGGACTCTGCGCGAGATCTACGCCGACCTGGCACCGGTAGCGGTGATCCACGGCAGGAACTCGTCGGCTCCCGGCGAGGTGGTGACATGCCCGGGCCGGGATCTGCAGGTGCACGCCGGTGACTGGACGGCGATGATCGGTACCGCCGAGGAGTTGGCTGCCCGCGGCATCAAGGTCCCGCGCCGGACAGGAACGCGCACACGGCGGCCTTGGGTGCGGCGAGTGCTCGACACCGCAGTCACCCTGCGCAGCGACATCAACCCGATGTTTTTGCGCGCGATAACTGCCGCGCTGCTCCTGCTGATCGGTTCAACGGTCTTGTTGCGCTTCGCCTACCAGCGCCCTCCGGGAATGACGTGGATCGACGCGTTGTACTTCACCACCGAAACGATCGCGACGGTGGGCTACGGCGACTTCAGCTTCGTCCACCAGCAGACATGGCTGCGGCTGTTCGCCATCATGTTGATGTTCGGCGGCGTGCTCACTACCGCGGTCCTGGTCGCCTTCGTCGCTGATCTGCTGTTGTCGCGCCGCTTCGCGCACTCGGCCGGACGCCGACGGGCGCGCCATATGCGCAACCACGTGCTCGTCGTCGGCCTGGGCTCGTTCGGCATCCGCGTCGTCAGTGACCTGACCGCCGCCGGATATGACGTAGCGGTTATCGAGCGCGACGCTAACAACCGGTTCCTGTCGTCGGCCGACGAGCTCGACGTGCCGGTGATCTTCGGCGACGCGACGCTGCGCCAAACGCTGGAATCGGCCCGCGTCGACCACGCCCGCGCGGTGGCGGTGCTGACCCAGGACGACATGGTCAACATCGAGACCGGGATCGTGCTGCGCGAGATGTTGGGACCCCGGGTGATGCCCGAAGTCATCCGGCCCCACGTCCCGCTGGTGCTGCGCGTATACGACCGCGCGCTGGGGGGCGCGGTGGCGCAGCGGTTCGGGTTCGAAAACGTTCGGTCGACCGTCGAGCTTGCCGCACCGTGGTTCATCGGTGCCGCCATGGGCCTGCAGGTACTGGGGACGTTTTCGGTCGGGCAGCGCTCCTTCATGGTCGGCGGAATGCATGTGGCCGCCGGTAGCGAGCTCGATGGCCTGCAGATGTTCGAACTGTCCACCCAAACTCGCGTCATCGCAATCACCCGGCAGGACGCGCCGGTCAAGCTGCACCCGCGCCGCGACGCCCGGCTCCGCGCCGGCGACACCGTCTATGTGGTCGGCCCGTATCGCGAGCTACTGGCGACGCTGCGCAAGGGACAGCCTCCCCAGCAGGCCGATTCCGGCCCCGATACCGGCAATGAGCGCCTCCCTGCCTAAAGCCGTCCGACCACACCGGCAGCGCGACGCAGCTGCTCGACATCCGAGCTGGTCGGAATGAGCTGAATTTCGTCGGTGCCGATCTGTTCGAATTTCCGCAGCACCGCCGCCAGCTCGTCCTCACTGCCGGCCCATCCGGTCATCGGGCCATCGCGTCGACGTACTCGGCCGGTATCGCCCAGCGCCCGCGCAAGCGACCAATGACAGATAGGAACCTTCGCGTTGTCTCAGGCTGCTCCACACAGGAACAGGGGTTGGCGCAACTGGCACAACTGGCACGGCGCGCCTAGCCCACGAGGACGTCGGCGCGAATCCAGTAATACCCCATGTTCCGTGCCCGACAAGGGGCTTGGATAGTCGAACAGGCACGGCCCCCACAATCATGTAGCAGCGGATGCCCTGTGCCGTCTGCACAATGTCGGCGTGCTGCAACACGAGCGTCACCACATTGTTAGTCTTAGAACGTCTTAACCCGAAGGAACGGGGAGGTCGCGGTGGTCGAACATGCAGTTGCCCCCCAGGTGCCCAAGCTTCGGCGAAGACTTCTAAAGGCCGGACGAGCCCTCACCAACCCGATTTTGCCCGACGACTACATAGCGCTGATCAACCCGATGTGGTCGACGCGGGAATTGCGCGGAGAGGTCGTGCGGGTGCAGCGAGAAACGCCGCACTCTGCGACGGTGGTGGTCAAGCCTAACTTTCCCTGGCCCGGCCATGTGCCGGGGCAATACGTGCGAATCGGTGCGGAGATCAACGGCATCAGGCATTGGCGGGCATACACATTGACGTCGGATCCGAATCATCCCGAGGGACATGTGAGCATCTCGGTCCGCACCGTCGAGGGCGGTCGCATGTCGCCCTTCTTTACTCGTACCATCCAGCCTGGTGAGGTTGTTTTCCTCGGCGAGGTTGAAGGCAATTTCTGCCTGCCTGATCCGCTGCCGAAGAAGTTCTTGATGTTCAGCGCGGGCAGTGGCGTGACCCCGATCTTCAGCCTGCTGCGCGAACTTGCACGGCGGGGTGCACTTTCCGATGTTTTGCACCTGCATTGCGAGCACACCAGCGAGGACGTCATGTTCGAGAAGGTGTTCGCCACAATGGAGTCACGCTTTCCTGGGTACCAGCGGACCGTGCACCTCAGTGGAGGGAAGGGGCGAGTCACGCCTGCGATGCTGGATACCCTCTGCCCTGACTGGCGGGAGCGGGAAGCGTTCCTGTCTGGCCCGCCAGACATGCTCGCAGCGATGAGCGCACACTGGGACGCCCAGGGCGTGCGTGAGAAACTGCAGATGGAACATTTTCAGCCGTTTGCAGGCGATGGCGGCGCGGGGGGGCTTGGAGAGGGCGGCACGGTTCACTTCCGGGTGACGGATATCCGGGCGACCTGCAATGGTGCGACTTCGATGCTCGTCGGTGGCGAACAAGCGGGCGGTAGTCCGCCATTTGGTTGTCGGATGGGTGTTTGCCACACCTGCATCGGCCGGCTCGAGCACGGCCAGGTGCGCGACTTGCGTACCGGGAAAGTTCACGGCAGTCGGGGTCAGATGGTGCGCACATGCATTAACACACCCGAGGGCCACGTCGAGATCGACCTTTAGTCAGCCAGGAGAGGACCGCGGCGATGGGCCACGTCATCCGAGACCATGCAACCAAGATCGACACCGAGGCTGGCGAGTCCACGCGTTCCCCGTCCGCCGTAAAGAATGGAAATCCGCTACATCACCTGACCCAGGAACAGCTCGATGAGATTGGGCGGGAATTCCAGGCCATCCACGACCGGGTCTATGACGAACTCGGTGCCGGTGACGCCAATTATATTCGCACCGTGATCAAGGTGCAGCGACGCCTCGTCGTGGCATCGCGAATCGTGCTGGTTGCCTCGCGGTTCTGGCCCGCCTGGATCTTAGGCACGGCGCTGCTCTCGGTCGCTAAGATCCTCGAAAACATGGAGATCGGCCACAACGTGATGCATGGCCAATGGGATTGGATGTGCGATCCGAACATTCATTCTTCGACGTGGGACTGGGACGCGGCCTCGCCGGCTGCCGCCTGGAAGCATTCACACAACTACCTCCACCACACCTACACGAACATCGTCGGCAAGGACATCGATGTCGGTTATGAAATCATGCGGGTCGACCCTAAGCAGCGGTGGAAGCCTCGGTATCTGGGGCAGCCGCTCTACAACCTGCTGCTTGCCCTGCTGTTTGAGTGGGGTGTGGCGGTCCACGACCTCGATATCGAAGCAATCCGCAGGCGCACCAAGGACAAGGATGAACTGCGCGACCAACTCAAGGTCATCCTCCAGAAAGGGCGCCGACAGGTTGTCAAAGACTACGTTGGGTGGCCAGCCATCAGCGCGGCGATCATGGTGGCCGCTGAGCTCGGCGTCATCGCGTTGTTCGACCGCCCCGCCGAGGGTGGGCTCAACCGTTTCCGTAACGCGGCGCGTCGCGCAGGAGGGGGACTGCGGAAAGGGCATGTGTTCGGGCGGCTCGTTGAGCGACGGGCGTTCCGCGAGCCGTTTCTCGCGACACTCACGGCTGACCTCGTCGCGAACCTGGTTCGCAACGTGTGGGCGTACTCGATCATCTTCTGTGGACACTTCCCCGATCAGGCCTACACATTCACCGAAGAGGAAGTTGCCGAGGAAACACGGGGTGGCTGGTATGTTCGGCAGCTCCTGGGTTCAGCGAACATCACCGGTGGGCGCCTGTTTCACATCATGAGCGGCAACCTCTCCTTCCAGGTAGAACACCACATCTTTCCCGACATGCCGAGTTCGCGGTACCAGGAAATCGCCCCGCAGGTCCGGGCAATCTGCGAACAGTACGAGCTGCCCTACAACACCGGGCCATTCCACAAACAGCTCGGCTCCGTTCAGCGCAAAATTCTGAGGCTGGCCTTTCCGGGCGGATCTGACCGGCCAAAGCCGGGGCCGCACCGCGAACCGACAGTTGCCGAGGGCGAGAAAGGTCGGCTGCCTGTTTTCCCCTGATTAGTACCTGGTCTCGAAGGGTCCGCGCCCATCCTGTAGAAGCCAAGGACGGTCCCGAGGACACCGACTGCTACGGCCGCATCTACGTGCGATTCCGCTTGCCGTGAGGCGGCACGCCGTTGACGCCCTCGATGGACTGCCCGTAGCTGCCGACCGCGAACGCCACCCCAGAACCCATGACGGCCAAGGCCTCTCGGTTGATGTTGTCGACCGTGTCGCCGGCGCTGCGATAGTTGGGGTCGAGGGCGACCCCGGGTTTGCGGCCGTGCGACCCAGCTCATCTTTTATTCGTCGTTTATGGTCGAGAGGCAACGAGAATTTACGGCTTCTGTAGAACCGTCGCATCCAGGACCGGCTCCATCACCGGCATGGTCATCGCTATCCGCACGACGGCGATTCTGGCATGCGGACAACAGATGGTTCTCGACATGGCACGATGGGTCGGGTGGGCTTAGCCAGCACTTCCATCGCGCACGTCCGCCTCACCGTCACCGATATTGAGCGATCCCGACAGTTCTACGAGAGCGTGTTCGGTTGGCCCGTGTTGATCGAGGTCCCCGAGAATGCCGACGCGGAAACCCGCAACCAGTTGGGCTTCCTATTCGGCGGTGTCATCTACGACCTCGGCGGCACGCTGCTCGGTCTGCGGCCGGTCGCCACGGACTGCTTCGATGAGAATCGATGCGGACTGGACCACATCGCGTTCCGGATGAGCAACAAGGACGAACTGGACGCCGCAGCCGCGCATCTCGATGAAGTCGGCGTCCAGCACGAGCCGGTCAAAGATATTGGGCCGTCATACATCCTGGAGTTCCGCGACCCCGACAACATCGCCTTGGAGCTCTCCGCGCCCAAGTAGGCGCGCGTTGTCGCGTCCCGCCAACCGTGGTTGACTGAAAAGAATTATGACCATCAATTTCAACCACACCATTGTCGCGTCACGCGACAAGCAAGAATCAGCGCAGTTTCTCGCCGAACTCTTCGGCCTGCCCAGCCCGAAGCCATTTGGCCCCTTCATGGTTGTCGGACTCGAGCACGACGCCAGTCTCGATTATGCGGATGCCCCCGAGGGCGAAGAGATCCGACGGCAGCACTACGCGTTTCTGGTTTCCGAAGAGGACTTCGACGCCATCTACGGCAAGATCGAGTCGCGTGGCCTGCAGCACTGGGCCGACCCGGGTGCCAACAGGCCCGGCGAGATCAACCACCGGGACGGCGGCCGCGGGGTGTACTTCCGGGATCCCTCCGGGCACGCCATGGAAATCCTCACGCGGCCCTACGGTTCCGGCGGCTAGTCGCCACCGCGCGGTGAGCCGTGCCGCACGCTCTCCTGATCCCGGTAGTCGTCGGCCATCTGCGCGACATGTGTGGGCAGGGCTCCCGTGGCGACGTCAGCCAGGGTGGTTTCTTCCAGCACCGACCGCATGCTGGCGCGCAGTGCCCGCCAGACGTCGGTCAGCGCCGCGGTCGGCCCGGAGTAAGGCAAGTCACCGAGTCCGATGTCACGGACGCTGGCCAGCGGCCCGTCGATACAGCGCAGCACGTCGGCGATGCTGATCTCGGTCCCCGGACGGGCCAGTTCGTAGCCACCCTCGCGGCCCCGGTGGCTTCGGACCAGGCGGTCGGTGCGCAGGTTGGTAAGTATGTCGACGAGAAACTGCGGCGGGATGCCTTGAGCCTGCGCTAAGTCGTCGGTCTTGACCAGCGTGCCACTGGCTGCCGTGGCGAGCTGGACCATCGCCCGTACTGCGTACTCCGCCTTGGCCGACATGCGCATTCTGGGAATTCTGCCATCCGCCGCCCCGTGACGACGCGGTCCGCGCTGGGGGCACGCCCCCACAAGTGGGAGGTACCCCCACCCGCTTGCGGGGGACGGACCGAGGTGGGGGCACCCCCAGCCGCGCAGCGGCGAGGGGGCGAGTGGGGCAATCAGACCGGGGCGATGCGGGCCGCCGACTGCTCAGGGCCGCAACTCGAGCAGGTCGATGACCCGCTGGGCTTGCTCGTCGGGGGTGCGGTCCGGGGTGAGTCGCAGGTCCGGATTCTTCGGCCGCTGATAGGGGCTGTCAATGCCGGTGAAGTGCGTGATTTCACCCGCACGCGCTTTGGCGTATAGCCCCTTGGGATCACGACTCTCACAGTCCGCGAGTGGGGTGTCGCAGAACACCTCGACAAAGTCAAATCCGTTGTCGGCATGGATTTTACGGGCCAACTCGCGGTGCTCGGCCAGTGGGCTGATTGCCGGCACCAGCACGATGTGGCCGCAGTCGGCGAGCAACGCCGCCACATGCGCCAGCCGACGCAGGTTCTCGGCACGGTCGGCCATGCTGAAGCCCAGGTCGGCGTTCAAACCATGTCGCAAGTTGTCGCCGTCGAGAACGTAAGCAGGAATGCCTTTTTCGATCAGCTTCTGCTCGACGAGCATGGCCACCGACGACTTGCCAGAGCCGGACAGGCCGGTGAACCACACCGTCCTGCCCCGGGACGACCGGTCTGTTGCGGTCACCAGTGACTGGTGCCGCACGGTGTTCGGGCTTGACGTGTAGGGCGAGACACCGCGTAGCACCATGCCCGCCGCCACCGTTCCGTTGGTGTCGGGGTCGATGAGGATGAACGAGCCGGTGCTGGCGTTGCGGGTGTACCCGTCGAGCATCAGAGGTACCTGGGTGCGCAGCGAAATGCGGCCAAGTTCGTTGAGCTTCAACGCTGTTGCGCTCTTGTCGCGATGCAGGGTGTTGACGTCGAGCCGGTAGTCCAGCCCGGTGATCTTCGCGCGCGTCGTGCGGGTGGTGTGTTTGATGATGTAGTCGCGGCCGGGCTCCAGCGCCGACGAATCCGCCATCCAGCACACGGTCGCGTCGAAGTCCTGCACAACCCTCGGCTGATTGTTGCCGCGGGCGATCATGTCACCACGCGAGATGTCGATATCGTCGGCGAGACTCACCGCAACAGCCATCGGCGGAAACGCTTCTGCCACCGGCCCAGTCGGCGCGTCGATGGCGGTGATCCGGCTGGTCTTGCCGCCCGGCAGCACGATCACCTCGTCGCCCGGACGCATCACCCCGCTGGCCACCGTGCCGGCAAAGCTGCGGTGATCTTGATGCTCGTGGGTGTGTGGCCGGATGACGTACTGAACCGGGAACCGCACGTCGACCAGGTTGCGGTCACCGGCGATGTAGACCTCTTCGAGGTGCGACAGCAGCGCCGGTCCGTCGTACCACGGTGTCCGGTCTGACTTGGTCACCACATTGTCGCCGTGCAGCGCCGACATCGGGATGGTGGTGACGTCGTGCACCTCGAGGCGGGCGGCGAAGGCAAAAAATTCGTCCCGAATCAACTCGAATTTCTCTTTGTCCCAGTCGATCAGGTCCATCTTGTTGACTGCGAGCACCAGGTGCCGGATACCCAGCAGTGACGCCAGGAAGGCATGCCGGCGAGACTGCTCCAGCAGGCCGTGGCGGGCATCGACCAGCACGATCACCAGTTGCGCGGTAGAGGCCCCGGTCACCATATTGCGGGTGTACTGGATGTGGCCCGGGGTGTCGGCGATGATGAATTTCCGCCTGGGAGTGGCGAAGTAGCGGTAGGCAACGTCGATGGTGATGCCCTGTTCACGTTCTGCCCGCAGGCCGTCGGTGACCAGTGCCAGGTCGGTGTAATCGTGGCCGCGCTCCTTGGACGTTCGCTCCACCGACGCCCACTGATCCTCCATCACCGCCTTGGAGTCGTAGAGCAGGCGCCCAATCAGCGTGGACTTGCCGTCGTCAACGGAGCCTGCGGTCGCAAGGCGCAACAACGTCGTGGCAGATGCCGCCATCAGAAGTAACCCTGCCGTTTGCGGTCTTCCATTCCAGCCTCCGAGATCCGGTCGTCAGCCCTGGTCGCCCCACGCTCGGTCAACCGGGACACCGCGGTCTCGGCGATCACCTCCGACACCGTCGCGGCCATCGACTCCACGCATCCGGTACAGGTGACGTCCCCGACGGTGCGGAATCGCACCGTCGCCTCGAACACCGGCTCGTCGGCGCGCGGCTGCATGTGCCGGTGCACCGCCAGCAACATTCCGTCGCGGCTGAACACCTTGCGCCGGTGCGCGAAATAGATCGACGGCAACTTGACTTTCTCGGCTCCGATATAGGCCCAGATGTCGAACTCGGTCCAATTGGAAAGCGGAAAGACCCGGATGTGCTCACCCTTGTGATGCCGCCCGTTGTAGAGGTTCCACAGCTCTGGCCGCTGGACCTTCGGGTCCCACTGGCCGAATTCGTCGCGGAAGCTGAACACCCGCTCCTTGGCGCGCGCCTTCTCCTCATCGCGCCGTGCTCCCCCGAATGCTGCGTCAAACTTGTTTTCCCGGATGGCGCGCAACAACGTCACGGTCTGTATCGGGTTACGCGATGGGATGGTCTCGACAACGCGGCCCGCGTCGATATCGTCCTGCACCGACGCCACCACCAAGCGCACCCCTGCGTCAGCGACCAGTTCGTCGCGGGTCGCAATCACCTCGTCGAAGTTGTGGCCGGTGTCGACGTGCATCACCGGGAACGGCAGCCGCCCGGGGCGAAACGCCTTGAGCGCCAAGTGCAGCATGACGATGGAGTCCTTACCACCCGAGAACAACAGCACCGGCCGCTCGAACTCGGCGGCCACCTCCCGAATGATGTGAATCGCCTCGGCCTCCAACGAGCGCAGATGACTCAATTCGTACTGGCCGACCGCTGGGCCGGCCTTCAGATCACTGGTCATGGCTTCCTATGTAATCCGGATAATTCTGGTAGAACTGATCATGTTTATTGTTATTACCATATATGGAACCAGCCTCCCTCGCCCCTGTCAACGAAAATCGATCGCCTGGCGCAGGGGCAGTGCTCGGCGGCCGTTACGGGTGCGAAAGCATGGACGGATGACAATCTCTTCCGGCCCTTCCGGGCCACCTGAACCGTCCAGCGGCCGCGAAGTTATCGCCCAGTTCCTCCCCCAATCGCCGTTTGTCGTGAAACTGGGCATCGTCGCCGAGCAGCTCGCCGACGACGAAGTCAGGCTGCGGCTGCCGTGGGATCCCTCCAACGTCACCGTGGGCGACATGGTTCATGGCGGCGCTATCGCTACCCTCGCCGATCTGACCGTCATGGCGGCGGCCTGGTGCGGCGCGGAAGCGCCCCCCGAACTGAAGGGCGTCACCGTGTCGATGACGGTGGACTTCATGGCGCCGGCGCGGGCCACCGACGTGATCGGGGTGGGCAGGGCGCTGCGGCGGGGCCGGTCGCTGGTCAACTGCGAGGCCGAGATCGTCGATCCGGAGGGCAGGCTGCTCGCCAAGGCCCTCGCCACCTACAAGGTCGGCTGACGGCCAGTCGCGCGAGCCGACGCAAGCTACAGCGTGACCTCGTTGAGCTTGCCGCTGGCGACGTCGAAGACGAAGCCGCGCAACGACACGTGCTTAGTGACGAACGGGCTGTTTTCGATGCGGCGTAACGACTGCCGGACGTCTGCGTCGAGGTCGGGGAAGGCCTCGGCCGCCCACGGCGGTTTGACCCCGATCTCGTCCTGGATGCCGCGCTTGAAGTCGTCGTCGGTGAAGGTGAGCATCCCGCAGTCGCTGTGGTGAATCAGGATGATCTCCTGGGTTCCGAGCAAGCGCTGGCTGATGGCCAACGAGCGGATGACGTCGTCGGTGACCACCCCGCCGGCGTTCCGGATGACGTGAGCTTCGCCTTCGTTGAGACCGAGGATGCGGTAAACATCGAGCCGGGCGTCCATGCACGCGACGACCGCGACGTGTTTGCTCGGCGGCAACGGCAGCGGCCCGTCGAAGTTGCTCGCGTATTGGGCATTGTTGGCCAGGTAGTCGTTGGTAACCGTCACGCCAGTCTCCTCGGGTATCGCGGGATGGCATTTGCTGCACAGATCGATGCCGCGGTGGATTTTAACAACCGGCTGCCCGGATTTCACCCATGTCGATCAACCGGATCACAATATTCCGGCGCCCCGCCGATACGTTGTTGCCGCGACGCCGTCGCCGCGGCTCGTTACCCTGTCCCAATGCGACCCAGGCGGGGTAGTCCGGCATGATCCGCTTCCTTGCGCGCCGCTTCCTCAATTACGTCGTGCTGCTGGTACTGGCGTCGTTCTTCACCTTCTGCCTGACATCCGTCACGTTTCATCCGCTGGACGTCTTCAGCCAGCGCCACCCGCAGCCCCCAGCGGTGGCCATCCACGCCAAAGCGGTTCAGCTTGGCTTGGACAAACCCGTACCCATCCGCTACGCGAAATGGATTTCGGGTGCGGTCCGCGGTGACTTCGGCACGACGGTGACCGGTCACCCCGTCTCGCAGGAGCTGTGGCGCCGGATCGGGGTCAGCCTTCGGCTGGTGGTGACCGGTTCGGTGCTGGGCACGGTGATCGGCGTCCTCGTGGGAGCCTGGGGAGCGATCCGGCAGTACCGGCTGAGCGACCGTGTCATCACGGTGCTGTCGTTGACGATCTTGAGCATTCCCTCATTCGTCCTGGCGGGCCTGCTCATCCTGGCCGCGGTGCGGGTGAACATGTTCACCGGGGTGCGAATCTTCCAGTACACCGGTGAGACCTCACCGATTCCGCCCAGCGAATTTTGGGACCAGCTCGTCGACCGCGTGCAGCACATCGTGTTGCCGACTCTCACCCTGGCCTTGGGTGCGATCGCGGGCTTCAGCCGCTACCAGCGCAACGCGATGCTGGACGTGCTGAGCGAGGATTTCATCCGCACGGCGCGCGCCAAGGGGTTGACTCGCCGGCGTGCGCTGTTCAAACACGGCCTGCGCACCGCGCTGATTCCGATGGCCACATTGTTCGCTTACGGGATCAGCGGGCTGGTCGTCGGCGCGGTGTTCGTCGAGAAGATCTTCGGCTGGCACGGCATGGGTGAGTGGGTGATCCTAGGCATCTCGACCCAGGACACGAACATCGTCGCAGCGATCACGTTGTTCACCGCGGCGGCGATTCTGCTTGCCGGACTGTTGTCCGACATCTTCTACGCCGCGCTGGACCCGAGGGTGCGGGTGACATGACGCAAGAGGCTACCGCTGAAGCCACCGGAACCACGCCCGCCAGGTCTGGCATCCACCCGGGCACGTTCACGTCGCGACGAAACCTGGTGGCACGCCGATTCATCCGCAACAGGCCTGCGGTGGTGGCGTTAATTCTGCTGGCGCTAGGGTTCATCGGCTGCTACGCCCTGCCGCCGCTATTGCCCTACGGCTATAACGATCTCGACTACAACGCGCTACTGCAGCCGCCGTCGCTCGAGCACTGGTTCGGCACCAACGCGCTCGGCCAGGACCTGCTGGCCCGAACCCTGTGCGGAATGCAGAAATCGATGCTGATCGGTTTTTGTGTCGCACTGATCTCGACCAGTGTCGCCGCCACCGTCGGATCGGTCGCCGGTTACTTCGGTGGCTGGCGCGACCGGAGGCTGATGTGGCTGGTGGACCTGCTGCTGGTGGTGCCGAGCTTCCTGCTGATCGCCATCGTCACGCCGCGCACCAAACACTCGAGCGGCATTGTCTGGCTCATCGTGCTGCTCGCGGCGTTCGGCTGGATGGTCAGCTCACGGATGGTGCGCGGCCTGACCATGAGCCTGCGTGAACGCGAATTCGTCCGGGCGGCAAGGTATATGGGGGTGTCAAGCCGCCGCATTATCGTGCATCACATCCTCCCGAACGTCGCGTCGATCCTCATTATCGACGCCACGCTCAACGTCGGATTCGCGATCCTGGCCGAAACCAGTTTGAGCTTCCTGGGATTCGGTGTTCAGCCACCCGACGTGTCGCTGGGCACGCTGATCGCCGACGGCACCCCTTCGGCAACCACATTCCCGTGGGTCTTCCTGTGCCCGGCCGGGACGCTGATATTGATCGTGTTGTGCGCCAACCTCACCGGCGACGGCCTGCGGGACGCGCTGGATCCGCGCAGCGGGTCAGCACGCCCCAAGAAGCGGCGGCCAAAGTGACAGCCCTGCTGGAAGTGACGGATCTGAACGTCACCTTCGATACCGGGGAGGTGGTGGTGCCCGCGGTGCGCGGCACGAGCTACCACATCGATCCCGGCGAAGTGGTCGCCATCGTCGGCGAATCCGGTTCGGGCAAAAGCACCGCCGCGATGGCAGTCGTGGGGTTACTGCCCGAATACGCCGACGTTTCGGGATCGGTGCGGTTGCACGGCGAGGAACTGCTTGGGTTGTCCGACAATGCGATGTCACGGATCCGCGGTAAGGCGATCGGTACCGTGTTTCAAGACCCGATGTCGGCACTGACGCCCGTTTACACCATCGGCGACCAGATAGCCGAAGCCATCGAGGTCCACGACCGCGACATCAGCCGAGCGGATGCCCGCAACCGGTCCGTCGAGCTGCTCGAGCTGGTCGGGATTGCGCAGCCGGAGCGCCGGGCGCGGGCCTTCCCGCACGAGCTCTCCGGCGGCGAGCGCCAGCGAGTGGTGATCGCGATCGCGATCGCCAATGACCCGGACCTGCTGATCTGCGACGAACCGACCACCGCGCTGGATGTCACCGTGCAGGCGCAGATCCTCGACTTACTGCGAACCGCGCGCGACGTCACCGGCGCCGGCGTGCTGATCATCACCCACGACCTCGGCGTGGTGTCGGAATTCGCCGACCGGGCACTTGTCATGTACGCCGGGCGTGCCGTCGAGATCGCCGCCGTCGAAGTGCTTTACCGGGACCGCCGGATGCCCTACACGGTCGGATTGCTGGGTTCGGTGCCGCGACTGGACGCCCCGCAGGGCACCCGGCTGATTCCGATACCGGGCGCGCCGCCGACGATGTCGTCGCTGTCCCCCGGTGCCTGTCCTTTCGTCCCCCGTTGCCCGCTGGCGATCGACGAATGCCGTTCGGCGGAACCCGATCTCGTCACCGTCGGGGACGACCACTGGGCGGCGTGCATCCGCACCGACGACGTCGCGGGCCGCAGCGCGGCCGAAATCTTCGGCGTGTCAACGCAACCGCTGCCAACCGATAGCACCGCGGGCGAACCCCCGGTGGTGCTGCGGGTCACCGACCTTACCAAGACCTACCAACTCACCAAGGGCGTGATATTGCGCAGGCGGGTGGGTGAGGTGCGGGCGGTCGACGGCGTCAGCTTCACCCTGCGGCAGGGGCGCACCCTGGGGATCGTCGGCGAATCCGGTTCGGGTAAATCGACGACACTGACCCAGATTCTCGAGCTCACCACCCCCCAGGCAGGTTCCATCGAGATTCTCGGCGCCGACGTCGCGGCCCTCGACGCGGCCACCCGTCGTCAGCTGCGGACCGACCTGCAGGTGGTATTTCAGGACCCGGTGGCGTCTCTGGATCCCCGGCTTCCGGTGTTCGATGTCGTCGCTGAGCCCTTGGTAGCCAACGGGTTCGACAAGCGCCGCTGCGACGAACGGGTCGCCGAGCTGCTGTCGGTCGTCGGGCTGGACCACGCCGACGCCAGCCGCTATCCCGCCGAGTTCTCCGGTGGGCAGAAGCAGCGGATCGGTATTGCGCGGGCGCTGGCGCTGCAGCCGAAGATTCTTGCGCTCGACGAGCCGGTGTCGGCGCTCGACGTGTCGATTCAGGCGGGCATCATCAACCTGCTGCTGGATTTGCAGGCGCAATTCGGGTTGTCCTATCTATTTGTGTCGCACGATCTTTCGGTGGTCAAGCACCTGGCCCACCGGGTAGCGGTGATGTACCAGGGAACGATCGTGGAGCAGGGCGACGGCGACCAGGTGTTCACCAACCCGCAGCACGAGTACACTCGTCGACTGCTGGCCGCCGTCCCGCGAGCGCACGCCGATGTCGCCGGCGGTTAGCATCGGGCGGGTGACGCACCCGCCCACGGTCCGCAGGCTTGCGCCGCTGGCGCTGGCGGCCATTGTGATCGTCAGCGGCTGCTCGAGCGGCTATCAGGACCTCCCGCAGGCGCACGCCGCGCAGGTCGGCACCACCAGCGACATGAACCCCCGAGACCCTTCGACCCTGCGCGACGGCGGTAACCTGCGGCTGCCGCTGACATCATTCCCGGAAAACTTCAACGAAATGAACATCGACGGCAACACGGCCGACACCGGTTCCGTTATCACGCCCACGCTGCCGGGTGCGTTTATCACCCACGCCGACGGGACGTTCAAACTCAACACCGACTACTTCACGGCTGCCGAGCTGACGAGCACCAACCCGCAGGTCGTCACCTACACCATCAATCCGAAAGCAACATGGAATGACGGCACCCCGATCACCTGGGAAGACCTCAAGGCCGAGGTCGACGCCTGCAGCGGCCGCGACAAACGGTTTTTGATCGCCAGCAGAGCCGGGTTCGAACGGGTGAAGTCGGTGACCAAGGGCGTTGACGAGCGCCAGGCCGTGATCACCTTCGCCGAGCCGTACGCCGAGTGGCGCGCGATGTTTGCCGGCGGGATGCAACCCCGCAGCATGACCGCGAACCCGGATGTCTTCAACACAGGTCAACTCGACGCCCCCGGCCCTTCAGCCGGACCGTTCGTCGTGTCCACGGTTGACCGGGGCGCACAACGCATCGTGCTGACCCGCAATCCCCGCTGGTGGGGCACGAAGCCGCGGCTGGACTCGATCACGTTCCTGGTGCTCGACGCCGCCGCCGTAATCCCCGCCCTGCAAAACAACGCGATCGACGCTGCCGGCGTGGGCACGCTCGACGATATGGTCACCGCTCAGCGCACTCCCGGAATCGCCATCCGGCGTGCGCCCGCCCCCACCTGGTACCACTTCACCTTCAACGGCGCACCCGGATCCATCGTGGCCGACGAGAGGCTGCGGTTGGCGATTTGCAGAGGCATTGACCGCCAGGCCATCGTCAACGTCGTCCAGCATGGCCTGACCGAGCATCCGGCGCCGCTGAACAACCACGTCTATGTCGCCGGTCAGGTTGGCTACCAAGACAACAGCGCACCGGCCGCCTACAACCCCGACCAGGCCCGCAGGGACTTGGACGCGCTGGGCTGGAAGCTCAAAGGAACGGTGCGGGAGAAGGACGGCAAGCAGCTGATTGTTCGCGACGTGTTCTTCGATGCGCAATCGACCCGCCAGATCGCCCTGGTGGCCCAGCAGAACCTGGCGCAGATCGGTGTCAAGCTGATGCTCGAACCCAAACCGGGAACCGGATTCTTCAGCCAGTACGTGGGCGTCGGCGACTTCGACATCGTTCAATTCGGTTGGGTGGGTAACGCTTTCCCGCTGTCCGCGCTGCCGCAGATATACACCTCGGACGGGGACAGCAACTTCGGCAAAATCGGCACCCCACAAATCGACGCCAAGATCGATCAGACGCAGTCCGAGCTGGACCAGGACAAGGCGCGCGTACTTGCCAACGAGGTCGACACGATGATCTGGCAGGAAGGCTTCAGCCTGCCGCTGTTCCAGTCACCCGGCGACATCGCGGTACGAAGCGATCTGGCCAACTACGGCGCGCCCGGACTGGCCGACGTCGATTACACGGCAATCGGATTCATACGAAGCTGATCCGCCGGCGCACCAAGCCGGGTGGCACCGACGGCAGCACAGCTTCGGCTGCGGCCGCCACGTCGATCGCCTTCCACAGCAAGCGCAGAGCCGGGCGCGCCGGGAGCGCGTCCAGCGCCGCCGCCTGGTCGGCAAGCCCGTCGAGTTCGCCGCGCCATACCGCGCCGACGATGGCCAGTGACGCGGGCTCACGAAAGTCCAGCGCGCTGTGCGCCATGGTCGGCAGCGTCAACAGCACCGCGTTCGGGACCAGCGACGCGATGCGCTTAGCCACCGCCGGCGGTGTGATGAGATCGCGGCCACCGGAGATCACCACCGTGGGCCAACCGAATTTCGGCATCTCGGCCACCAGGTCATAGGGCTCGGCCTCGAAAGCAGCCGTTTCGGTGAGTGTTTCGCGTATCGCCAGGGCAGGGTCGAGCGGGAGGCCGTCGGGTTCGGCGGCATAGTCGAGTTCGCGGAACGCGATGCGGCTCACCAAGTCCATCTCGTAGCGGTACGGCGCCTCTCGGGCAAACATTTTGGTGAATCGGAATAGACTCCGCCACAACAGAATTCGCCCATCGAGCAACAAGTCGAGTTGGCGGTCGAGCAGCGGGGTCCCGCCGAAGCCATAAACTACCGCGGCGACCTGTCCGGCCGAGGCGGTCATCACACCGGCGTCGACGAGCCGGCGAACCTTGCGCGCCAGTGCTGCGGTTTCCGGGTCATGGCCCTCGAGCAGCAGCCCGCGAAGGGCGTCGCGCACGGCGGCGATGTCCTCGCGCGACAGCACCGGCGAATCGAGGATCATCGCCCGCACCCGGCCGGGGTGACGGACGCCAAGTCCGCCCGCGATATAGGTGCCGTACGACGTGCCGTAGATGACGGCCGAATCCGCGTGGGCGTCGTCGAGCACAGCGGCCACATCGTCGACAACTTGATTTACGGTGAGCGCTTGCGGCGGCAAGTCCGCACCGGAGTCGTCGTGGCGCGACATGCCCACTCCGCGGTGTTCGATCATGATGACATCGAGGCCGGCAGCGGCGGCCCGCCGCCGCAGCCCTTGGTACAACCGCAGCGACGCCACGCCCGGGCCGCCCGGGATGATCACCAACGGGTGCGCGGACTTGTGGCCGGTGCGCACGTAGTACAGATCGAACTCTTGGTCACTGCCAGGCCACGCCGGCCGGCGGACTGGCCGCACGCCTGGCAGTCCCGCCAGTTTTTCGTGCATCCGGCGCCGTTTCGCATTCATCGTCATCGGTGTCGGCCCGCCATGTTTCCATTCTGCTGGGGATAGGGAAGATCCGTGCAACAGCGTGGCCCGACACGATAGGAGTCAACATGACCACAACCACTATCCCACTCCCCAGCGGCGCTGTGGCAGCAGACGATTGGGAACTCCAAACGGACGGCAGCAGCGCCCGCGTATTCCGCGGCACCGAGCGCGGTACGCACCCCCGCGTCGGACTCTGCGGCATGCAGGCACACTCCGGCGCTGTGCTGCGGCGCGTGGCGTGGCTGGACGCGGGCAGGTACGGCGCGGAGTTGGCCGCCGCTGACGGCGGAACTGAGCGGGCGCTGAGCCGATTCAACCCGATCCGGGCATAGGGTCGCGGCATGCGACGAGACATCGAGTTCCTCTCCGGCGGCGTGACCCTCCGCGGCTTTTTCGAAGTTCCCGACGGGGCCGACGGCCCGGTGCCCGTGATCTGCTTCGCGCACGGGTTCTCCGGATTCCGACCTACCTACCCCATCCGGGTATGGCGTATGCGGTCGGGCCGACCCGAAAGGCGAGACGCCACCTCAAAGCTAGTGCGGCACAACGGGATTGGGATCACGCGTGTCGGCTGACGTTGTGACGTTCGATGCGGACGGCAAGTGCTACGCGACCATTGTCGCATGAAGCAGGAGAGCCCGACTCAGAGCAAGCGCCTCCGAAGGGCCTAGCGCCGCTGTCTGCGTGTGGTCGTCGGTCCCGATTTCCAGTAGGAACGCCGTCTGGCGACCGAGCTGCTCAATGCGTACCCGCACGGCTCGACCGGCAACGTCGAAGGCTTCGAAGATGACCACGGGTCACAATCTACCAGGCTGGCAGTCTGGTGTACACAGCGAATCCAGTCTTTTAGTATGTGAAATGTCGATTCAAGTGTATCGTCAGTATGGTTCGACTCCGCGCCGCCGCGCACCCCATCGCCCGGGCGGCGGCGCGAACCCGAGCACCACGCGGGAGGTCATCAGCGGGCCTCCCGCGTGGCTCAGAGGGAGGAGGGCATATGCCCACAACGGGACTGCCGAGGGGCTGGCGCTTTCGCTTTCATTGGTCCGTCTGTAGCGATTCCAGGGCGCCCAAACTCACTCTGAGACTCCACAGGGTGGCTAGACTTCATACCCCCTAGGGGTGGCGCGGGTGCCGGTTCACCATGGGTGAAAGGCAGTGTGGCACAGCATGATTGCGGTTTCTCTGTGGGACGTCCTGGACCAACGGAGATCCACGGCAACGGCCGCTGGGAACTTGGGCTTGGGTGTGCGGACCCTCTCGAAGGGGGGTCGTTACGGCCTGTCTGGGGTTCCGGGCGTGTCGGGCAGCGGCGGCAAAGGCTCCTCTTCACACGGCATGAGGATGTTGATATACGAGCACTGCTCCCTCGGTATCTCAGGAACATCCACATGAGCCGGTTCGGGTGCCGGCGGGGGAAGTGGTGGTTCGGGGTCGGCGACTGCGGCCGGGGAACCGACCAGGCCGCCGATGGCGGCGGCCGTAGCGAATGCTGTGACCAGGCGTCGTGTGCGATTGATGGCTCACTCGAATCTGTCGACGGTGCGCCGATCATAACGCCAACCTGGATTTTCGCCAGGTGAGCCGAACCGCAAGGTACTGGGCAAGGGCGGCAGGTCACGTCCAATGCGCAACCCTCGGGCGCACCTTCAGCGGTTGGGGTGGCCGGCAGGCGTTCGTCGGCGTTGGCTAGCACGAGCATTGCGCCGGGGCGCCCGTCGTCTCGCGGTCCCGCTTGAGGCTCACCTGCGGGTCTGCTGAGGGAATGCCTTAACCAGATGCACCGGGAATCCCACGCGTGTAATTTGAAGTCAACAGCTCATCGAACCGGAGAACACTAATGACCTCGGAGTTTCGCTACCAGGTTGACGAAGACCCCTGCGAGATATGCGTTGGTGCCGTCCTCATCGAGTACAAGAGGGAGGGCAGCGCCCAGGGCTCGTGGGGACCATGGACACCGCAAAAGGCGTGGTGTTCGCGCGGCTGCGTAGTTGTTCCTGACGCCGAGGCACGCATTCGTCGTCACATTGCGTGAAGGAGAAAAACACGTCACAACGTGACCGAAAGGGTTGTGGCGGGATCGCCGACGCCTGGGTGTTCTATCCCGGTGGGTGGGGCGGCGAGGCCGTGCGCGTAGTGGAGTCGATCATCCGCTGTCGGAAGTGCGAATACTCGGGGCCGAACCGCCCGTCTTAGAGCACAGCCAGCCGGTACCAGTAGCCGTTGATACACCTGAGCGCGCCCGACCGCAGCAGGTTGAGTTCCTAGGCGGCGTAAGCGCCCTTGGCGAAACCTGAAGGTCACCTGTGAATTGGGCCGATTCACCGGTAGCGACGCGCAGCCAAGAGTACGCCGAGGAGGACAGACAACCGATTGGTCCCTTGTCCCTGCTTTTGAGGAGGTATTTGCCGTGAAGTACGTGCTCACATGGACGCCTCGGCTGGGTGGTTCGGGTGCGCAGAACGAGGAGGCCACGAAGCGTGCCCTTGAGCTGTACCAGAAATGGACGCCACCGTCGGGGCTGAATATCCTGCAGTTTCTCGCACGCGCTGATGGCGAGGGCGGTTTCGCCGTAGTGGAGACCGATAACCCGGGAGACTTGGCCGGTATCGCCAGCAAGTTCGCGCCCTACCTGATCGCACAGAACCATCTGGTGGTCGAGATGCAGGAGTGGGCGGCGCTGACCGGGGAGGGGATTAAGTTCCGGGGGTAACGCGCAGCCGCCGCCGCGCAGCCGCGAAAGCCACCGGGAGCCGGTCAAGAATCCTTGCGTGCCAAGGGGATTGGGCGTCGTGTGGCCAATGAGAGCGTTAGGATCTGGACAGCTGTATTGACGGCGATGGCTGCCGTTCTCCTGACGGCGGGCAGCGTGCTCGGGGCTGCTGGAGCCAACGCAGTGGGAGCATGCACAGGAATAATGAACCAAGGCCTGGTGCAGTACTCGCAGTGTGCTACTAACAGTGGCGCTCACTGCACCAGCTCACTAGGCAACTTCACTGGTGGACATGTCACTTGCACCTATCCCGACGGTGGTCGTGATGAATGCGACTACACCGGGACCGTGGGCTTCGGGCCGTCCAGCGGAACTTGCACATACATCCCGTCTGGTTCTGAAGCGGCACGAACTTGGTATGACCAATGAGAGCCGGTAACCGTCAGCTGATGTTATTCACCTACGGCGGTGTTATTCGTCGCCGTGTGGGGCCTGAGAGCCATTGAGGGGTATTTCTGAATGGTCGGTCGGTCAGCGGCGAACGCGTACAACTCGTGTAGGTCAGCGGCGCTGAATTGCACCCAGCTCCGGCCGGCGCGAACGATCACGGAGCCGTCGTCGTGTTTCGTTGCTTTGATCTGCGGGCGGTAAACCGGATCAATGACGAGTGACTCGTCGTGCGGCAATAGGCCGATGGCCAGCGCGCTGGATTCGTCGTGGGACAGGAGCCGCCAGTCGGCTGTGAGGGTGCGAGTGTTTCGCATACGAACCTCTTCGATGTAAACGGTGCCTCTACCCTTAGGGATGGGTGGGAAAGTGATCGGGGATGGCCGCGTGTGGTGGAAGTGCCCAAAGCGCAGGTCAAGGCGCAAACCCACAGGTAAAGAAACCAGCAC
>Ga0210389_10000800_pt1 | contig 26558 bp, 18 predicted proteins | sample IncBWH28OmetaG_FD_160127 | JGI IMG/M metagenome (GOLD analysis project Ga0210389, IMG submission 160127) | Forest soil microbial communities from Barre Woods Harvard Forest LTER site, Petersham, Massachusetts, United States - Inc-BW-H-28-O ... | reverse complement strand
CGTTTTTTCCTTGCGCTGGTCCCCAAGACGCAGGTTGCCCCTAGCGAAGTATTCATTTTGAATCACGGTTGGCGCGACCGGCCAGAAGATCTGCTGAAGTATCTCAAAGTGGACCAGGTCTATGACGAAATGCTAGGACGGCACGAGGTACGTCCCGCGATTGTGGCTCTGCCGGATGTTCGCTTCGACAGTTTCTACCGCGAGTACTCCGACAGTTCCCCATACCATAACTATCTGACTCTGGTGGCGGAAGAGGTCGCGGGAACGATCTCACGCCACTATGCCATCCCTTTCGAACGCCAGCATTGGGCGATCGGCGGTTTCTCCTTCGGCGGCTATTTGTCGCTGGATGTGGGGCGCCGCTACCCAGGCCGATTCTCAAGCGTCAGCGTGGTAAGTGGATTAGTCGATAAACAGTGGAGTTTCTGGCCATCGCAACCGCCGCCGGCCGGGGCGCTCGATTCCCAGGGCCGGGGCAAACAGACAATCACAATACCCGGTCCGGTTCCCAGACTTTTCCTCGCCTGCGGAACGGAAGATCGTCTTTTCCCGATGATGCGCGGCTTGCACGAAGAGCTAACCGGCCTCGGTATTCCGCATGCGTGGTCGACCTCACCTGGTGCACACACTTGGAAATACTGGTCTTCGGTGCTGCCGCAGATGTTTAGATTCCATCTCGCGAGTGATTTTGTCAGTGCAAAGATGGTGGTCGTTATTCCAAAGATGAGAAGAACCGCACAACGTGGCATTTACTACGAATGCGAATGACGTCGCCCTGCCATACAAAAAAAGGGCCCACTTTCGCGATAGGTTGAGATTGTTGGGATCCCCAACCTAGCGAAAAGGAGCGCCTTTATCGGCCAGGAAATGATTAGAGCAGGTGACGAATTGCTTCGGGCTCAGCCTTGGCCTGCGAATCCCATGCCTGCCAGGACGCCTCGCATATAGGAGAAGCTGGCGATCACGCCCGGCATCGGGTCGTCGGGATGAATCTCATACTCGAGATCGACGAAGCCTTGGTATTTCGTCGCGATGAGCGCTTCAAACATCTTCCGCACTGGCATGATGCCATCTCCCACCGCGACCTGGCTCTCCTTGCTCTGAAAGTTCGTGAGGTCCTTCATGTGCATGTTAAACAAACGCGGGCCGACTTCGTGGATTGCCTGCACGACATCGGTGCCGGCACGAACCGTGTGCCCGACATCGATGCAGCACCCGATGCGCGGATCCATGCCCTTCACCGACTTCAACACATCCAGCGGCGAAGGCCACAATTTGTCTTCCGGCCCGTGATTGTGGAGGGCGATACGGATGTCGTACTCCTTTACGAACTTCTCTATTCGCGGCAGCGTTTCCGGTGTGGGGTCGCCGGCAACGATCACGCCGATACCTGCCCGCTTGCAGTATTCGAACTTACTGTGGATGTCGGCGTCCTCATCTTTCGCGAAATAGATGGCTCCGGCGGCATGGAGCTTGATGCCCGCCGCAGCATAGTCCGCCAGCGCGGCTGCCTCCTGCTGTGCGTCCATCGGGAGATGATCTTTGACATCCTTCGCGTTCAACGCGGAGACGTTGAGTTGCTTCATGAAGCCGATCATCTGGGTGCGACTGAAGTTACGAAACGTGTAGCTGGCCAGGCCCAAACGGATCGGCAACGCTTGGTCGGGAGGTGGATTTTCGTGAGCCAGCGCTGAGACGGCGGCGGGAGCGGAAAATGCCGCCGCAACGACTGCACCGGAGCGAACGAAGTCGCGACGCGAGAAAGTGGTTTTGTTAGACATGTGGCGCCCACCCTGGCTCGTAGTCGCGCCCCCACATCTTCATGGCTTCGGTATCGCCTTGAATCCGTCCGTCTTTCGGGTCGAGACGCAGTTCCCGGTTGACTTCCCAAGCGATGTTGGAAAGCTGCAACATCGTAACGGCAACGTTGCCAACCGCTATAGGAGCGTTAAGCTTCTCGCCCTTGCGGATACCCGCGATAAAGTTCGCGAAGTGAGCGTCGGTCATGGAATCACGGCCAATCAGGTCAGAGGACGAAGTCGTTTTGCCCACCTTGAATTCGCTTGTCTTGTTGCCTTTGAGGTCGTAGATCTCGTAGCCATCGCGATCAATCAGTACTGTGCCCGTGGTTCCCATAATTGTCGAACCACGGTCGCGGCCGTAATACTTCATTCCCTGGCAACACTTCCCGTCCCACGAGATCATTTTGTCTTCGTACTCGAAGCTGGTCACCAGTGTGTCGTAGAACTGCCAATCGTCTTTGAAATGGTATCTGCCGCCCGACGATGCAACTCGCTCGGGATAGTCGACGCCGAGGGCCCAGCGGCAGACATCGACTTCGTGCGTACCATTATTGAGGGTTTCGCCCGTGCCATAGATTTTGAACCAGTGCCAGTTATAGGGCTGCACATTGTCCGTATACGGACGACGCGGAGCGGGGCCCTGCCACAAGTCCCAATCCAACTGAGGCGGCACCGGCGCCGCTTTGCCTGTGCCAATCGACTTTCTCACATTGACGTACCAGGCCTGAGCGAAGTAGGGCCTGCCGATTACGCCGGCATGGATCTTATCAACGACCTCTATGGTGTGGGGTGAAGAGCGCTGCTGGGTGCCCATCTGTACCAGCTTTCCATATTTCTTTTGCGCCTCGACCACCATCACCCCCTCGGCAGGATTGTGGCTGCATGGCTTTTCCAGATAGACGTGTTTACCCGCCTGCAAGCCGGCGATGGCCATGGGCGTATGCCAATGATCGGGAGTGGCAATGGTGATGGCGTCGACATCTTTCAGTTCAAGAATCTTGCGAAAATCTTTGTCAGTCGCGGGGGCCTCGCCCATCTCCTGCCGGGCTCGGTCGGCGAACTTACTTAGAATATTGCTGTCCACATCGCAGACATGCGAGATTCGCGCGGCACTTTTGTTTGCCGCGAGCGAGGAGAGGTGAGCGTAGCCACGACCATTAAGACCGATGATGGCAAAGTTGAGACGATCATTCGATCCAAGAATCTGAGCATAGCTCTTTGCCGTAGTTCCCACGGCCAATCCCGCCGCGCCTACAGCAAGGGCATCGAGAAATTCGCGTCGCGTAGCCATCGTTTTCTCCTTGAAGCCGCCTTTTATTCGGAGGCAGCCATTCTGGATTTGTACCGATCACAATTTACCGCGGTACGCCCACAATCCCAAGCCGGGATTTGAAATAAAGAAAACCTCTTCGCCGTCGACCCGGTTGTTGCCATAGCGAAGGGTCTGCGGGTTGTAGCGCGTGAGCATGGCTTCCAAATCGCCATATTCAAAACCCACTCCCTCAACTTCCTCTTGGCTTAGATGACCGGGGCACAGGCGAATTTTAAAGCGACCTTCAGAGGAACCGTGGATGAGGTGAGCGGCCGCGCTTAGGTCGTCCGCAAGATCAGCATTCGCACTCACGGCCGCGAGAGTGGCCGGCGTTCCACGATAGCCGTACTTGCGGATCAGTGCGTCGATGGCCCGGTCTTCGCCAAATTCCTTGATGCCGGGCGCCAGGATGATCAATTCTGCGCCGTCAGCCAATGCCATGCGCGTACGGTAGATTGCCTTGTTGCCCAGCCATGTGCTGTGAAACTCGTGCGGATCGAGATAAACGACTGCTTTCTGTATTGGCTCGTCCAAGGTCTCGAAGTTCACTTTCAAGCTGAGTGCCGCGGCGCGCTGAAAGCACTCCATATCGTCGCCGATGAAAAGTCCGCGCACTGCCAAACGTCCGTCCGCCATGAGTCCGACAACGGTGAGTACGTAGACGATGGGCAGATGTCGCAGGAAACGATCGGATGCGTAATTGAGAACGTTGCGCACGGGGTTGTCTGCGCGGCCCATGATGCGCTCCATCCCGTAAACCGCACCCAGGTAATGGCTCCGGTTTATGCTCTCGCGGCCTCCCGTGCCCACGAGAATATTCTTTGTGTAGTTGGCCATGCCTATCACTTCATGGGGCACGACCTGGCCGATCGAGAGAATAAGATCGAAGTCGCCATGGACAATGAGCCGGTTCACCTGTGCCGGCCACGCATAGTTCAGCTTGCCTTCCGATTGCTCGCGGATGAACTCGGCCGGGACCTCGCCCAGGGTCTCGACGTCGGTACGCCAGTTATGCACGCGGAAAAGCTCTGCCGGCATGGCGCCAAACATTCGCGCGAGCTGCTCCGGACCCATCGCAGCATGCGTGCCCAGGGCAGGCAGGACCGCCTGGAGCCGGTCGCCGAAATACTCCCACGCGTAGCGCGTCAGGTCGCCGGCGCGGGAATGCACCCGGCTCTGATCCGGTGGCACCACGAGCACCCGGTTGCGTTTTCCCAGCTTCGCAAGACTCTCCACGAGCAGATCGTGCAACTGCTGAGAAGATAGATCGCTTTCGGCACTGCCCGTGGAGCAGTAGAGACTCATGCGATGATTTCTACTTTCGTTGTTCCTCGGTAAAACGGCAGCTGAGAGGAATTGGAGTCCCTTCGGCGCGCAAATTTTCCGCCGCCCCCCGCCGCCAATTAGTCGTCTGACTTTGGTTTATTTGATACAGCCACTTCTGGAAACCTCGAAGCCGCGGGGATTCCAGTTTCGTCGAGAAACCTCCATCCGCTCCTCGTAGAAGTTCCGACTGTCACAGCGCATAGTCGTTGCGATAAGGAGCAAACCGTTCAGCAGTTCAGAGTCTTCGAGAGCCGTTGCCGATGCTCGACATTCCCTCCACAATAACACTATGAGTCGCGATCTCGAACGCACCTCTGCTGCTGCATAGTTCGGGGTCCCGGAATCGCATTTAGTTGGCCTTTGGAGGTCGGCGAATCTCCCGCCGATGCCCGCTGCACGAATGGTGGCGTCGCGGTTCTCACTCGGGCGCTTTGCGGTGCTGGCCGCACTCGATGCGTTGACCTGCAACAGACAAAACGCTCCAGACAAGATGATCCAGTAGGGGCAGCCTTTGCCATTCCGTGTCCTGGCATAAGGCCTGTACGAGAATGTATAGTCCTCAACTTGGAAAAGGAGAATCCGAGATGCTCCAGGCCAATACGTTCTCGAGAAGAAGGTTCTTGGAAGCGGCCACGGCGGCCGGTTGTCTGACTGCCGCCAGGTTCGCCTTCAGTCTGTCGGACCACCTTGAAAAGTCTGAGGCCTTCCGCCTGGTCAGCGAAATGGACCGCAAGCGAATTCTAGAAGCCGGCGCCAAGTATGTTTCTCAAACTCCCCTTACGATCACGGCGTTTCCCGCCAAGCGCAGTGCAGGTGGATTGCACGATTTCTATTCTCAGGCGGATTACTTCTGGCCCAACCCGAAGGACCCGAATGGGCCCTACATCAATCGTGATGGACAGAGCAATCCGGAGAATTTCGATGAGCATCGCAAGGTGATGGTGGCGCTCTCCATCCAGATGCCCGCTCTAACCGCGGCCTGGCTGCTGACCGGCGACCGCAGTTACGGGCAGCAGGCCTGCGCTCACCTGCGCACCTGGTTTGTCTCCCCTGAAACGCGGATGAATCCGAACCTGCTGTACGCCCAAGCGGTACAGGGATCTTCGACGGGCCGCTCCTACGGCATCATCGATACGCTGCATCTGGTCGAAGTGGCGAGAGCGGCGAGCTTTCTGATGTCTGGCATGCTGAGTCTGCAAGACGGCGCCGCGGTGAAGAATTGGTTCGCCAGCTATCTGGACTGGCTTTCGCACAGCGAGCCGGGAATGAAGGAGCGCGATACCACGAACAATCACGCCTTCTGCTGGGCCTTGCAGGCTGCCGAATTTGCCCGGTTGGCGGGCGATGACGCCGCGCGCAAAGAGGTGTACCAGCGCTACCGCGATATTCTGCTACCCAATCAGATGGATGAGAATGGATCCTTCCCTCGGGAACTGGCGCGCACCAAGCCATACAGCTATTCGATCTTCAACTTCGACGTCATGGCGGGACTTTGCCAATCGCTCCAAGGGCTGGCGCCGGATCCGCCGACGTTCCACCTTGCAGACGGGCGCGGGCTCTGCAAGGCAGCCGAGTTCATCTATCCGTACCTTAAGGATAAGAGCGGATGGAAGTGGGCGCGGGACGTGGAGCATTTCGACGCCTTGCCTGTTCGCTCGCCCGGTCTACTGTTCTCGGGCATAGCCTGCCACGAGCCGAAATACATCGATCTCTGGAAGACATTGGATCCAGATCCGACTGACAAAGAGATCATCCGGAACTACCCTATTCGCCAGCCGCTTCTTTGGGTGTGAATGCTACCGTGCGCGTTAAACAGTGCTTCGAATAACGTCAATTCCTGAAACCTTCCGTGCCGGTTCTTGGAGAACGTGGAGGGGCAGGGAATCTCCTGATCGAAACCCAGGCCGGTGAACCACCGTCCCACGAGATGTATGCGCAGGCCCTCCACCAGGTTGCGCTCGCTCGAGATGCCGTATAGATAGCCGATCAGAAAAATGCGCAGCAGCAGCTCGGGATCAATCGATGGCCGACCGATTTCGCTGTAGCTGTGCTTCAGATTTTCGCGCATGGGCGCACCGCGCAGGATCTCGCGAGGGGCAGGTTGGCACGTCCCAAAGAAGGCTTGGTTCTCGGCCAGCCTGCCCCCGCTCTTTCTTTTTTGTTTAGTTTTCAGGGCCTCTGCAAGCTAGCGCCCTAGACCAGCGGCCAAGGTTTTTACCATGGTGCCGTTCGCGTCGTCGTCTTTCAGTGCCCAGAAGTATGCGCCGCCAAGGCCTCCCGGGACTTTCACGTTAATATAGATCGTCTTCAAAAACACTGTGAAGGGATCGTCGTATGTGTAAAAGGTCCCGCTGGTTGGGTCGTAGAGTGATATGGCGACTCTTCGCGGATCGAAGTAGTTGCTGTAGCCATTGGAGGTAAGAGTGGAGAGTGTCGAATAGGTGAGAAGTCCGGGCGTCAGCAGGGTGTCGCAGCCCGCCGTATTACCGCTGAGGTCCGTGCACACGGCTGTTCCGTTCGCCAAGAGCACCGGTGAGGCGCCGGTGGAGTTCTGGTACAAGCCATGGTTCTTGTCAGAGGCACCGGTCCAGCCAGCGCCGTAAAGAGGCATGCCCATCGTGTACTTGTGCGGGGGCACGCCGGCCTTGAGATACGCATTCACAGTGTCGTCAATGTCGAGATCCTGGCCAAACAGCGGATCCTGGCGGGAATCAAATAGCGGCGACGCATCGTTGGTTTGCGTCACCCATGAACCGGAATAGTTGTAGCCATCAATGGTGATGAAATCAACCTGCTCGGCAGCTTTACGTAGATCGATGTTGACATAGTTCTGCGAACCCGCGGGTCCATCGAACGACAACGTGTATTGCTTGCCCGTTGTTTTGCTTAGGGCGTTCAGTTGGCTGCGGAACTCTTGCAGAAGCGCGGTAAAGTTCTGGGTGTCGGTGGCGGTAGGGAATTCCCAATCGATATTGAAGCCGTCAAACAATCCCGGGGCAGTGACGCCTGCGGCGATGTTGCCGCTGACAAACATATCGATGCAGGAAGCGGCAAGGGCCTGGCGTCCGGCGGCAGTGCTGGCGGCGCTAACGAAGGCGGCGGTATTGACGGCAGACGCACCTCCCAAAGACATCAGCACTTTCAGGTTGGGATGGAGGGCCTTGAGTTGTTGAATGGCCGCAAAATTTCCAAAGAGTGGACCAGGGTAGGGGGCACCGTTGACGCTGGGCAGGTACGGGGATTGATAGTCGGCCCAGGTATCGGCGATGGCGCATGCCGGCGTCGGAGTCGTCGTCACATTTCCAAAAGCGTAGATGAGGTGTGTCAGTTTATCGGCGACCCCATTTTGTTGCAGGTTGGCGATGTTGTAGCCAGCGTAATAGATACTCCACTCCTCGAAGTATCCTCCGACAATCTTGCCTCGATCCGGGTTTTGTGCGATTGAGGGAGAGGTGCATGCAACGAGGGCTAACGAAATAAGGAAAGCCATCCGGAGCAGGCGCGGCAGGAAATAGCTTGACATGGCAAGTGCCTCCAACATTTTTAAAATACGAACCGCCGGAGTATAGAGCTATATAGCGGAACTTGCAAGACCATATTTTGCGGGTGCGTTCTTGCATTTATTACCGATGATCGCAAAGACATTGAAAGCCTGTAGCCACGACAGGAGGTAAAGACGCCTCGCGTGACATCGATGGCCTCTGCCAGATGTCGGCAAACGAATGAGCTATATAGCGGAATTGACACACTTAGCTCGTGACTTTTCAATACCCACGGATGGTTGCAAACAGTGCTCCCAGTTTTGCGGCCATCCGGGAATAATGACGTGCAAACGGCACGCTGGTCGGTGGCTGCACACGAACACCGAGAAACACTCTTCGTCTTGCCAATTTGAAGAAGCGTAGAACGTTCTTTACTGTTAGCCACCGGGGTGTTAACTATCCAATTGCTCTCGGCAATCCAAAGATCAGAGAGTAGGGAGGACGTATGTACGCACTCGCCCAGGATGCCCGCTTCGCAACGCGCCAACTGAGGAAGTCGCCTGGCTTCACGACAATCATCATCGTTACGCTGGCTCTCGGCATCGGTGGCACGACCGCGATGTTCTCGCTGATCGAGGGCATCTTGCTGCGGCCTCTGCCCTTCCCGGATGCCGACCGATTGGTCCTGTTGGGAGATCACATTGGTGGAGGCTCCCACACTCCGGTCACGGCGCGCGAAATTGGCGTCTACTCCCAGGCAACTACTGCGTTTTCCTCCATGGGCGGCTTCACCGGTGCGAACTATGAACTTTCGGGGAGCATTAGTCCGGTTGAGGTGAATGCGGCGCGTGTAACGGCTGCGGTGTTCCCGACCCTTGGCGTCAATCCGATACTCGGCCGCGTTTTCACGGAACAAGAGGAGGAAAGTCATCAGCCGGTCGCGTTGATCAGCTACGCGCTCTGGGTAGAGCGTTATCACCAAGATCGGAGCGTTGTTGGCACTCCGGTCCAACTCGATCGCAAGCTCTACACCATTCTTGGCGTCATGCCACGCAGTTTTACGTTTCCCCTGGAAACAGGCCGGCTGGACCAGACAGATCTATGGGTCCCGATGAGTCTGACGGCGGAGGAACTTTCTGACGGGCAGGCGGGGTATTGGGGATATAACATCGTCGCGCGAATGAAGAATGGCGCGACAGTCCTGCAAGCCGCGCAGGATGCCAACCGCGTGGCGCAACAGATCATGCGCACGCTTCCGCCGGCGCAGTCGGCCATTCGCATACGAGGCGATGCCACGCCACTGCTCGAATACGATGTGGCCGAAGTGCGGCCGGTGTTGCGCGCGCTGTTCCTGGCGGTTTCCATCGTCCTGCTGATCGCCTGCGTGAACGCGGCCAGCCTGATGTTAGTAAGAGCCATCCGACGGCGCCCTGAATATGCGATACGACTCGCCCTGGGAGCGCGGCCGGGAACCATCGTCCGCGAGTCCGTCATGGAAGGATTGCTGCTGGGAAGCGCTGGTGGACTTCTCGGGTTGGGACTGGCAGCGGTCGCGATCCGGGCGGCGTTGAGTCTCATTCCCGATTCCATGCCGCGTGTCGATTCGATCTCGATCGACGCGGCGGTGGCAGCATTCGCCATTGCCCTGGCATTGGCGACAGGCGCCGTTTGCAGTCTCGTGCCCGCGATTGCCGCCTTGCGCACCAACGTTACAGAGTCGCTCAAAGAAAGCGCACGCACGGCGACCGGCGCGAGCCACGCTTGGGCCCGATCCGCGTTGCTGATAGCTGAGGTGTCGGTCGCGCTGATTTTAGTCACAGCGTGCGGTGCGTCTCTCAGAAGCCTGCGCAAGATGCAGGCGGTCGATCCGGGTTTTCGTGCGGACCACGTGCTGGCCGCCGGTTATCAGCTGCCGGCGCAGCAATATGGAACGGAACAATCGGCCGAGGCGTTTAGCCGTTCAGTGCTGGAGCGGCTGTCAAGCGAGCCGGGCTTGGTGAAGGTGGGGATCAGTAGCGCACTTCCTTCATCCGGCATGTACGGCGGCTCGGGCTACACCGTCGAAGGAGAATCGGAAGCGACCTGGAAGTTGCAGTTCGCGATGTTCTCAGTGACCTATGGAGAATACTTCCGAGCGATGGGAATCCCGCTGCGCGAGGGACGATACTTCAACGGGGAAGACCGCGCCAACTCGCTGCCAGTCGTCATCGTAAACGAGTCGATGGAAAAGCACCGCTGGCCGGGACAGAGCGCCATTGGAAAGCACCTGCACGCTGGTGGTCCTAAGAATCCTCTTCCCTGGGCCACGGTTGTCGGCGTGGTCGGCAATACGAAGCTTGGATCACGAGACGAACCGGACAGCGATCAATGGTATGTTCCCGCCGAGCAGCCAGCAACGCTCAATTACACTTTGGATAGCGGGTATATCGTGCTTCGAAGCGGCGTTGCTCCGGAGCAGATGACTAACACCCTGCGCAAAGCGGTGGCAGAGGTCGATCCTCAACTCGCCCTGCAGCCGATCGAGACCATGACCGATGTAATGTCCGCATCGGAGGCGCCGCGGCGTTTCAATACCGATCTGATTACCGCGTTCGCTATAGCAGCGCTTGTGTTGGCCGTTACTGGCATCTACGCCGTAATCGCGTTCTCGGTCTCTCTCCGGCGTCATGAGATTTCGGTCCGAATGGCGCTCGGCTCCCAGCGCAGCGGCATCGCGCGACTGGTGCTGCTCTCCGCAGCAAAACTGGCGTTTGCTGGGTGCATCCTGGGAGTACTCGGTTCCCTGGCAGTGTCGCGTTTGGTGAGCTCATTCCTATTTGAAGTCAGCGCGACAGATCCATTCATCTATATGGCGAGCGTGGCGCTGATGATGTTCGTGGCTATTCTCGCGTCGTCGCTACCTGCCTTGCGTGCGGCTTCCGCGGACCCAATGGACGCCCTGCGCTCGATTTAGAAGCTCATAGTTATTTCCCTCGAGTCGGCTCTGCCTGAATAAACGGTCGAGCGTTCTAGGCAAGTCGACGGAATGGACAGGGGCGGCGGGCAAAACGGGAATGGATACGGAGGCAGCGGACCGCCTCTCGGGTTGCCCGAATGGCGAGTGTTATGAACTTGTTTTCCGGCGCCGTTGGTAGTCCGCAAAATTTTGTATTGTTGCCGCCGCCGTTGCGGCGCATCTTTTCCGTCTCGGGTCGCAGATTTGGTTCCTCGATACGTACTCGCCTCCGCCCAGATCGATCCAAGCAAGAAAGCCCCGATCGTGAGAGCGGGGCCTTCGATTTGGCTTGCACGGTGACGACTATACGGGATGCTTACCGCCTGCCGCCATGTCCCCCGCCACTGTGACCTCCGCCGCCGCTGTGTCCACCACTGGCATGTCCGCCACTAGAGTGTCCGCCGCCGTGCGAACCGCCGGAGTTTCCATGCGAAGAGAATCCGCGCGACTGACCGCCGCGGCTGCCGCTGAAACCACCAGCGCGCGGCGCGCTTGATCGTCCAGCAAAACCTCGTTGGCCGCCGGAGAATCCCCGGTTGCCAGTGAAGCCGTGGGACGTCCCCGCGTAGCCTCGAGATCCGCCCGCGAATCCGCGACCCGCGGCTGAGCCAAACCCGCGCCCATCACGACCCGCAAATCCGCGCGCTCCGAATCCGCCACGCGCGGAAGAGAATCCTCGATAATTTCCATGTACAAATGCGGCGTGGTTATAAAACGCTCCGCCCCGGTAGGCCCAAGGGTGGCCACCGAAGAAGACTCCGCCGTGGAACCCCCAGCCGATGCCCCATCCATGCCATCCCCAACCGAAGCCGAAGAATGGCGCGATCGGGAAGCCAAAGCCGAATGAAATAGCCGGCCCGCCAAATCCCCACCACGGATAGAACCCAGGCCACACGCCTACGGGATATCCGTACACATATGCCGGGTTATAAGTGGGCACATACACCACATTCGGATCAGCCGGCTGGATGTCTACATTCGATCCTTCCTCGTACACGCGCTCTTGAGGCGTACTTCGCAGATTGCCAGCGTCGTGCGCCTTGTGGCGCAGGTACTGGATCGCCTGCATCACATCATCTGGCTGGTTCTGATAGGCTTCGCCGAGCTCAGAGGTCCATGACAAATCCTTGTCCAGGTTCGCCAGCACTGTAGGAAACTCCACCAGAGACTTTACGCTTGGATCCCAATCCTGCCGGTCCACTTCCTGCGCCAGATCCTGTCCCTTAAGACCCGGGTTCTCCTGCGCCATCCGGTTCGCCTCCACGATCTGCGTTGGATACGCTGACGCGGCCAATATCTGCGCTACGAGCGCATCGGGATACAACGCAATCGGAGCTACCAGCTTATTCAACTGCTCGGGAGGCAACGATGTGTACTGCCGCTGATTCGGCCCCACTGGAGGCGGGGGCGCCTGGTCTTGATATGGACGGTCTTGGTATGCCTCTTGATCTTGCGGCGATCGAGGTGCGCTCTGGTCCGGCCCATTATACTGCGGCGCGTTATACTGCGGCGCGGTCTGGTCCGGCGGAGGTCCTTGATCCACCTGAGCACTCACAGACGCCGAGGGCTTATCCATCGACTGGTCCTGAGCCTCTAAGGAAGTTCCAATCCCGAGCGCAATGGCGCTCGTCAACACCGCGGTAAAAAGCGTTTTCGATAATTTGGTTTTCATGATGCTCCCAGAATTCCTGCTACTGGATTGAACACTGGGAACGGGGGAAAGTTCCGTTCTTTTGATTGACTTACACTGGTTGATTTCGGCCAGGCAGTGGTGGATTTCGGCCAAAAAATATACTTTGCGGTTGTCGAAAAACAGGACGTGACGGCGCGGGAACCGGGCTTTCCTGACGTGAATCGATCCCTACCCTGCTTCAGCCCCTTTGCCTCAGTGGTCCAGAAACGGCCTCCTGGGAATTGTCGCCAGAGTGACCAAAACCAGGCGGATTTTGAGTTTCCACGGTGGGTTCTGAACCGTTAGAAAGATTCTCTACTCCCACTTGATTTCTCAATCACTTACAAGAGCCCTTGATTCTAGGTAGTGTCTCAGTTTGCGATCTGAGGGACTTTGCGGCGCCGAACACCGCGGCCCGATCTGCGCGCTCTGCTGGGAGCGGTTGCGGGCGAGGAGAACTTCTTACGCAGCAGAACATTAGTTGCGTTCTCCCAAGCCAATCACGTGAAAGGTGGTCTTGCCAAATCGATGCCGATGGATGCGATGTGCATTGCGATAATCCTCCTGATGTAAACCCCCGAGCCAAATCCCACTCAGCGTCGGACCATCTCATTAGTCCCGATATCACTGCTTCACGTACATCGTCAAATTCCGGGTTGGGCGAACACGAATCGGATGCTCAGGTGTGAGCGCGGACCAGGGCGGTCCGCGCTTTCGTGTGCGGTGAAGTTAGCGGTTGCGCGTGTTGGCAAGCGCCCGAAGGATGATGCGAGTGTTTTCATTGATGGCATGCCGAAGATACATGGTGAGGGCGAAAATAACGACAAGGAAGAAGAGATCGACGCGAAGCAACGAATGCAATAGCCCACCCAGAGTTTCTAGCGGGAACATGTGGAGGTGCATCCAGATGAATGCGGCGACGGCCAGAATGCCAAGCACGACGACGATGATTCGAGAGAGGCGTTCCGACCTGTCTGCGGCTGCAAGGGCCTGTTGGACGAAGGTGATTTCGGCGTTCGTATTTTCGGAGTTGGGCTGTTGGAATTCTGGGCTCATACTAGTTTCCTTTCGAGAGTGAGATGTTTGCGAAGTGTCGCGACTCCATAATGGAGACGTGACTTGGCGGTGCCGACAGGAATGTCGAGAATAGCTGCGGTTTCCTCGAGCGAAAGATCGTGCTGATAGTGAAGAAGGAGGACTGCTCGGCTGGCGGGCGACACGTGATCGAGAAGGGAGAAGAAGGCGGCATCGGGTGGCACGCCAAGGTCGGGATTGGGAGTGAAGGTTCCGAGTGGAGAGTCGTCGAGGGTTTGCCAGCGGTGGGCGCGTTTGAGGTGTCTGATAGCGATGCGCGAGGCGATGCGGAGAGCCCAGGCATGGAAGACAGCGGGCTCGCGCAAGAACGGCAGCTTACGGAAAATTTGGATTGAAGTCTCCTGAAGAATGTCGTCGGCGAGATCGGCGCCAGCCAAACGGGTGATGTAGCGGCGCAGCGGCGCATGGCTGTTACGGAGGAGCTGTTCCAGGGCAGCCCGGTCGCCGGCCTGCGCGAGGAGGACAAGAAGAGTTTGGTCGGAGGGTGAAAGCTCCTTCGGATGCGATGGGGCGTGCATGTTTGAAAGAGGGGTTAAAGGAGATTAAAGTTCGGTTTCGTCGAAAAAATGTGCTGGGGCAGGGCAGGACGGGCATCTGCTGTTCGCTGAACGGGGAGCGTTCGCCATGCGGTCCAAGGGTGCGGCACACAGCGTGATATAGATGCGACCTTCCTATTGTCTGAACCACTGGCTTCATAACCGAGTGGTGTCATACGTCCATCTTCAGGTTCAGTGATGATTGTCATGTCGCCTCAATGATAAACATCACTGCCGTCTGCTAGATGAGTTTCGAATTTTCTGAGTGATGGTCGCGAACACGGAAACAAGTCTCGGTTGGTGAAACATCCCCATTGCACTCACTGACCCTCAGCCATTGCCAAGAGTTTTCACAGCCCGATGTCTATCCGTCACAGACGACCCAGATTCCCTGTGCTAGCGTCCCCACGTGCGCGGCTACTGGGCGCGAGGCTCTGGTGGAGTTTCTCCATTCGTCCCGCCAAAACCTCATTCTTTCCTCACAGCGGCCCCAGACAACGAAAAGGACGGCGGCACGCCGCCGTCCTTCTCGTTTTTGAGACCATCCAATTGTTAGAACGAGATGCGAGCATCCAATTGGAACTGCCGCGGCCCGATCGTGGTTGTGGTGATCGTGGATGAACTCGTCGGCGCGCCACTTGTACCGAAAGCCACGCCAGTATTCGGCTCCCCGAAGCTCGGATGGTTGAAGATATTGTAACCATCAATTCGGAGTTGCAGTCCGATGCCCTCCCCTAGGGAGAAGTTCTTGCCCAGCGATAAGTCGATCTCCGAGAGATCTGGACCGCGAAGGCTGTTTCGAACCTCATCGCCAAACGTCCCTGCAGCTGGTTGGGCGAAGGCTGCTGCGTTATACCAATTGTGAATGCTTTGGTTGCTGGGATGGGGGTTGCCAACGACGTTGGGATACTGGGAAGCGCTGAAGCTCGAGCCGGGGTTGTCCGCTTCAGAGTTGTTGGAAGATGTCAGCACGGTGAACGGCTGCCCACTGTGTACCACCATGGTTGCCGAGGTTTGCCACCCACCGACGATTGCATCCAAGTACGGGTTGCTGCCGAGGAATTTCCTGCCCTTGCCTACCGGCAACTGGTAAACGAGGCTTCCCTTCAACGCATTCCGCACATCGAAATTGGAGTTGCCGTAATTGGCAGCAGGATTATAGGCATTCTGGAAGGTCTGCGAACCGCCGCGGCCACCCCATCCAGCTGAATCCTGGTCATCCAAAAAGTGCGACCAGACGTAATTTCCGTTGAAACTCAGACCCCTTGAAAACCGGCGATTAACCTGCACTTGCAAGGAGTTGTAGTTGGAAAGGGAAGCGCCGAGGTTTCCCCCGATTATTCCGAACTGCGGATAGGGGGTGTTCGCTTGACTAAAGGTCGGCGATAGCTTGGCAACGGGTATTTGGTTAAGATCAGCCGGGAAGGCGAGATGTGCGCCGTGACTGGCTACATATGCAATCTCGGCCTCCATGTTGGTTCCTATTTGACGCTCCACGCTGGCCGTCCATTGGTACATCTTGGCGACCGGCAGGTTATATTGGTTGTACGACACATTCGTCCCGTTGTATGCCGTTGGCGACCGGTTCGTCACCACATAGGTCAAAGGCAAACCGGTTTGTAGATTGTTTCCGGGACCGTCGATAGTGGTCACTGGACTGATTCCGCCCGTGGTATCGGACGCACTCCCAGTGCTGTTGTTGCCCAGACCCACCCCTTGACCGTAATCATCCATGCTCCAGGTGAGGGCATAAACTCCGAACCCTCCTCTGACCACCGTGGTTCCCATCGGGGTCCAGGCGAAGCCGAAACGGGGCAGCAGTACATTCTTGGCTTGCATCAGCGTAGTTCGCGAAGTTTCGCCTGCGAACCACATCGCACCAGGCGTACCGCTGACAGTATTCTGGATAGTAGGATCGAACGAGCCCAGATGGTTCTTAACTTCGCTCCACCCACTTTGGTATTCATAGCGCAGGCCGAGGTTTAAGGTGAGATTCGGGCGGACTTTGAAATCATCCTGAACAAAGATCTGCGGGCTCTTCATCCGCATTCCGGACTCGGGCTGGTTCGTCGCACTCCACTGGTTTACGTCGCCCAAGAGGAAGTCCGCGTATGCGGATCCGTCGACGGGGTTTGCCGGGTTCTGCTGAGTGTAAACTCCCGTGAAGGTAAAATTCCCCGATTGCAAATTTCCCCAAGGGGTATAGTTGGCCTGATAATCGAGCAACTCACCGCCGAAATGCAGGATGTGCTTGCCCCGGATCATGGTAACCACATCGGACGGCTGAAACGTATTCTCGATGTAAATTGCGTTGGTTCCCGGCTGCAGTATGGCGCTGCAGCAGAGCGCCAGATTGCCGGAACCACCGTTGCCGGATGCTACTACTGTTTGGCTGACGTTGAACGTGGGGAAAACATCGCCCTTGGAATATTGCAAGCCCAGCTGCCCCGGGTAGCCTTTCCCAGCGGTGTAAGGAACGAACCAATTACCTTGCTTGGTATAGCCGAACCGGGCTTCGTTCACCACATGGGAACTGATTTGATACACATCCGAAACCTGCGTATTGTACCTATCCACATCTCCGGAGAAGCAGTCAATCGGACAGATTTGGAAGTTGGTATTAGTACCAGGATTGTCGCCCTGAGTAATGGAGAAGTTGATCCTGTTTTTCTCCGATTGATCGTAATCGATTCTTCCAAACCATTTATGGAATGGGTTCAAATTCGGCGACTGGTAGGCGTAGTTATTTGTTACCACGCCAGGGAATGCCGGGTCGACCGTTCCCGGGGTGTTGGGCATGGGATAGTACTTTTGAGCCGCAAGTGCCACTGTATCTAAGGTGACACCTGCGGGGATCGCGTTTTTGCCGCCGTTTTCGCTGGCGTAGCTCGTCCGTGTGCAGACCTGCGGGGTCCCCGTACACACCGTGGTGGTGGGGTCGTAAATCAATGGCATGCCCGTGAAGTCACCGTTCCGCATGGCCACCGTTGGGACGGTTGCAACGCTGAATGCACCGCCGCCGTTGCCGCCGTTGAAATAAATTCTGTCGATATTGAAATAAAAGAACAATTTGTTCTTGACAATCGGTCCGCCGATTGCTGCGCCGTAGTCGTCGTAGCGCAGAAATGGCTTCGGCTGGGGAGTGCTGGAAAAGTTATAACTGTCGGCCCTCAGTTGGTCGCTTTGGAAATATTCATAACCTGCTCCGTGCCACTTATTGCTGCCGCTTTTGGTGATCTGGTTGAAAACCGCTCCACCGATCCCATATTGCGCCGAGAAGGTAGAGGTGGTGATTTGCAGCTCTTGCATAGTCTCAAAAGTAGCGATGTCGACGTTGGCGCTGATCGGCAAATTGGTGGAGGCGCCGTCTTGCAGGAAGTTGTCATAAAACGGCAGATTGCCATTTACCGAGATAGCGATTCCGGGGTCTCCCGTGTTGCCGGAAGCCGTGGGCATGCTACCACCGGTTCCCGAGGCACCGGGAAGCAATTGCGCTAAGGGACCCCAATTCTGGCCGTTCGTACCTACCTGCGGCAGACTCGCCATGGTGTGCGAGTCAAGGGTTGTGGATTGTTCGGCACTCTCGGTCTTCAACAAGGGGGTGTCGGCCGTAACTTCAACCGTCTCTGCTATCTTACCGACCTTCAACACTCCATTCACTGTGATAATCCCGACTTGCAGCGTGATCGGGCCGTACACCAGTTTGTCGAAGCCCTCTTTCGTGAAGGTGACCCGGTAGTTTCCCGGCAGAATGGAGGCGGTGTCATAGAGACCGTCGATGTTGGTGACCAGGTTTTTCGTCGCGCCCGTATCGAGGTTGGTGACTGTGACCGCCACTCCAGGTATTAACGCTCCCGAGGGATCGGTTGCCGTGCCACGAATGTCACCTGAATTCGTGCTCTGTGAAAATGCCGAGTTGGCTATACACCATACAAGACACAAGGCGAGCGCCCACCGAACGAAGCTCATCATGGAGTTTCTCCCACACTAGAAGTTGGTAACCTGGATGGTGCGGCCGGAGCGGGAAGCGCTACGGGTTGGGTTGGTTCGAGACGACAATTCGCGGGGCGTCTCGAATTTAAGTAAGTTGGAAGCGAACGCGAAGGCCCAGTTCATGCTCGGTTCTGCCTCACCATTGCGGATATACTTTTCTCTTCCGACCAATAGATTGACTGTCGCGACTGACCAAGAAATACAGATGAGTCCCCAATCACTTCCACCGCATTGAGTATTAGCAATTAGCCAACCAGAGTGTGGTCGTCGCGTTTTCAATCGGTTACATCAATGCACAGATCTGTCGCTATGGAATGCGGGATGCCAACCTGGACTGACTCAGGGCGTTTGGCCTGCGCGTGGGGTCGCAGGTCTGGAGGGCTGGGACCGCGGCGTGTAGGGCTACTCCAAACAAGAGACGAATCTCCGAAACTCCGGATTTACGGAGATTCCTTCCAAGATTGACTCTAGGGATTCGACAATACATACTGGTTGGTATGTCGGAAGCACACAAGGGTCCGAAACGTAGAGCGATGACACTGCGCGATCCTGAGCGCACGCGGGAGCGCCTGCTGCAGGCGGCATTCCGCGAGATCTACAGATCAGGTTTCCAAAGTGCCAGCCTGGACACAATTCTGGCCTCAGCTGGCGTCACCAAGGGAGCGCTGTACTACTACTTCAAAAGCAAGCAAGCCTTGGGATACGCCGTCGTCGAAGAGGTCATTGGCCCCGACAACTACGACGAATGGGTGCGTCCCCTACACTGCGGCAAGGACCCTGTCGACACTTTGATCGGCATTGTTCAAGGCCTATCCGTTCGGCCGGCGGACGTGCGCGGTGGCTGTCAACTGATCAATCTGGCGCAGGAAATGTCTTCTCTTGACGCAGGATTCCGGAAGCGGCTGGCGATAATCTTCGATGGCTGGCGTGAGGCCGTTGCCTCCGCTTTGCGAGAGGGCCAAACCCACGGGAGGGTTCGCCGCGACGTGAAGCCCGCTGACGCGGCTGGCTTACTGATAGCGATGGTTGAAGGCTATGGCTCGCTGGCAAAGAATGCTCAGGATCCAAAAGTGATGAAAGATGGAATCAGAAACATCGTAGACTGGCTTCAGTCCCTGCGCTCGCCGGGCAACCACAAGCGGGTCTGATCGCATCAGAGCTCTACGGTCTTACCGTTACATACCAACTGGTTGGTATGGTTGGACATAAACATCGTGACCGGGCGAAGCGTTTTCAAGCTAGGCGCTTTCAAGCTAAGCGTTCCAAAGTACTTCACGAGAGGAGAACGAATAATGACAAGCATCACAGTGTCACGCAGGAATCTGGTCGCAACCGGAGCCTGTGCACTGTTTGGCGCGGCGACTCTGCCGGGACTGGCAAGGCCCATCGCATTGGGCGGGCAGAACTTAACGAACGAGGAGATTGTCCGTAAGTGGTACGCGGCGTGGGAAAACAAGGACCTGGGTACGTTCAATGCCTTGCTTGCCGACAACTTTACCTTTTCGAGCGCGGCGGGCGACGACCATATCAGCAAGAGCACTTTCAAAGCCCAATGCTGGGACACCCAGATCGATTTCATTGGACATGTTGACCTAGAGCGGATCACTACTGGCGCCGATGATGCTTTTGTAAAGTATCTTTGTCACACCAAGAACGGTAAATCGTTTCGGAATGTGGAGTATCTCCGCATCAGGAACGGAAAGTTGGAATCCATTGAGTGCTATTTCGGCGCGCAATCCAGCTTTCCATCCGCAGTAAGCAATGGATAGAGTCAGGAGAAGAAGCATATCCGTCTTACTGTGCGCGCGGCATCCCGAGTCATAGGCACGCGCAACTATCCAGAAACGGGCTTCCGGGAAATCTGGACTTTCGCCGTCCAGGTGGCGGCAGATTTCGAATGCGATAGAAAATAGCAAACCAAACGTTGGCGTTCCCCGGGCTCTAACAACCGTGACAACAGTTGCGACCATGAGACCTGCAAGCCCTTGGAAATCCCTTCGATATTGATCGAGGATACGTTCCTCACCCCACGTTCTACGGCGCTGTTTCTGGAGTGGGTAGATCATGCCCGACAGTTGGCTCCGAAGTCGCGCCGTTCCTACCGCATGAGGTGGAAGCAGATTTGCTCGACGCCGCTGACGAGAATGAATCTGGACCGCATCTTTTCCGAAGATCTGGATTCGTTAGCATTGGCGGGCTCGCCGGCCTACGTTCAATCAGGCACTTCGCATATCGCGAAGACTGTTAGGCAAGGCGGTGGAGCGGAAAGTGATTGCTGTGGCGCCCGCGGGTCAAACTGATGAAAAAAGTCGGACGTGAACTGACCATCGACCCGGACACCGGGGCGAAGTTGCTTGCGGTGGCAGAGCAACCCATGAAAGACGTCCTCATGATGATTCAGGACACAGGGATGCGACCCGAGGAGGTCGTTCGCATTCGGATTGAGAACATCGACTGGAGACGGCGGTTGATTTTCAACCCGAATGGAAAAACGAAAGCAGCCGTATGGAGCAACCGGAAACTTGGCGATGGTGATGAATGTCATGGGCCACTCGGATGTGCGCACAGCCAGGCGGACCAGCATCGGTATTGGATCCGGTCCGGGACGCCATCGACCGAAGGAATTTATGTCACAAACCGCGTCACAACGAATTGAGGGTGCAGTGAAAAAGATGGTAAGTGGTTGAAAGGATGGAGCCGACGAGCGGACTTGAACCGCTGACCTGCCGATTACGAATCGGCTGCTCTACCAACTGAGCTACGTCGGCTCAACAAGTAGGGACAACTTTTGTTCCGAATGTCCCACTCAACAGAAAATCGGTATGTCAACAGGTAAGCCGCACACCGACTCATTGAGAATATCATTTCCCCCCTTTGAAGACGACCTTTGTCAACGGTAGAATTGCCTCCGAAGTCATTGGAGCCTAGATGATGCGGCTGACTCTGCCTCTACTGTCTGTCATCCTCATGTCGTGCCTAACGGGTTTCGCCCAATCGACTCACGAAACTGACACGCACGAGTTGGAGAGGCTAGAAACCGTTTGGAACGAAGCCCATGAACACGGCGATGCCGACACATTGGACAAGTTGTGGGCCGACGACATGGAAGTCGCCGTTCCGAAGATGCCAGTGATGTCAAAGGCTGACGTGTTGAAGTTTGCACGCTCCGGGCGGATGAAGTTCCTTCACTACCAAACATCGAATATTCGTGTTCGTCTCTACGGCGATGCCGCGGTCGTCAGCGGTCGTCTGCAACGGACTCGCTCCATGAACGGACAAGAACTCTCCGACGACTGGCAATTCACGAAGACCTACGTCCGTCAGTCGGGACAATGGCGAATCGTCGCCTATCATGCGTCCGAAGCCGCCCAACCGTGAATCAAGCCCTACCAGCGGTTCAGGACGCAGGCGAGTACTTTGACGCCGGCGCAAGCGCATCTACATTCCCCCTTCTCTTCCACGTTGACAACTCAACTTGTGTGGCTGCTTAGAATAATCGTTCACCGAGCGGACTGAGATATGAAACGTTCGAGGAAAATCAGCGTTCTCGCGGTAGTGGTCTTAGTTCTCGCGGGGGTTGCAGCGGTGCTATTGACCCGGCGCGGGTTCAGGGCCACGTCAGAGCCATCGAAGTTTGAGAAGGTCGTAGCCCGAGCCGCGAGGAATTTCGCAATTCCACGTCACGACCGCGACGAACAGAATCCAGTACAGGTCACTCCTGAAACTTTGACGGACGCTCGTGAACATTTCATCGCGCGATGTTCGATTTGTCACGGCACTGATGGCAGAGGACTGACGCAACTAGGGCGCAACCTTTACCCAAGGGTGCCCGACCTGCTGTCGCCTGAAACGCAGAATCTCACAGATGGTCAGCTGCACTACATCATCGAGAACGGAATCCAACTAACGGGAATGCCGGCATGGGGCAATCCGCATCAGGAGACGGAAGACGACAGTTGGGAACTCGTTCTCTTCATTCGCGCTTTGCGACCGCTCACCGATGAAGAGAAGTCACAAGGAATCACAACTCTGCATTCGGCGCGTTATGTTGGCTCACAGTCCTGCCAGAAATGCCACACATCAATTTACGAGCACTGGCGAAAGACGCCGATGGCGAATGTCGTTCGTTCGCCTCGCGAACACCCTGACGCCATCATTCCCGACCTCGCGACGAATACGATCGCGAAGTTCACCAGGGATGACATCGCACTGGTTTACGGCAGTGTTTGGAAGCAACGCTATTTCACGAAACGGGGAGACGACTACTTTCCCGAACCCGCGCAGTGGGATGTTACACATCGAGTCTGGCGGCCATATTCTGTCGCCAAAGGGACCGATTGGTGGGAGCCTTTTTATCCTCCAGACAATATGCAGCGGCCAACCGGACCGACCTGCGATGGATGCCATTCCGTAGCCTATGACATTTACACCAAGCAAGTTGCGGAGTGGAACGTGGGCTGCGAAAAATGTCACGGGCCCGGCAGCGAGCACGTCGCGCACCCATCTCGCGGAAACATTCTCAACCCGGCGCACATGGATTATGTGGCGGCAAGCGATACCTGCATCCAGTGTCACTCTCAGGGCCGGCCACTGACCATTCCCATCGAAGGCAAGTATTACGACTGGCCCGTGGGATATCGCGTCGGACTAAGGCTGCAGGATTTCTGGAAATTAGAAGACCACACGCTCGGCGCGACCACCTTCACACATTTCCCCGAAGGTACCGGACATAAAAATCGGATGCAGGGCAATGATTTCGTTCAAAGCGTGATGTATCGGCGCGGCGTGACGTGCTTCAGTTGCCACGATGCACACGGCACCAATAATTACGCTCAATTGCGAGAACCCGCCGAAATGATATGTTTGGACTGCCACGGTCCTTTGTCGCCCAATGGCCCTCGCACGGCGACACTCGAAGAACACACGCACCATAAGGATGGAAGCGCCGGAAGCGACTGCGTTGCCTGCCACATGCCACAGATTCAGACGACGATAGCGGATGTGAAAGTCCACGCCCACACGTTCAGATTTGTAACGCCAGAGACGACCGATAAGTATGGGATCCCTAACCCGTGCACTTCCTGCCACACGGATAAGCCCACAGCATGGGCAACGGAGGCGCTGCGTCATTGGCCTGAACGCTCTCCGTGGAGACTGCAATGACGATTGCCGCATGACGATTGAGCGACACCGCCGCACAACTAGTCCTTGAGCGTCACGACCGACACGGAGAACGGCAGCAATCGGACTGTTAGATCTCCAACATCCCGTTTCACTAGATTGGGCGATTCCCCTCCAATGGTCTGCAGCGTTGCCCCGGCACACTCTTTCGGCAACTCCACCGGGATTTCGCGATTCCGCTGGTTGATCAATACCAGCTTTCGTTGGCTGCCGGATTGACTGCCGGTTTGACTGCTGGTGACAAATGCCTGCGCCGCAATCGCGTCGGTGTCGGCCGGCATTCCGTTGTTCTTTACCTCAGTATCGGCAAGGTCGTCGCTCGGGCCAACGTTATTCTTGAGCAACTCGAGAACCGTCAGCCGGGCATTGGGTTTACCGGTAGTCCAATCGACCATGCTCACGCTCGGGAATTGGCTGGGAAAACCTACTAGCTGCGATTCGCCCGCAGTATCCACTCCGAGTTGCGTCAGTTCGAGGTAGTCATAGGCGTAGAGCGCCCCGCTCAGGTTCCAGTACGCTGCTGGAATCGGCTTCTCTACGTGATTCGGTTCGCCCTGAAACATGTCGCCGGAGAGGATCGACCCGGCTTCATTGATCATGACCTTGGTGGCCGGAGACAGGCGATCGCGAATTCGCAGGATGTATCGGGTCGCCGCCAGAAACTCATTCGCGCGGGCAAAAAATGTGTACTGCCATTGATCGAGAGTCTGGTCGGCGCTAGGGTCGGCGTACACATGAAAAGAAATATAGTCCAGAGGGATCCCGGGCTTGTGATTTTTCGGATCCAGAAAATATTCGAACATGTGCGCTCCACCCTCCGGATACGACAACGCAAGCCCGACAAACTTCATCTGTGGAGCGACCTTGCGCACGGCCTCAACAATCGCATCGTAACGTTCAACATATTGCGCAGGCGTCGGTTCGTGCTCGCCGTCAACTTCGTTGAAGACCTCCCAATAGCGCATGTCGTAGTGGTGGCCCGACGCATGATACTTTCCTAACTCGTCGGTAAAGCCGCCCTGCATATACCAGCTCGCGACGCGCCCATAGTAGTCGGCCAGCGCCTGCACATCGCGCAGTTCTTTCCCTTGCGAATAGTTCCACATGACCTGGTTGGGGTCGTCCGGATAGACGACGGGCTGCGGCGTGGTGAACATCCACTGCGGAGGCGTGCTGAAGCTCCACACAATCGGATGTCCGTTGCTGGCCGTCTGAAAATCTTCGACCAGCGGATCCATGTATTGGAAGTCCCAATAGGTCTGGTTCTGGTCAGGCGGCCGCAACTCGGCCACCGACAGCTTAGGGTACGGAAACCAGAAGGCGTAGCGCACATAGTCGCAGCCCAACCCACGCAGCGCCGCGAATGCAGCATCGTGGATCGGCGACCCGCGCCGCAGCATCGGATTCACCACCGCCTGCAACGTGGGCGTCGTGTGATTCGGCCTTTTCTTCGTCCACGTCACCACCACCGACGGCGGCGCACCCTGCGCAAACACACCGCCGCTGCATAGCGCCAGCAGTACGAGCATAAGCAAAGTTCGACGGACTTGACCGCCGGAGTCCAACTTCCGCATAGGTTTCACGACCGCCATGTTAGGCATGCAGCAAGGAAGAGTCAACGATCGGACGGTTGGGAGGGCCTTCTGGAAAAGGCAATGAAATCGCTCGCTACTTCGGCAGTCGCTACTCGGCACTCCTCACTCGTCCCGCAGCGCCACCATCGGTTCCAGCTTCGCCGCTCGCCTCGCCGGCAGCAAGCTCGCCGCGATGGCCACTGCCCCCAATCCGGCTGCCGCCAACACTAGCGTCAAAGGATCGTACGGCTTCAATCCATATAACAATGTCGACGCCGATTTTCCCGCCGCCACTGCCAGCACGGCGCCGATCATGACGCCGACGACGAGCAAGCTCCCCGCCTCGCCCACCACCATTGCCAGGATCTGTCGCGGCGACGCTCCCAGCGCCATCCGGATCCCGATCTCGTTCGTCCGCCGGGCCACCATATACGCGATCACCCCGTACAGCCCGATCGTCGCCAGCACCGCCGCCAGGATCCCAAAGAAACTGGACAGCATCGCCAGCAGGCGTTCGCGCAAAAGCCCGTCTTTGATCTGCCGGTCGTACGGATGGAAATCGACAGAGACGCCGCTGTCCACCTGTGCGATCGCAGCCTTCACTCCATTGATCACCGAGGCCAGTTCCAGGTCTGAACGCACCATCATCTGCGTCCATGTATCCGGCTTATCGTCCTGCGCTTCCGGATAGAACGCGAGCGGCTCGAAATTTTCGCGTAGGTCGTAGTACTTCGTATTCCGGACGACGCCCACGACCTGGAAATCGTACCGCTTCTCACCCCGGTCGGCCGCGATCTGGAACGTTTTGCCCAACGCGTCACCGCCGAAGAATTTTTTCGCGAACTGCTGGTTCACGATCGCTACTTTGTGGGATTGCTGATTGTCGCGCTCATCAAAGTCGCGCCCCATCACGAGCGGAGTTCCCATCGTGCGAAAGTATCCGGGGCTGATGTTCGACATCTGGACTACGATGTCGACTTGTTGTCCGCCCACCACCACGTTGCTGCTCCAGCCGTAGCCGCTGATCGGCACCACCGATGTATCCGCCGCCGCTATGACTCCTGGCAGTGCTCGTACCCGCTCCAGCAACGATTCGCGAAATGGGACTCGGCGCGCCGACGGGAGATTGAGGCGCTCGCACTCGATGTCCACTTCCACCATGCCGTCGCGCTGAAAACCCGCATCGAGAGTCAGGATGTTGCGCAAGCTGCGCGCGAACAGCAACGCGCCCACCACCAACACCAGCGACAGCGAGACTTGTGTGACCACCAGCCCACGTCTCAGGCTGAATCGTTCTCTTGTCGCGGTCAGCCCGCGGCCCGCAAGGCGAATGATCCGTGCCGGCGCTGCATGCGTCGCCTTCAACGCTGGCGCCAGCCCGAACAGCACGCACGTCAGCACCGCTAATCCCGCCGTGAAGCCGAGTACTCGCCAGTCCATCGCCAATTCAAGGAAGACCGTCCCCGGCTTCGTGGTTAGATAACGGACCAGCGCTGCGCTCAATGCGAACGCCAATGCGACTCCCAGCAGGGCCCCCGCCAACGCCAGTAGCAGGCTTTCTGTTAGCAGTTGCCGCACTATGCGGCCGCG
>Ga0210389_10000799_pt1 | contig 26609 bp, 22 predicted proteins | sample IncBWH28OmetaG_FD_160127 | JGI IMG/M metagenome (GOLD analysis project Ga0210389, IMG submission 160127) | Forest soil microbial communities from Barre Woods Harvard Forest LTER site, Petersham, Massachusetts, United States - Inc-BW-H-28-O ... | reverse complement strand
GGGCGAACGGGCCGGCTGGGTGCATCGGGGTGGGCCAACGCGTCGGCCGGGTGGGGCGGCGCTAGAGGGCGGCGACGGCCGGGGAGGTGGAGATCTCGTGGACCAGGCGGTACACGTGGGCGGCGCCGTCGGCGACGTTGTGGCGCATCGTGTAGAGGCCGATGAGGCGCTGGCCGCCGAGGTCGGGGCCCTGCTCGGGGATGAGGGGCCACGGGTGCGTGATCTCGGCGATCTTGGACTTCATGGTGTCGAGGCGCAGGCCCGACTCGGCGACCGGCCACTGGTCGAGCGGGTGGACCCCGGCCGAGGTGTCGTGCCGGCGGTCGAGGGCGATGACCGCGTCGTTGAAGCAGCGTCGCGCGTAGGAGTACTCCACGCTGGCCAGGAGCGAGTTCCCCCAGGCGGTCGCGCTGCTAGTGAAGACATCGGACGGCGTTCCGGCGGGCAGCACGCGTGCCACCCGGAAGGCCGGGATACATCGCGACCCGCGCCCGGCGAAGGCGAGCACCGCGTCGGGCCGGTGGTCGCCGGTGATGCCGTGCACCGCGACCCAGTCCCAGGCCGGCGTCACGGTCGAGAGGATCGAGGGGTGCCGGAACAGGTATCCCATCTCGCCCGAAGGCTCGCAGCGCGAGTCGGGGGAGGCGAACCGCAAGTCGTTGCCGGGTTCGCCGTGGCCGGACGCGAACAGCGCGCCACGGGCGGCCTCATGCAGGATCCACCGGGCGGAGTCGTCGCCGGCGCGGTAGGCGTCCGCGGCGGCGCCGGTCCAGTACAGATGGGCGCTGACGGCCAGCGCGGTGAGCGCCGCGTGCCGTGCGAGTCGCCGCTGGCCGCAGGCCGCCTGGCGCAGCGTGCAGCCGAGCCCGCCGAACTCCCGCGGAAGCGTGATCTTCAGGTAACCGGCCGCGTCGAGTTTGGCGATGTCCCGGGAGATGATGCGCGCCACCTGCCGGGCCCCGCCCCCCGTGCCGAACGACGCTCCCGCACCAGACGACGTGCCCGTACCGAACGACACGCCGCTGTCCCCGGCACTGCCTTCCCCGGACGGCCCGCCGCCGACCGGTGCGCCCCCGAGCCGTTCCAGCAGGTCGTCGGTGAGCAGGTCGCGAGGCCTCGCGTCAGCCATGGACCGCACCTCCCTGAACGATTGCTGAGTCTAGGACACCACAGTCGTATCTGATTAGTCAACTTAAATGGTAGGAAATATATGGTTCATGTCGAGCGCTCATATCAACCGCTCACCAGGGACGACCGCGAACCGGGCGGCCCGCGGCGAACGCGACGATGTCCTCGACCGCGTCCCCGTAGAACGTCCGGTAGCCGTCCTCGGTGACGTACCCAAGATGCGGGGTCAGCGCGGTCCGCGGCGCGAACCGCAGCGGATGCCCCGCAGGCAGTGGCTATTCATCATAAACATCCAGCGCCGCGCCCGCGATAGTCCCCGCCCGCAGGGCCTTGAGCGGCGCGTCCCGATCGACAATCGGCCCCCGTGAGGTGTTCACCAGGTACGCGGTCGGCTTCAGCAGCCCGATCTCCCGTCTGCCCACCATTCCGGCCGATCGCGCGCTCAGCTTGCAGTGGACGGTGATCACGTCCGCAGTGGAAAACAGTTCGTCCTTTGTGACAACAGTCACGCCCCGCTCGGCCGCGACGTCCGGCGGTGACGGTGGTTCACTCGCGCGTGGCGACGACGACGTCGAGGTCATCCAGGATGGCGATGCGCATGCTTTTTCCCCCGTGCGCTACCGTATCGGTCCATGATCTGGCTTGACTCGCTTGCTGATAGAGCCCTGCGCGGCGAACCCCTGACGAGGGAAGACGCACTCAAGGTCCTGGGATCCACCGACGACGAGCTCATGGACGTGGTGGCCGCCGCGTTCCGGGTCCGGCGGCACTTCTTCGGCCGTCGCGTCAAGCTGAACTACCTGATCAACATCAAGAGCGGCCTCTGCCCCGAGGACTGTTTCTACTGCTCGCAGCGAGTCGGCTCGTCCGCCGACGTGCTCAAGTACACGTGGCTGAAGAAAGACGAAGTCCTCGCCCATGCCGAGGCCGGCGTCGCGGGCGGCGCCCGCCGGGTGTGCATGGTGGCCAGCGGCCGCGGTCCGACCGACCGGGACATCGACCGCGTGAGCGGCATGATCTCCGAGTTCAAGGGCGAGCACCCGGACGTCGAGGTGTGCGCGTGCCTCGGCCTGCTGTCCGACGGGCAGGCGGAACGGCTCGCCGCGGCGGGCACGACCGCCTACAACCACAACCTGAACACCTCGGGCGAGCATTACGCCGACATCTGCACGACGCACGAGTTCGCGGACCGGGTAGCGACCGTGTCGTCCGCCAAGGCGGCGGGCCTGTCGCCGTGCTCGGGCCTGATCGCCGGCATGGGGGAGAGTGACGAGGACCTGGTCTCGGTCGCTTTCGCGCTGGCCGAACTCGAGCCGGACTCGGTGCCGGTGAACTTCCTCATCCCGTTCGAGGGGACTCCGCTGGGCGGTCGCTGGGACCTCACGCCGCAGCGCTGCCTGCGGATCCTCGCGATGGTCCGGTTCGTGAACCCCGCCGCCGAGGTCCGCCTGGCCGGCGGCCGCGAGATCCACCTGCGCTCCCTGCAGCCGCTCGCCCTGCACATCGTGAACTCGATCTTCCTCGGCGACTATCTCACCAGCGAGGGCCAGACCGGGCAGGCTGACCTGGACATGATCGCCGATGCGGGCTTCACGGTCGAAGGCGCCGACGAGACCGACGCCGATCGGACGGACCTGGTCCACATCCGCCGTCGCGGCGCCGGCACCAGCCTGCCCGCCAACACGTGAGCGCTCCGCTGGACACGCGGATCAGCGAACTCGAGCGGGCGGCGGCCGGGCACTGGCGGGGAACCGAGGAAGAGCCGCTGGGCGGCTGGCTCCTGCGCGCCGCGGAGGGTTTCACCGGCCGCGCCAACTCGGCGCTGGCACTCGGCGACCCGGGCCTGCCGCTCGACGAGGCGCTGGCCGTGGTCACCGACTGGTACCGGGCACGCGGCCTGCCGCCGATGGTAGCGGTGCCGGCGCCGCTCGACGCCCCCGCGGAACTTGACGATCTTTTCACCTCACGTCGCTGGTTTTCCCGTCCAGGCCCGGCCTACGTGATGGTCGCGGACTTGGCGAAGGTGCCCGCCGCTCGCGAATTGCCGGATGGACTGGAAACCCGCGTGGACGACGAGCCCGATGCTGAGTGGCTGCGTATACACCGGTATCGCGGTCAGTCCGACCTGCCGCCCGTGCGGCTGAAGGTACTGATGTCGGCCGACCGGCAGGCTTTCGTGAGCATCAGGTCCACGGGCGCCGCCGGCTCGAGCGGCACCGGGGTGGCGGTCGCCGTGGGCCGGCTGTCGCTCGGGGACGGCTGGGCCGGGATCACGGCGGTGGAGGTGGACTCGGCGCAGCGCCGTCGCGGCCTGGGTACCGCGATCACGCTCGCGATCTGCGCCGCGGCACGCGCGCGTGGCGTGGCGAAGATCTTCCTCCAGGTCGAGGCGGGCAACGACGCGGCCAAATCCCTCTACGAACGCTGCGACTTCACGTATTCCCACCGTTACGACTACCGCTTGCCCCCGGCCTGACCGGCCAAGCGGGAGCGGGACGGCGACACGCCGGACGTCGCGGTACTTGCGGGAGGCCAGGTTGTGGCTACGTTTGTCATCATGGCTACCCGTGCGTCCAGGAGCTCGTCTCGCTCGCGAGGCGGGCAGACGGGCGCTGCACGCTCCCAGGGCTATCAGGATTACGACGACGACGCGTACTACGAGAACGATGAGCCGGCGGAAGTGATCCTGCCGACCACGGTGACGCCGAAGCGCGGCGGGTCGTCGCGGGGGAGCGGCGCGTCACGGAGCGGAGGGTCCGCGTCGGGCGGCCGCCGGTCCGCGGGCGGCGCCCGGGGCGGGCAGTCCGGTAGCCGGAGCACGTCGGCCTCGCGCACCGGCTCCGGCCGGTCGGCCAACGGCGGCAAGTCCAGCGGCGGTAAATCCAGCGGCGGCAGATCGGGCGGCGGCAAGTCCGGTACCGGCAAATCCGGGGGCGGTAAGGCCAGCGGGGGCCGGAAGGGGGCCACGGGCGGAACCCGGGGACGTGCCGGAAATGGGGGCAAGAAGGGGACACCGGCCGGCAAGCGGCAGCCAGCCCCCACCCGTGACCCGGTCGTGCTCTTGTTCCGGGGGATCATCCGGGCGCTCGACGCGGGGTACATGCTGATCGCGCGGCTCGTCGGATACGGCGTGCGCCGGGTCGGGCGCGGTGCGCGCGACCTGCACCCGGATCACCAGCGAGACGGCGTCGGCCTGTTCTTCCTCGGACTCGCGATCGTCTTCGCCGCGTCCATCTGGGCGCACATGGGCAACCCCGTCGGACGCGGGCTGTACTACGCCGTGAGCGGTGCCGTCGGGTCGCTGGCCTTCGCGATCCCGCTGCTGTTCGCGATGCTGGCGTGGCGGTTCATGCGCCACCCGGACCGCAACAAGGAGACCGAGCGGGCCGTGATCGGCTGGGTGGCCCTGCTCATCGGGCTGCTCGGGCTCATCCACATCGCCAAGGGGACGCCATACCCCTCGGCGGGCGCGGCGGCGATCAGGACCGGCGGCGGAATCATCGGCTTCGCCGTCTCGGCCCCCCTCGTGAAGCTCCTCACCCCATGGGTCGCGACCCCGATCCTCGGGCTCGTGTCCGTCTTCGGCGTGCTGGTGATCACGGGCACCCCCGTCCGGCGGATCCCGGACCGGCTGGGCGATCTGCGCCGGGTGTTCGGGTATATGCCGCCGGAAGACTACGAGGATTACGACGACGAGTTCGACGAGGAATCCGGCGAGGCGCTCGAGTCGGGCCCGCGCCGCCGGTCCGTCGGCCGGACGATTCGGCTGCGTCCGGAGATCGAGGCGGGCGAGCATATCAAGCCGTACGACACGCCGGTGCTCGGCCGCGGCGGTCGCAAGGGCGCCGGACGGGGGGCCGCCGGCAAGGCGCCCGAGGCCCGGTACGGGGAAGACCTGCTCGAGGACCTGGGATTCGCCGTGCCCGCGGACGCCGACGCGTCAGATACCGGGGTTCCCGGAGCGACGGCAGAGGCGCCCGCGGACGGAGTGATCGCCGTCGCCCCGGACGCCGACGCGGACACCGCTCTCGCGGACGCGGTCGCGTCCGGCGCGGTCCTGCAGGACGCGGGGCACGGGACGATGCCGCGCGGACCTCAGTCGCCCGTCCTGCCCGGGGAGCAGCTCACGCTCAACGGCGAGGCCGGCGTCACCTACTCGCTGCCGCCGATGGCCATGCTGCGGCCCGGCAGCCCGCCGAAGGCGCGCACCAAGGCCAACGACATCGTGGTCGCGTCGCTGACCGAGGTCTTCGAGCAGTTCAACGTGGATGCCCAGGTCACCGGGTACAGCCGGGGGCCGACGGTGACGCGGTACGAGATCGAGCTCGGCCCGGCGGTCAAGGTGGAGCGGGTCACCGCGCTGTCGAAGAACATCGCGTACGCCGTTAAAACCGCGGATGTCCGGATCTTGCCGGTTATTCCGGGCAAGGCGGCGATCGGGGTCGAGATCCCGAACACCGACAAGGAGATCGTCTCCCTCGGCGACATCCTCAGCTCGCAGCCCGCCCAGAACGATCATCACCCGATGGTGGTGGGCCTCGGCAAGGACGTCGAGGGCAGCACGGTACTGGCGAACCTCGCGAAGATGCCGCACGTGCTGGTGGCGGGCGCGACCGGATCCGGTAAGTCCGTCTGCCTGAACGGACTCATCACGTCGATCCTGATCAGGGCCACGCCGGATGAGGTGCGGATGATCCTCATCGACCCCAAGCGGGTGGAGCTGTCGATCTACGAGGGCATCCCGCACCTGATCACGCCGATCATCACCAACCCGAAAAAGGCGGCCGAAGCCCTTGAGTGGGTCGTCGGCGAGATGGAGCGCCGGTACGACGACCTGGCGGCGTCGGGATTCCGGCACATCGACGACTTCAACAAGGCGGTGCGGGCCGGGAAGCTGAAGCCGCTGCCGGGCTCCGAGCGCGTCTACGAGCCGTATCCGTACCTGGTGGCGATCGTCGACGAGCTCGCCGACCTGATGATGGTGGCGCCGCGCGACGTGGAAGACAGCATCGTGCGGATCACCCAGCTGGCCCGTGCGGCTGGCATTCACCTGGTGCTGGCCACGCAGCGGCCGAGCGTGGACGTGGTGACCGGCCTGATCAAGGCGAACGTTCCCTCGCGCCTGGCCTTCGCGACCTCGAGCCTCGCGGACTCCCGGGTCATCCTCGACCAGCCCGGCGCGGAGAAGCTGGTCGGCCAGGGCGACGCGCTGTTCCTGCCGATGGGCGCCTCCAAGCCGATGCGGCTGCAGAACGCATTTGTCTCGGAAAAGGAAATCCGGGACATTGTTGCCCATTGCCATAATCAGGGCACTCCCGAATACCGGGAAGACGTGGCCGCGGCGCCGGAGAAGACCCGCGAGATCGACTCCGACATCGGCGATGACCTCGAACTCCTCGTCCAGGCGGCCGAGCTGATCGTCAGCAGCCAGTTCGGCTCGACGTCCATGCTGCAGCGAAAACTCCGGGTTGGTTTTGCAAAGGCTGGCCGGCTTATGGATCTTCTGGAAAGTCGGGGTATTGTCGGGCCAAGCGAAGGTTCCAAAGCACGGGACGTGCTAGTCAGGCCGGATGACCTCAATGAGGTGCTCACGTCGTTGCGTGGCGAGTAGCGGAGGCACATTCCGGCGTGCGCGCAGGCCGTTTACTAGTCGCCGTTCCCAGGTGCCCGTGTCTCGGAAGACGCCCGTGTCTCATCGGCCCGGGTGTCGCCACGGTTTCAATAAGATCACTATTGGTGACTATAAGAGTGCGCTAGGTGACGTATGATTGCAGCGATTTTCCCCGGAGGCGCCGCGTGAGCATCGGTGACACCCTGGCGAACGCCCGCCGTCAGGCTGGTCTCACCGTTTCCCAGGTAAGCCAGCAGACCCGGATCAGGGAGTCCATTATCCGGGCCATCGAGCAGGACGATTTCTCGGCGTGCGGCGGAGACTTCTACGCCCGGGGCCACATCCGCTCGATCGCTGGCGTGGTGGGCACGGACCCCGCCCCGCTGATCAGGGAGTACGAAGCAGAGCACGGCCCGCCGCCGTCGATCTCGGCGGCGCAGGCGTTCGAGCCCACGAAACCCATCCGCATCCGCGAGCCGCGGCGATCGTTCGGACTGGGCTGGATCCTGGTGGCGGTGGTGATCCTCGGCGGAGCCGCCGGCGGATACGAACTGTCATCGCATCACGGTAATTCGCACTCGAATGCCACGTCCGCGTCGACTGTCAGGCCGCTGGTGACGCACAAGCCGACACCGAAACCGACGCCGACGCACACCGCCAAGCCGCCCGCCACGCACAAGGCGGCCAAGCCGGAGGCGGTCATCGTGCTGACCGCGACGCAGGACTGCTGGGTCGGGATCAGCGACTCCAGCGGGAAGCAGGTGTACCAGGGCACGGTCCCGGCCGGGCAGTCGATGACCTGGCACGAGAAGCACTCGGTGAGCATGGTCATCGGCAACCCGCCGGGCATCAAGCTCACGGTGAACGGCAAGAACGACACGCCCAACACCGGTCAGGTGGCGACGGTGACGATCAGCCCGTCGGGCAGCACCACCGATTCGGCCGGTACGGTCCCGGTCACCACGACGGGCAGTACCAGCGGCTGACCTTGTCTCGGGCCGGTCGCCGGCGCCCGTCCGACTGGGTGCCGGCGGCCCGGCAAGACCGTGCCATCACGTACCCTCTCTCTGTGTCTAGTTCCCGTACCGTCAGCCTGGTTACCCTCGGTTGCGCGCGCAATGAGGTCGACTCAGAGGAGCTCGCCGCGCGCCTCGCGGCGGGCGGCTGGACGCTGCGGGGCGAGGGCGAGGAGGCGGACGTCGTCCTCGTCAACACCTGCGGTTTCATCCAGGCCGCCAAGCAGGAATCGATCGATGAGCTGCTCGGCGCCGCGCAGTCCGGCGCCAAGGTCGCCGCGGTCGGCTGCCTGGCCGAGCGCTACGGCGCGGATCTGGCCGAGGAACTGCCCGAGGCCCAGGTCCTCAGCTTCGACGACTACGGCGACATCGCCACGCGGCTCGACGACGTGCTGGCCGGGAAGAAGCGGCCGGCGCACGTGGCCAGGGACCGCCGCACCCTGCTGCCGGTGAGCCCGGCGGAGCGTCAGCAGGCGCGGGCGGATCGGGCGGGGCAACAGGGGGGCCAGGAGGCGCTGGAAGCCGCCGTGGACCTCACGGACCTGCCGCCGGGCATCGCGCCCGCCTCGGGCCCGCGCGTGCTGCGCAGGAGGCTCTCCGGCGGCGTCGCGGCGCCCCTGAAGATCGCGTCCGGCTGTGACCGCCGCTGCACGTTCTGCGCGATCCCCGCGTTCCGCGGCTCGTTCGTCTCCCGACGTCCGCCCGAGCTGCTCGCCGAGGCCGAGTGGCTGGCCGGGCAGGGCGCGCGCGAGCTGATCCTGGTGAGCGAGAACTCCACGTCCTACGGCAAGGATCTCGGTGACCTGCGGCTGCTGGAGACCGTGCTGCCCGAGCTGGCCAAGGTCGAGAACGTGGCCCGCGTGCGGGTGAGCTATCTCCAGCCCGCCGAGGTGCGGCCCGGGCTGATCGACGTCATCGCCGCCACGCCGGGCGTCGCGCCGTACTTCGACCTGTCGTTCCAGCACGCGAGCGGCAGCGTGCTGCGGTCGATGCGCAGGTTCGGGGACCGTGAGCGGTTCACCGACCTGGTCGAGCGCATCCGCGCCAAGTGCCCGGAGGCGGGCATCCGGTCCAACTTCATCGTCGGCTTCCCCGGCGAGACGGCCGCCGACCTGCGCGAGCTCGAGCTCTTCCTGAGCGACGCGCGGCTGGACGCGATCGGCATCTTCGGCTATTCCGACGAGGACGGCACCGAGGCGGCGGGTTTCCCCGACGACATCAAGGTGGACGAGGACGAGATCGCCCGCCGGGTGACCGAGTTCGCCGACATCGCCGAAGAGGTAATGGCGCAGCGCGCCGCCGACCGGGTCGGCCAGACCGTCGAGGTACTCATCGAGGAGCCGCTCGGCGGCGGGCGCTACGAGGGCCGCGCCGCGCACCAGGCCCCGGACGTGGACGGGTCCACGACGGTGATCGCGGACCGCCCGCTGGCCCCGGGAGACATGGTGAGCGCGCGCGTGACCGAGTCCGTCGGCGCCGACCTCATCGCCCGCGGGTGACCATGTCCTCGGAGACGGCGCCGGGCACCCCCGCGCCAGGTACACCGGACGCGGTCACCCCGGCCCCGGGCAACTGGAACATCGCCAACATCCTCACCGTCGTCCGCATTCTCCTCGTCCCCGTGTTCGTGCTGTGCCTGACGACCCCGGGCACGGAGTGGAAGCTGGCCGCGCTCGCGGTGTTCGGCGTGGCTTCGCTGACCGACCTGGTCGACGGGAAGCTGGCGCGCAGCCGGAACCTGGTCACCGACTTCGGCAAGATCGCCGACCCGATCGCGGACAAGGCGCTCACCGGCGCGGCCCTGATCACGCTGTCCGCTATCGGCGAACTTCCCGGCTGGGTCACCGCGCTGATCCTGATCCGCGAGTTCGGCATTACCGCCTTGCGGTTCGCGGTGATCTCCCGCGGCGTCATCGCCGCCAGCCAGGGCGGCAAGCTCAAGACCCTGCTCCAGATCGCGGCGATCTGCCTGTACCTGCTGCCCGCCTCGTTCAGCCCGCCCGCGATCCTTAAGGAAATCGTCATGGGGGCGGCCCTGGTGGTGACGCTGGTGACGGGCGCCGACTACGTGGTGCGCGCCGTCCGCCTCGGCCGCGGTGACTCGGCCGGAGACGGTTCCTCGAACGATTCTTGAAGTCGCGCACGTATAGTGCTGGCGCATAGTCAACCGTAAGGAGTGCGGATGGGCGAGACAGCCGCGGGGCCCGTGGCGTCCGAGCTGGCCGCCGAGATCCTGCGCCTGCTCACGGAATCCGGCCGGACGGTGGCCACCGCGGAGTCCCTGACCGGCGGTCTGGTGGCGGCCGCGCTCACCGACGTCCCGGGGTCGTCGGCGGCTTTCCGCGGCGGCATCGTCGCCTACGCGACCGAGCTGAAGGTGGGCCTGCTCGGCGTGGACCAGCGGATGCTGGACCGGAACGGCCCGGTCTACGGCCCGGTGGCGGCGGCGATGGCCGAGGGCGTCCGGGAGCGCCTGGGCGCGACCGTCGGCGTGTCGACCACGGGTGTGGCGGGACCGGGTGACGCAGACGGTTTCCCAGCTGGCACCGTGCATGTGGCGGTCAGCCTGACCGACGACACGGTGGTGCGAACGATGGCGCTGAGCGGAAACCGGGACGAGGTACGTAGACTGACGGTAGAACGGGTCCTTGGTCTGCTGCTTGGCCGCCTTAGGGAAGAATGCGCGTGATTACAGTGTTACGTCGGAAGCGAACACAGGTGGCCGGGGGCTGTCAGGCTGGCCGTACGGAAAGGTACGGTGGAGTTAACGGCAGCTGCGGCCCGGGTCTTTCGGAAGGGAATCGGGAAGCGGACTTGCCTCAGGAAAGGAGTGCGACGATGGTACTGCTTCGCCAACTGCTCGGCGATGTGTTGCGTCGGCTGCGCATCCGGCAGGGCCGCACTCTGCGCGAGGTGTCCGCGTCCGCCAGGGTGTCGCTCGGGTACCTGTCGGAGGTGGAGCGCGGCCGTAAGGAAGCGTCTTCGGAGCTTCTCGCGGCGATCTGCGCGGCCCTGGACACACCGCTGTCCCAGGTGTTCCGCGAGGTGTCGGATAACTTCGCGCTCGCCGAACTGCAAAGCGACGCGGCGCTCGGCGCGCCACGCGAGCCCGGCCTGCGGGTGCCCGCGGAACTCCGCGTTCCCGGCGACCTGCGCGTCCCGGCGGAGCGCGTTCCGGTCGAGGTGCCGGACGGCGCGGAGCCCGTGGACAGAGCGCTTGCCGACCGCGGTCTGGACGACGTATCGAGCATCGGCGACGTGACGGACATGGTGCCGGTCTGATCCGGCGTCCCCGTAGCCAGACGTAGTGCGTGACGGTCCTCCGGAGACTTCCGGGGGACCGTCTTCATGCCGGCCCTGACCGGACCGTCACAAATTCGTTAGACCCACGCCGCCGGGCTGTCGGTGAGAATCTGGATCGCGTCCGGCAGCTTGCTGGTGACGATGTCGTGCAGGGTGACGCTTTCCAGGACGGCACGCTCGTTCGCGCGCAGGGCGATCCACACCCGCTGCAGCGGCTCGGCCGCGCCCGGGTAGGAGATGTTCTCCGGCCGTTCGCCGCGCACGCCGAGGAGCTGCCCGTCGATGGCGCGGATGATGTCCGCGAGTGATATCTCGTTGGCCGGCCGGGCAAGCCAGAAACCACCGTCCGGCCCGCGCTGGCTGCGGACAAGGCCGCTTCTGCGCAGGTGGGTCAGGATGGTCTCCAGGAACTTGCCCGGGATGTTCTGCGCCTGGGCAAGCTGCTCGGCTGTGACATGGCCGTCTTGTGCCGCGGCGAGCTCAATGGCCGCACGCAGCGCGTAGTCGGCGCGCGCTGACAGTCGCATGATCGTCATTATGCAGCTTCCCGACCGGTTTGCTGACATCGACCGGCACAAGAGCTGGTCACGACTAAGCTGCGAACGGTCTCCAAAACGACTGGGGCAGGACGACGATGCCAGCAATTCCTGACGTAAGCGTCGAAATCACGGTCAACGGCACGCCGTATCCGGGGCGTCAGGTCCCGGCACGGACCCTGCTCGTGCACTTCCTCCGTGACCAGCTTGGCCTGACCGGCACCCACGTCGGCTGCGACACCACGCAGTGCGGCGCCTGCACCGTCGCCCTCGACGGCGTGGCGGTCAAGTCCTGCACGGTCCTCGCGGCGCAGGCCAGCGGCCACGAGATCACGACGATCGAGGGCCTCGCCGATGCCAACGACAAGCTCCATCCCGTGCAGGAGGCGTTCTGGGCCGAGCATGGCCTCCAGTGCGGTTACTGCACGCCGGGCATGGTGATGGCGGTCCGGCAGCTCCTGGCGGACAACCCGGATCCGTCCGAGGATGACATCCGGCACGGCCTGTCCGGGAACGTCTGCCGTTGCACCGGCTATCACAACATCGTGGCCGCGGCCGTGACCGCCGCCCGGGTCCTGCGGGAAGGGTGACGCGCGCGTGTTCCCCGCTGACTTCGCCTACGTCCGCGCCGAATCCCTGGCCGACGCCCTGGAACTGCTCGCACGCGCGTCCGCCGGCGGCGAGGACGCCAAGCTCCTGGCGGGCGGCCAGTCCCTGCTGCCGCTGATGAAGCTCCGGCTCGCGGCTCCGGAGACCCTGATCGACATCGGCGCCCTCACCGGCCTGGCGGGCATCACCCACGGGCCGGGCGCCAGCACGGCCAGCACGATCGCCGCCGGCACCATGACCGCCGCCGGCACCACCACCGTCGGGGCCGCCACCACCACCGTCGGGGCCGCCACCACCTACCGGACCCTCCAGCGCGATCCGGAGATGACGGCGCGCTTCCCGGGGATCGCCGACGCGCTCGATGTCCTCGCCGACCAGCAGGTGCGCGCCCGCGGCACGATCGGGGGCTGCGTGGCGCACGGGGACCCGGCCGCCGACCTGCCCGCCGTCCTGCTCGCACTGGACGCGGCAGTGACGATCGCCGGCCCGGCCGGTACCCGCGTGACGCCCCTGGATGACTTCCTCCAGGGCGTGTTCACCACGGACCTCGCCCCCGACGAGATCATCACGGCGATCACGCTGCCCGCCGCCCCGCCGGGCCAGGCGTACGAGAAGTTCGAGCAGCCCGCCAGCCACCTGCCCCTGGCCGGCGTGTGCGCCGTCCTCGAGGTCAACGACGGGGCGGTCACTTCGGTCCGGGTCGCCGTCACGGGGATCGCTCCGCGTCCCTTCCGCGCCCTGTCCGCGGAACGTTCCCTGCTCTCGGCCCCCCTCACCCCGTCCGCCCTCGACGCGGCGGCGGCCACGGTGGACACGGGCGGCGGTCAGTCGCTGTCGGACCAGCACGCGAGCGGCCCGTACCGGAGGCACCTGGCGCGGGTCCTCGCCCGCCGGGCCTTGGCACGAGCGGCGGAACGAGCCACGTCACCCCGCGAGCCGGCCCGGTGACCGCACGGGTAGTTCGCGGGAGCGCGGGTAGCCGGCACCTCCGGTCCTGAGGGGAGAGAACATGATCGGCGAAGAGATCCGGCGGCGGGAAGACCCGGCGCTGCTCACCGGCCGGGGGCAGTACGTCGATGACCTGACCTTGCCGGGGATGCTGCACGCGTTCGTTGTCCGGAGCCCGGTCGCGCACGCGCGGATCGTCGCCGTTGACGTGGCGGCGGCGCGGGCCGTGCCAGGAGTCGTCGCGGTGTTCACGGCGGCGGACCTGGCCGGCGTCAAGGCGCTGCCGGGCGGCGAGGGCATGCCGCCGGGCGCCCTGAACCCGCCGTACCCGGTGCTGGCGTCGGAGAAGGTCTTGTGGGCGGGGCAGCCGGTGGCCCTGGTCGTCGCGGAGAGCCCCGCGCTGGCCGTCGACGCCGCCGAACTGGTCATGGTGGACTACGCGGAACTCCCGGCCGTCACGGACCCCGTACGGGCCGCCGCCGCGGACGCGCCAGTCCTGCATGAACCCGCCGCGCCCGCGCCTTCGCCCGCGCCGTCTTCTTCGCCCGAGCCACCCTCCGACACCGGCACTTCCGGAAACGTCGCCTTCGTGAAGCGGCTGGCAACGGGGGACGCCGACGGCGCGTTCGCGCGGGCCGCGCACGTCGTGCGGCAGCGCATGGTGAGCCAGCGGATCGCGCCGGTGGCGCTCGAGCCGCGTGGCGTGGTCGCGCACCTGGCGGGCGACGGGCGGCTGGAGGTGCGCCTGCCGACGCAGCGGCCGCATGGCGCCCGAAACTGGCTCGCGGCCGTCCTCGGCCTGCCCGCGGACCGCATTCACGTGATCGCGGGCGACGTGGGCGGCGGGTTCGGCGCGAAGGGTCCGCTGTACCCGGACCAGGTTGCGGCGATCTGGGCCGCGCTCACGCTGGGCCGGCCGGTGAAGTGGATCGAGACGCGGTCGGAGTCGTTCCTGGCCACGACGCACGGCCGGGACCAGATCGCGGACCTGGAGCTGGCGGTGACCGCCGACGGGCGCGTAATGGCGCTGCGCGGGACCGTGCACGCGGGCTTCGGCGCGTACCTCACCCCGAACGCGCCGGGATCTCTCCTCGGCCGCCTCGGCCCGATGCTGCCGCAGGGGTATGCGATCGGGGCGATCGACGTGGCCCTTACCGGCGTGTTCACGAACGCGCCGCCGATCGGGCCGTACCGTGGCGCGGGACGGCCCGAGGCGGCGTACTTTACCGAGCGGCTGATGGACCTGGTGGCGCGGGAGACCGGGCTGGACCCCGTGGCGGCGCGCAGCCGCAACTTCGTGCCGTCCACGGACTTCCCGTACACGTCATGTACGGGACTGGTCTACGAGAGCGGCGACTACCAGGCGGGGCTCGACCTGCTTCAGGAGAAGTCCGGATACGCGGACTTGCGCGCGCGGCAGGAACGGGCACGTGCGTCCGGAGAGCTCATCGGCATCGGGATCGGGTGCTTCGTCGAGCCGGGCGGCATCACGCCGCCGGTACTGGGGCCGGACGGGACCCGCGGCGACAAGGCGACCGTGACGGTGTCACCGTCGGGGAAGGTGACGGTCGCGGTCGGCACGAGCGGCCACGGGCAGGGCCACGAGACGGCGTACGCGCAGGTCGTGGCGTCGCTGCTCGAGGTGCCGTACGAAGACGTGACCGTCGTGTTCGGCGACACGGACACGTCGCCGTTCGGGTACGGGACGTTCGGGTCGCGGAGCCTGGTGGCGGGCGGCGCGGCGATCCACCACGCGTGCCAGGCCGTCCTCGAGGCCGCGAAGCGCGTGGACGCGCCCGTGCCCCTCGCCGAGGCCGCCGCGCGCCTGGGCGGCCTGTCGGCCAGCGCGTCGTCCGGGGCGCCGCCGGAGACGTACGCGTCAGGGGCGTACCTGGCGGTGGTGTCGGTGGACTCCCTGACCGGGCGGGTGACCGTGCGGCGGCTGATCGCGGTCGATGACTGCGGCGTGGTCGTCAACCCGCTGCTGGTCGAGGGACAGGTGCACGGCGGGATCGCGCAGGGCCTCGGCCAGGCGCTGTCGGAGCAGATGCTGTACGACGAGGCGGGCCAGCCGCTGGCGGGCTCGCTGATGGACTACGCGGTCCCGTTCGCGGCGTCGCTGCCGTCGATCGAGTCCCACTCGCTGTCCACGCCCGCGCCCACGAATCCCCTGGGCGTGAAGGGTATGGGCGAGAGCGGCACGCTCGGCGTGACCCCCGCTGTCGTGAACGCCGTTCTCGACGCGCTGCGCCCGCACGGCGTCCGCCACCTCGATATGCCCCTGACGTCGGAAAAGGTGTGGGCCGCCCTCCACCCGGGCGCAGCGTAGCCCCGTCCGCCACGCTGCGCCCGGCAGGCCTAAACGCGCATTTGCACACGTTGCCGCGGGTGCTCAAATGCGCGGTTGAGCACCCTAAAGCGGGCTCGAATGCGCATTCGAGCCCGCTCGATGGGGTGGATGGGATGGGATGGGATTGGGTGGGGTGGGGTGGGGTGGGGTGGGAGGTTCGGCTTACGCGGTGAAGCCGAGGACTTCGGCGGCCGCTTGCGTGTTCGCGCGGGACGCGCCGAAGGTCGCCAGGTACGACTGGTACGTCCCGGCCGGCGGCTGCCAGTAAGGGAGTCCCATCTCGACGACCACGGCGTCCGGCCGCTCGCCCAGGACCAACGTCACGAGCTCCTGGGTCGCGGCGGAACGGTGCGCGTCCCGTACCACCAGGATCAGCGAGCGTCCCGCCGCCGCCTTCAGCGTGGCGGCCGCGGCGGCCGCCGGATCGGGCGACGACGCGATCCGGCGGAGGTTCTCCGCCGGCACCCAGCCGTTCAGGCCCCAGTGCGCGTCTCCGGCGGCCATGTTCACGATCGGCTCGACCTCCGCGACCACCGGGTCGAGGAGGTCCGGACGCGGGCCGGTTAGCCGCAGCGCCCGCCTGGCCGCCGCGAGGCCGATGGAGTTGGCGGCGGCATCGGCCTGGGACGTGATGCGGATTCTGGCCAGACGGGCACGCAGGGACGCGACCCGCGCGGCGGATTCCTCCAGGCGCTCCCCGGGCAGCTCACCGGAGCGGACCGCCGCGGCGATCGCCGCGCGGACCGCGAGGTAGCCGTCCGCGTCCACGTCGCGGCCGAGGCACAGCAGGTCGCAGCCCGCCGCGAGTGCGCGCACCGACGCGCCGGGGACGCCGTACGGGTCGCTGACCGCCCGCATCTCCAGCGCGTCCGTCGCGATGACGCCGGTGAACCCGAGGTCCTCGCGCAGCAGCGCGATGGCCGCGGCCGACAGCGACGCCGGCAGTTCCCCGGTCAGCTCGGGCACCCGCAGGTGACCTGGCATCACGGTCAGGACGCCGGCGTCGACCGCGGCGCGGAAGGGAGGCAGGTCCCGCGTCATGACGTCGGACATGTCGCCCTCGACGACCGCGAGCGCGGCGTGCGAGTCGAGCACCGTCGAGCCGTGGCCCGGGAAGTGCTTCGCGCACGCGGCCACCCCGGCGGACTGCAGGCCCCGCACCGCCGCCACGCCGTGGCGAGCGACCAGGTCCGGGGTGGCGCCGAACGACCGCGTGCCCACCACCGGGTTCATCGGCGCCGCGAGCACGTCCAGGCAGGGCGCGAGGTCGAAGTTGATCCCGAGCGCGGCCAGGTCCCGCCCGATCGCGGCGTGCACCTGCTCGGTCAGCGCCACGTCGTCGACCGCGCCGAGGGCGGCGTTGCCCGGGTACGGGCTGCCGCTGCCGTACCAGACGCGGGTGACGTCGCCGCCCTCCTCGTCGGCGGCGACCAGCACGTCATCCGCGACCGCGCGCAGGGACGCCGTCAGCGCGGTGAGCGCGGCCGCCCCGTCATCCATGTTGGGCGCGAACAGGGTCACGCCGGCCAGGCCGCCTTCCAGGGCGGACAGCAGCCAGGCCGGCGCGGTCGTGCCGGGAAAAGGGGGGATGAGGACCCCGTCGGCGAGTTGCTCCAGAGTCACCCCTTCACCGCCCCGGCGATCATCCCGCTGCGCAGCCGTCGCTGCACGATGAGGAAGAAGACCATAACGGGAATGGTGAACAGGACGGACGAGGCCATGATGTCTCCCCAGTTGGCAGCGCCTTTGCCGAAGAAGTAGGTCACGTAGATGGGCAACGTGTACTTCGGCTGGTCAAGGCCGAGGAACGTTTCCGCGAACACGAATTCGTTCCAGGCGAAGATGAACGCGAACACGCTCGTCGTGACCAGGCCGGGAGCGACGAGCGGCAGCAGGACGTTCCAGAAAACCCGGACCGGTCCCGCGCCGTCGATGGCCGCGGCCTGCTCGAGATCGCGGGGCACGGCGGCGACGAAGTTGCGCAGCATCCAGATCGTGACCGGAAGGGCGAAGGCGATGTACAAGATGATCAGCCCGGTGAGGCTGTCGAGCAGGTTGAGCGAGCGAAAATCCAGGTAAAGCGCGATCACGAGACCCTGCTGCGGCAGCATCTGCACGATCAGCAGCATGATCAGGTACGTGCTGCGGAGCCGGAACCGGAAGCGCGCCAGCCCGATCGCCGCGAGCAGGGCGACCAGTGACGACACCACCACCGCCACCAGCGTGACGAACAGGCTGTTGCGCAGGAAGTCCAGGTACGGGATGCCGATCACGCTGCCGTTGATGACCTGGACGTAGTTCGACCAGGTCGGGTGCTCGGGCAGCAGATGCGGCGTGAGCGAGAAGATCTCCGTCGAGGGCTTGAACGACGTCGAGACCATGTAGAGGATCGGGAACAGCGTCACGAGCGCGACGATCACGCCGATGGCGTTCAGGATGACCTTCCGCGTCTTGCGGCGGAAGCTGAGCCGACGACGGAGGGCAGGGGTGCGGATCATGCGGTTGCCCCCTGCTTGACGTTGGCCCGTACGTACCAGATCGAGATGACCAGCAGCACCAGCGTAAGGATCAGCGCCATCGCGGACGCCAGCCCGTACGACGGCGGCGTCGTGAACGCCTTATCGTACGCGTAGATGCCGAGGTTGTACTCGTTGCGGTTGCCGAGTTCGCCGGTCACCAGGTACGCCTGCGTGAAGATGCCGAAGTCCCAGATCACCGACAGCAGCAGCAAGACCATGAAGATCGGCTTCAGGATCGGGAACGTCACCGACCAGAACGAGCGCCACGGCGACGCGCCGTCCACCCGGGCGGCCTCGCCCAGCTCGGACGGTATCATCTTCAGCCCGGCGAGCACCGAGACCGCGATGAACGGGAACGCCTGCCAGACCACGAGCAGCAAGACGATCGTGTAGGCGGGCACGGCCGAGCTCGTCGTCCAGTTGTAGCCGGCCCAGTGCGCGCCGCCGCCGAGCCACGAGGGGATCCGCGCCAGCGTCCAGTCGACCACGCCGCCGTCCGGGTCGAACAGCCACACGAACAGCACGGACGCCGACACCGGGGGCATGGCCCAGGCGAGCAGCGCCGTGGTCGAGACGAAGGCCGCCATCCGCCTGCCGAGCGCGTTCAGCAGCAGGCCGACCAGCGTCCCGACGATCAGCGTCAGCGGCACCACGATGACCGCGAACACCACGCTGATCTTCAGCGAGGACCAGAACTCGGGGTCCGAGAAGATCTGCGAGTAGTTGGCGAAGCCCACCCATTGCGTCGGCATCGTGCCGAGCACTTGGGGGATGCCGTAGTTCTGGAAGGAGTAGATGCCGATCTGGATGGTGGGCCACAGGAGGAGCAGGATCAGCAGCGCCGCCGATGGCAGGAGCAAGAGGTAGGGAGCGGCCAGCCGCCGCGTCTTCCGCCCGACGAGGAAACGAACGGGCAGTGGGCTGCGCCACTGCCCGTTCGCGGTAACAGTCGGAGAAGAAGCGGGAGGCGGGCCGGCCCTTTTCTGAGAGCCGAGCATCAGGGGACCGTTAGCTTTCCTGCCCAGTGTTCAGCACGTTGGCGATCTGGGTGTTGGCCTTGGCGACGGACGAGGCGAAGTTCGCGCCCTGGTCCAGCGACTTGATCAGGGTGGGGAGGACCTCGTCGGTCTCGTCGGCGATCGACCAGTTCTTCGCGTTCAGCGGCGAGATCTGGGTGCTGGTGGCCGCCTTGGCGAAGCCGGACATCAGCTGGCTGCTGGAGTAGTCGCCGCCGGTGAGCTTGGACGTGTACGGCGGGAAGAAGCCCTGCAGGTTGGCGAAGGTCGTCGAGTTGGACTCGCTGTCCATCACCTGGATCAGGTCCCAGTCGGCCGTCTTGTACTTGCTCGTCGCCCAGATCGCGAGGTCGGAACCGCCCGCGAAGGCCGGCGCCGGGTTCGGGCCGTTCTCGCTCGGGATCGGGAAGGAGGCCCAGTCGGACTTGTCGACGGCGTTGGCCGGGAACTCGGCCGAGGCCCACGGGCCGTCGATGTACAAGCCGAGCTTGCCGAGCGCGAAGTCCTCGTTGGGACCGCCGGACGTGGCGCCCGGGTTGCCGAGTTCGGTCTGGCCGACGTACTTCGCCGGCGACAGCCCGTCCTTGTACAGGTCCACGTAGTACTTGATGCCGGCCTCGCTGGCCGCCGAGGTCAGGTCGCCGACCCACTTGCCGTTCTGCTGCGTCGCGACCTGGCCGCCGGCGCCCCAGATGAAGCTGACCAGCGCGTCAGTGTCGTTCGTGGGCGCGTCGATGCCGTAGATGCCGGGGTTCTTCTGCATGAGCTTCTTGGCGTCGGCGGTGAGCTCGGCCCAGGTGGTGGGCGTGGAGGTGATGCCCGCCTTGGCGAACTGCGACTTGTTGTACCAGATGCCGCGGACGCCGCCGAACCACGGCACGGCGTAGACGTCGCCGCCTGAGGTGTCGTTGGCGAGCATGCCGGGCACGACGTCGGACTTGTTGGTCCAGCCGTCGACTTCGCTCGTGATGTTGGCGAGCCCGCCGAGCTCGGCTTCGGTCGGCGTCTCGGTGTTACCGATCTCGGTGATGTCCGGGGCGTTCTTGCCGCTGGTCAGCGCCGTGTTGAAGTCGCTCGTGGCGTTGGTCCACGGTACCCAGACCACGTTGATCTTGGTGTTCTTGTAGGCGGGGTAGTCCTTCTTGAACTGGGCCTCGACACCTGTCATCCAGGTGACCTCGGACGATACGGACGATCCCATGCGCCATACCGTAAGCTCGCTGGGAACAGCGGATGAGGAACTGCCGCCGGACCCGCCAGCGTTCGACCCGCTTGATCCGGAGCTGCACCCGGTGATGGCGATGGCGGCCGCCGCGCAGGCCGCGGCGGCGGCGATAATTTTGTGTCGCACTGCTGGTGTCCTCCTTGCACGGCTGTGGATAGCGCGTACGGGAGAAACTAATAGGAAACTTTCCTATAAGCTAGCCCTGAACGCTAGACCGTTGCCTGATTGAGACACGCGCGTACCGTGCATGGTACTTCTTAGAAGGGGGGCGAAACGTGCTAAATAGGACAAGTGGGTCAAGGCCGGGCACGCCGAGCCTGCTCCGCGAGCTAAACGACCGGGCCGCGTTGCGGCTGCTCCTGGACGGTCGCTCGCTGACCCGCTCGCAGCTTTCGGAACTGACCGGCGTGTCCAAGGTGACGGTGGCGCAGATGCTGGCCCGCCTCGAGGACCGCGGGCTCGTCGCGGCGGTCGGCGAGCAGGCGGGCGGCCGCGGGCCCAACGCCACGCTGTATTCGGTGGTGCCCGGCAGTGCCTACGCGGCCGGGCTCTACGTGGAGCAGGGCATGATGGCGGTGGCGGTGGCGGACGTTACCGGCCAGTGCGTGGCCGAGGTCCGCGAGGACACCAACGGCGCGGAGGCGCCGGTCGAACTCGTCCGCGCGGCGGTGGACCGGGCGTGCGGCCGGGCGGGGATTTCCATGGACCGGCTGTCCGCGTTCGTGATCGGCAGTCCCGGCGTGGTCGACCCCCGCAGCGGCGACCCCCTGCTGGTGGTCAACCTGCCCGACTGGCACGAGGGCGTGCTCGCCGAACTGCGCGGCGCGCTGCGCAAGCCGGTGCTGATCGAGAACGACGTCAACCTCGCGGCCATCGCCGAGCGCGCCTGGGGCGCCGCGGCTGGCATGGATGACTTCGTCCTGCTGTGGGTCGGCGTCGGCCTTGGCCTCGCGACCGTGCTCGGTGGCCGTCTGCACCGCGGCGCGTCCGGCGCCGCCGGCGAGATCGGCTGGCTGCCCATGCCGGGCGCGCCGGTCACGTCGCACGTGCGGACTCCGGCCGAGGGCGGCCTGCAGTGGCTCGTCGGCGCCGAGGCCGTCCGGACGGTCGCCGCGCGGTATGGCTTCGAGGCGGCGCGCGCGAGTGACTGCGTCCAGCTCGCCGTCGCGGCCCTTGCCTCCGCGACGACCAAGGCAGCCGCCGCCGAGGAGTTCCTCAGCGAACTCGCGCACCGGATCGCCCTGGGCACGACCGCGGTATGCGCGGTCCTCGACCCGGGACTGGTGGTGCTCGGCGGGGAGGTGGGACTGGCCGGCGGAACCGTCCTGGCCGGCCTCGTGACGTCCGAGGTCGCCAAGATGTCCCCGGTGCCGCCCCGGGTGGCGCCCACGTCCGTCGACAGCGACCCGGTGCTGCGCGGCGCGCTGCTCACCGCCGTGGACCAGGCCCGCGCCGACCTCCTCGCCTCCGTGGCCGCCGTCGCCGACTAGCGAGGCGTCGGTAACGTAAGGTCGTGGCCCAAAGCAGCCTTATCTATATCACCGGGATGCCGGGATCGGGGAAATCGACGGTTTGCGATGAACTGAAACGGCGTGGCCACGTGGCCTATGACACCGATAATGACTCGATCGCGTTCTTCTACAACAATGTGACCGGAAAGGCGATCAAGCGGCACATCCCGGCCGCTGATCGCACTCCCGAGTGGCGCGCGCAGTACGCGTGGAAGGCTAAGCGCGAGACGGTCGAAGGACTGCTGGCCGACACCGAGGGCGCGACCATATTCCTGTGCGGCGTCACCGCGAACGACGTCGATGAGCTGTGGGACCTGTTTGCTAAGGTATTCGCGCTGGTCATTGGCGATGAGCAGGCACTGCGAACGCGCATAGCTAATCGCCGTGAAGACGGTTACGGGAAAAATCCCCATGAACTCGCCGCGCTACTGGAGTGGCAGCGGACAGCCGCGGCCGATTTCGAAGAACTCGGCGCGATACTTGTTGACGCGACGGAGCCGCTTGAGAAAGTCGTCGACACTATCCTCGCCCAAGCGGCTCCCGGTAGCCCAAACTGACCCGCGTGCCCGCTACGCGATGGCGATGGCGAAGATGTGCAGTGAGGTCACGGAAGTGCTCACCGTCGTGCCGCTGACGTCGGGGAGCGTCACGTAAGCGATGGTCTTGCCCGCGGTCAGCGGGACGGTGGCGGCGAACAGGCTAGGCGTGCGGGCCGCGCCGGCGGTCGTGCGGTTGAAGTACGAGGTCGTGGCGACCAGGGTGTCCCCGCTCGTCGGCGTCGCCGTGATCCAGTTCTGGAACTCGATCGTGAACGACTGGGTGCTTCCGTCGGAGTAGGTGATCGTCCCGGTCCCCGACGCCACGCCGTTGTCCGCGGTGCCGAGGAACGCGAGCGTGGTCCCCGACCCGGACAGCACGATGCTCTGCCCGCTGGCCACGACGTTGTCGGGTGTTCCGGCCGCGACGTTCGGCCAGGTGAACGTGACCCCGCCCGACGTGACCGGCCCGCCCGGGGTGATCCCGGCGCTGGCCAGGGCCGTCGCGGAGAAGCTGTTGCCGTAGCCGTCGAAGTTGCCCGGCGCGGGATCGGCGTCGGCGGTGATTCCCACGTTGCCGAACGCGTCCGCTATCGACTGGTAGGGAATGGTGACCTGGAGGTAGGAACCGGGACAGGGCAGGCTCGATCCGTCCGCGTGGCCGGTGACCGCGATGGGCACGGCGACCGTCGCCGGGGCCGCCGCCGCGGAAGCCTCCAGGGTGAGGACGGTGCGGGCGCTGGCGCCCCGGGCGAGTGAGACGGAGCCGGAGGCAGGCGTGGCCGTGATTCCCGAGCCCGCGGGCGGCTCGGCGGCCCAGTCCACCGTGAGGCGGCCGCCGTCGTAGGTGCTGGTATTGACCAGCGTGACCTTGGCACTCTGGCCGGGGCCGAGCAGCAGCGATCCGGGGGTGACGGTCGTGGCGGCGGGCGGCTCGGCGGCGAAGAGCACCGCGAAGACCGCGCCGAGCGTGGGATGCGCCTTCACGCCCGTGACCTCGACGGCCGTGTCCGTGCTGTAGCGGTCGCCGTAGGGGACCAGGGACGGCGTGTCGTTGATGTAGGCCACGTCCCGGTTGAGCATCTCCGTGGCGATCGGGTAGTCGCGCAGCCAGGCCGGGATGTACAGGTTCCACGCCGCCTTGGACAGGCCGCCGGCGTCGGTCTGCAGGGGCAGCCCGTAAGGCTGCAGTTGCGTGAGGTAGAAGCTGGCCTGCAGCGCCTTCACGGATTCGGGCACCAGCTTCTCGCCGATCACGTCCTCGTAGAAGGCGTTGTAGACGGTCGTCCAGGTCCCGGCGGCGCCCTGCTCCAGGTTCAGGTACTGGCCGGACGGGTCGAGCGACAGGTTGACCCACGGCTCGACATTGTCCTTCGCCGCCGCGGACCACTTGGCCGCGTTGGCGGCGTCGCCGATGATCGCGGCGATCCGGCCCGCGGCCGCCAGGCCGATGATCGCCTTGATGCCGAGGTTGGTCCCGCCGGTCGGCGTCAGGTAGACGGGTGCCCAGTCGTCGGTGGTGAGCTGCGTCGCGGGCGTCGGCACCTGGGTGAGCAGGTACTCCGCCCACTGGGTCCACAGCGACTGCCACCTGGCGAGGAAGGGCCTGGCGGCGTCCGCGCCGACCCGCCGCGCGTAGGAGGCGGCCATGATGAGCATGCCCGCGGATTCCTCGATCGGCATCTGCTCGCCGTCGCCCGGCGCGCGACCGGGCGCCACCGGGTACACGCCCAGGTCGTGCACGCAGTACTTGGTCTGGGAGTCCTCCCAGGACGGGATGCCCGACCAGAGCGAGTCCGCCTGCCAGCCGGGCGACGCGCACCAGGTCAGGATCGGCTCCATCTCCAACGGCACGAACTCCGGGTCCAGCCACAGCCACATCAGGTACGCCTGGTCGAAGATGTCGACACTGTTGACGTCCCCGTCCGAGGAGATCTCCTTGCCGAGCACCCAGGGGCGGCCGTCCGGGCCGATCGCGACCTCCATGCCGCCGTAGCACTGGCGCGCCGCGAGCGCGGTAATCGCCGAGTAGCCGGGGCCGGCCGCGTACGTCGACGCGCTCTCGATCTTCGCGTCCAGGGCGGCGGCACGCGTCCGGGCGGCGGCCGCGTCGGCCAGGAAGAAGTCGGCCATGTCCTGCCAGGACGCCCAGTAGGTGGTCCACCAGGGGAGGATCGGCGTGCCGTCCGGGCCGTAGCTGATCAGCGGTGTGCGAACGTGGCCCACGGTGAAGCTGACCGACCGCTCGCCATCGGCGCCGTCGGTGCCGGTGCCGGCGAGGGTGCCGATGTCGCTGGCGAACGCGAATACGGGCTGGTTGTCGTCGATGGCCCGGAAATCCGTGTCGTTCGTATTGGCGAGGCTCCCCGCGGTGGCGAACTGGTTCCTGACGTCGTCGGCGTATCCCGACTGGTAGGTCAGGTTCCCCGCGCGCGGAGAACCCCAGATCGCGGTGCCCCACTGGGCCATCTGAGCGTTCTCGGTGAGCGGCTGCGGGTCCTGCAACTGGACGGACCAGTACCGGTTGCTCCCGGTCGTGATGGCGTCCCAGGTGATGACGTCGGACTCGGCCGACGACGCCCACTCGCCGGTGATGTCGGCGTAGACCTGCACGTCGTGCGCCGCCCCGTCGGTCGCGCGGACCGAGACAGTCACCAGCGTGCACGGTACGCATTCACGTCGCAGGTCGCCCGGCTCGATAGGTGACAGCCACTCGGCGCTGAGGGAGACGCCTGCGACGTGCAGGGTAAAGGTCGATCGTGTGGCGGTGACGGAGAGCGATGTCTGGGTCAGCGGGGTCGCCGCCGCGCCGCCGATGTCCGGCTGGCCGGCCCACGCGTAGGTGGTTCCGTCGATCCGGACCAGGCCGGCGAAGCCGCGGTCGGCGCCGTACCAGAACTGCGGGGTCGTCGCGGTCAGGTCCGTGGCCGGCAGCCACGTCGACAGATACGGGGAGCGGACCGCGAGCGGCACCGACGGCGGCCGGACCTCGGCGCCGCCGAGCAGCAAGGACGGTGTTCCGGTCTTCCCGGTGGCGATCGCCGTGGCCGCGCCGGTTTCCCCGGACGTGGTGCCCGTCGCGCCGTCTCTCCCGGCCCTGGTCGCGGCCCTGGTCGCGGCCGCCGCGCGCTGCCCGTCGAGCAGGCCGCCGAGCAGTCCGATGCCAGGCGCCAGGGCCGCCGTGGCGCTGGCCGCCCTGAGGAAGGTTCTGCGCTCCATGCCGTTCCTCGTCTCCTCGTCCTATTTACTAGCTTTCTGATCGACTTAGTTAGATTAGTCGTGGATCGCGGAGATGATCAAGGTGCTGGCCGATTCCGGCCCGTCCCCGTTTGGTGCGATGGCGCCATCGCACCAATCAGATTGGTGCGATGGCGCACCTGAGTCAACAGGGAGGCCCAACAGAATGCGACAAAGGAACGGGCGTCGATAGCATTCCGGCATGATCTGGGTTGCGCCGCGCGTCGAGCGCGTTGACGAGCCGTTCGCGGCGGGCGAGCGGGCAGTGCTCGAAGGGTTCCTCGACTGGGGCCGGGCGTCGCTGCTGCACAAGTGCGAGGGCCTGACCGGGGAGCAGCTCGCGATCAGGGCCTGCCCGCCGTCCGATCTGTCGCTGCTCGGGCTGGTCCGTCACATGACGGACGTCGAGCGGAACTGGTTCCGGCGCCGTTTCGCGGGTCAGGACGTGCCGCCTGTATATCCGTCAGATACCTGTTTCCGCGCGGCGAGCGGCGCGGGCGCCGAGCGGGACTGGGACGCGCTGCTCGCCGAACAGCGAGCGGCCCGTGGGGCGGCCGCCGGATTGTCGCTCGACGACACCTTCGTCAGCGACAAGTGGGGGACGATGAGCCTGCGCTGGTGCTTCTCCCACATGATCGCCGAGTACGCGGGTCACAACGGCCACGCCGACCTGCTGCGCGAGCGCATCGACGGCGTGACCGCCCTCTGAGCGCCTGCGTCGCGCTTTGTCAGGCACTCTGGGCGTAGCTCGCGGTTTTGCGGGTCGGTACTGCCACTTTTCATGGGTCGTTCGTGCCACGGGGTCTGCTGGCGGCTCCCAAACGGCCGTTCACGCCCGGATATATCACCTTATATCCGGCAGTCGATCGCCTTCGGCTGGCCGTGACCAGGGCTGTTTTCATGGTCATGGGTCGTTGGCGTCATATATCGGCACTTCCGGCTCTGGCTCATATTTCGTGATGGTAACGAGCGTGGTGCGGCGGACCCGGCCGGTTCGTAACGATCCGGTATGTCCTGGCATGGGACCGGCGTGTTGCGCTTGAGAGGCAAGAGGACTCCTGGGT
>Ga0210389_10000797_pt1 | contig 26731 bp, 29 predicted proteins | sample IncBWH28OmetaG_FD_160127 | JGI IMG/M metagenome (GOLD analysis project Ga0210389, IMG submission 160127) | Forest soil microbial communities from Barre Woods Harvard Forest LTER site, Petersham, Massachusetts, United States - Inc-BW-H-28-O ... | reverse complement strand
GGGGAACGTCATCGGTTCCCACGGAAGGCGAGCAATGACAACCACCCAAAAGGCCATCCTTGCCGGCGGCTGCTTCTGGGGAATGCAGGATTTGATCCGCAAGCAGCCTGGTGTGATCTCGACCCGCGTCGGCTACAGCGGTGGCGACACCCCCAATGCGACCTACCGCAATCACGGCATGCACGCCGAGGCCGTCGAAATCATCTACGACCCCGCGGTCACCGACTACCGCACGCTGCTGGAGTTCTTCTTCCAGATCCACGACCCGACAACGAAGAACCGGCAGGGTAACGACCGGGGGCCCAGCTACCGGTCGGCCATCTTCTACCTCGACGACGAGCAAAAGCGAATCGCGCTGGATACCATCGCCGACGTCGAGGCGTCCGGCTTGTGGCCCGGCAAGGTAGTGACCGAGGTCAGCCCCGCCGGGGATTTCTGGGAGGCCGAGACCGAGCACCAGGACTACCTGGAGCGCTACCCCAACGGCTACACCTGCCACTACGTGCGCCCCGGCTGGAAGCTGCCGCGCCGCGCCGACGCGCAGACACTTTAGTCACCGACCCTGAACTGAGGGCTAGGTTTTCGGCCCGGGCCAGACGCTGAACGCAGGCTGGACGCCGTCACCGCAGGCTCGATGAGGCTCAGCGTCGGCGCACGACAATCCGTCCGCCATCCTTCGGCGTGTAGGCAACACCCCGGCAGTGCCATTGTTCTCCCGGCGCCGTGGTGGTTTCGATACTGAAGTGGCGCAACACTGTTCGAAGCACCACGTCCATCTCCATGTTGGCGAATGCGGCGCCCACACACCTGCGGGTGCCGCCGCCGAACGGAACCCACGCAAAGGCCGACGGCTTGCCTCCGATATAGCGCTGCGGGTCGAAGCGTTCCGGGTCGGGGAAGACGTTGGGGTTGTCGTGTATCTGCCCAATGCTGACGATGATCGAATTCCCGCGGGGAATGACCCACTCGCCGAGTTGGTACACCGGTGGATAAACGCTGCGGGCGGCGAAATCGATTACCGTCCTGGCCCGTTGGACTTCCAGGATCGTGGCCTGGCGCAGCTCGCCGCCATCGTTCTCGCCCTCGTCGACCAGGGCGGCCAGCAGGTCCGGGTGCCGGCTCACCCGCTCGAACGCCCAACCCAGTGTGGCCGCGGTGGTTTCGTGGCCGGCGGCCAGCAAGGTGAGTAATTCGTCGCCAATGTCCTTGCGCGACATGACCGAACCATCTTCGTAGGTGCTGCGCATCATCAGCGCGAGCACGTCGGTCCGGTCGGCGAATTTTGGGTCTGCCCGCTCGGCGTCGATCAGCTTGTCGACGATGAGGTCGTACTGGCGCCGCCACTCATCCAGCCGGCCCCACGGGCTGTAGCGACCATAGTTCCGTTTGGGTTTCGGCATCGCTGCCAGGCGCGAGCCCAGGGTGACCCATGGCGGGATGAGTCGGCGCAGCTCGTCCAGTTCGGCACCGTCTGCCCCGAAGACCGCGCGCAGGATGGCGTTGAGCGTGATGTGCATCATCGACGGCAGCGTTGCGAAAGGCCGGCCTTCGGGCCAGTTCGCGGTCTCGCGCAGCGTCTCTTCTTCGATGATCGCCTCGTAGTTCTTCATGCTCTTGCCGTGAAAAGGCGGCGCCAACAACCGTCGCCGGCGGCGGTGATCTTCCCGGTCCAGCGCGAATACCGAGCCGGAGCCGAACAGCCGGCTCAGATTGGGCTGGATGTTGCCGAGCTCCTCGGGGCTGGTGGTAAAGATCTGCTTGGCCAACTGGGGGTCAGCGACCACCACGACGTGGCCGTAGATCGGAACATTCATCATGAAGACATTGCCGTAACGGCGCGCCAGCCGTCGGATCATCCACCGTCGCGACATCGCAAAAGCGAGGCCCTGGAACATCTTCGGGAGCCGGGTGGCCGGGGGCAATCTGACTGCGGGTGACGCCGGTGGGGCGGTGACAACTTCGCTCATGGCGGTGGTGCTCCCAATATATGCCCCCGAGGTCGGGGTGGTACCGCGGTGTACCGAGGCTTTCCCGGTACGGTACTCTGTGGTACCAAATATGACAAGGTCTCGTATCCGACCGAAGGGGCGTCGTCCGTGACACCAATGGCATCAGTGGTTGGCCCAGTTGGCGAAGCCGTTTGCGACGACGCCGATCCGTTCCGGCTTCGCCTGCTCGACGGGCTGGCCACCTCGATCGGTGAGCGTGGCTATCGCGCCACGACGGTCGCCGACATCGTCCGCCACGCTCGCACCTCGAAGCGGACGTTCTATGACCAGTTCGCAGGCAAAGAGCAATGCTTCCTAGAGCTGCTGCACGCCGACAACGAGAAACTCGGCCAGAGCATCCGGGCAGCCGTCGATCCCGAGGCTGACTGGCACCTACAGATTCGTCAGGCCGTCGAGGCCTACGTGAAAAATATCGAATCCCGACCGGCCATTACGTTGAGCTGGATTCGTGAGCTCCCATCACTCGGTGACGCCGCACGCCCCGTCCAGCGCCGCGGGTTGCAGCTGTTGACCAGCTTGCTGATCGATCTGAGTGCCAGCCCGGGCTTTCGGCGTGCTGATCTGCCGCCATTGACTGCGCCGCTCGCCGTGATCTTGCTGGGTGGTCTGCGCGAACTGACCGCGCTCGCAGTCGAAGATGGAAGAGCCGTCCGGTCGATCGTCCAACCGGCCGTGGATGCGTCGGTAGCGCTGCTCGGCCCTCGACACTGAACGCGGGTGGCCTAGGCTCTCATCCCAGACCCCCGCAACAACTTGGAGGACTGCGATGCGGCTATCGACCCGGAATCAGCTCAAGGGCACCATCACCGAGGTCGACCTCGGTAGCGTGATGGCAATCGTGAAGGTTCGACTCGACGGCGGCGATCAGATCGTGACGTCCTCGGTCACCAAGGATGCCGCGGTTGACCTCGGCTTGGCGGTCGGTCAGCCCGCGACGGTGTTCATCAAGTCGACAGAAGTGACCATCGGCGTCGAATAACCTTGAAATAATCGCTGTCATGGCACCCACCATGCGCGCCGAGCGCTTTTACGCAGACACCAAAAAGGTTGCGCTGGAGGATGTTCCGATCCCGAAGCCAGGGCCTGGTGAGGTCCTGGTCAAAGTTGCCTTCTGCGGGATATGCCATTCGGACCTGAGTTTGATCAACGGAACGTTCCCGGCCCAGGCGCCGGTCGTGACTCAGGGCCACGAGGCCTCGGGCACCATTGCCGAACTGGGCCCCGACGTGACCGGCTGGGACGAGGGCGATCGGGTGGTGGTCGCCGCCGGACGGCCCTGCCAGGCATGCCCGAATTGCCGACGCGGCGACGTGGTGAACTGCTTGTGGATTCAGTTGATGGCCTTTGCGTACGACGGCGCATGGGCCGAATACACCGTGGCGCAGGCGGTCGGGCTGACCCGCGTGCCGGACAACGTCCCACTGGAGCAGGCCGCGATCCTGGCCGACGCGGTGTCGACGCCGTATGGCGCCGTGGTCCGCACCGGGAAGGTGGCGGTCGGGGAATCGGTCGGGGTGTGGGGCGTCGGCGGTGTGGGCACCCACATCGTCCAGCTCGCACGGTTGGTCGGTGCGGTACCGGTGATCGCCCTCGACATCAACCCGGCCGTACTGGACCGCGCCCTCGAACTCGGCGCGGACTACGCATTCGACTCGCGCGACGACCAGCTGCGGGACAAGATCGCCGACGTCACCGACGGCCGGAAACTGGATGTGGCCTTCGACGCCGTCGGCCTGAAGGTGACGTTCGAGCAAGCTCTTGATTGCCTGACCCCCGGCGGCCGGCTGGTGGGTGTCGGCATGAGCGCGGAGGCACCGACCATCGGACCCACGGCCACGTTCGGGTTGACCCGCAAACAGGTGCTCGGCCACCTCGGCTACCAGAATGTGGACATCGCAACCCTGGCGAAATTGGTTTCGGCTGGGCGCCTGGATATTTCGCGGTCGATCAGCGAGATCGTCGCACTGGAAGACATTCAGTTGGGCATCGAGAAGCTGGAGCGTCAGGAAGGCAACCCGATCCGCATCCTGGTCAAGCCCTGACGCGCGCCGCAGTCATATCGCGACACATAAACCACGCACACGACACGCCGGAAACGCCGCCGTAGTTTATGTTTCGACGCTGCGAAAGGCGCGGACTCGGGGAAACCGTGTACCAGCATCACCGCCGGACCGTCGGCGGGACCGGCGTCTGCGACATGGATCGTGACACCGTCCATGGCCACCATGTGTTGAGGCTATGCCAGGAACCGTTCGACGTAAGGCGCGAAGCGGGAACGCAGATCGTCCTCCGCCAGCCCGAACATCTCATACGACGTTTCGACGTTTCCCAGTCGGCCACGCTGGTGGCCTGCCAGATAGCCGGCGACCGCCGTACGCGCTTCTTCGGTGAACGGCTCGCCGGCCAGGGCGTACGCCCGCTCGGCAGCGCCGGGTTCGTCGGCCATGAAGTCGTTGAAGCGCATGTCGATTGAGCGCTGCGGACCGATGGTGTCACGATCGCGGACGAGTGCGGTGAGCATCTGCTCGAGGCGGTCGATCCACGAATCCGCAATCTGTTCCACCGGCACCGGCGAGCGGTGCATGCGGGCCGAGTAGGTGATCATCGCGATCATCGACAGCGCCACGGGCACCGGGTCGCGGTGAGTGAACACGACAATGCTGCCGGGAAAAACACGATCCAGCACCGGCACCTGCTCGAGATGCTGGGGCGACTTGAGCAGCCAGCGCCGCCCCCCACGCAGGAACTGCATCGCCTTGAGTTGCCTGGCGAGGTATTCGTAATGGGGCGTCTGGTCGTGGGTCCGGTAGTAGTCACGCCAGCGGGGCACCTCGCCCAGCGTCTCGAACAACATCGTGGAGACGTCGTTGGCCAGCAGCTGGATCTCTTCGTGGACGTGATCGGTGGTCATCTCATGCATGAGCGCGAAATGCGGCATCACGGTGTTGATCACGCTGACCGCGACGTCCATCCGGGCCCGCCGCGGATCCGGCTCAACTCCCGCCTCCTGCGGCAAGGGAAACGGCTCGACGCTTTCCCAGTACGGCATGGTGCGGAAGGTGGGCGCGACTGCCAGCAGGTTGTGCAGGTGGGTGGTGCCGGTGCGGGGCAGGCCGGCGATGACAACCGGCGGTGCCAGTTCGATGTCGTCGATCTCGGGATGCCGGGTCAGCAGGTCGGTCAACAGAAGCCGGTTCTTGAGCAACTGCAGCAATTGCCCATAGAAGTTGACCACCCCGGCCGCGTGCAGTCCGCCGATCTCGCGCAGCGCCGCGAGGTAGACGTCGAGCCGTTCACGGTAGTCCTCGGGACCGAAATCGTTCAGGCCGGTATCGGCACTGGCCTTGGCGTGCAACGCGTTTGCATCCAACGCACACTCAGGGGCCATCGCAGCCATCATGTCGAGGATCTGCTGCGCCTCAGCGCTGAACCGGGGCTCGGCCAGGTCTTCCAGGCGAACAACATTGGTCGCGGCGTTAGTCATGGCGACTTATGTTACTCTGAGTTACGTAATGGTAGTTGATTTTGGCCGACCTCGTGACCCGCGTATCGATGATGCGGTGCTTCGCGCCACGGTTGAACTTCTCGCTGAAACCGGTTACCCCGGGCTCTTGGTCTCCGCGATCGCCGAGCGGGCCGGTACCAGCAAGCCCGCGATTTACCGGCGCTGGCCCAGCAAAGCGCATCTCGTGCACGAGGCGGTATTCCCGATCGGCGCCGCGACAACAATTCCCGACACCGGATCGCTGCCCGAGGACCTGCGCGAGATGGTGCGCCGCACAATGGCTTTCCTGACCACACCGGCCGCCAGGTCGGCCCTGCCGGGGCTGGTCGGCGAGATGGCATCGGATCCGACCCTGCATTCTGCGCTCCTCGAACGGTTTGCCGACATCTTCGCCGGTGGCCTCGCGGAGTGGCTCGAGCGCGCCACTGGCCAGGGTGAGGTCCGGACCGGCGTGACCGCCGCCGAGCTGGCCGAGGCCATCGCCGGCATTACATTGCTGGGCCTGCTCACGCATGTCACCGAACTCGACGAGGCCTGGGTCGATCGGACGACCACCTTGCTCCTGAAAGGAATCAGCGCATGACACACGAGTCGACTGCCGCATGGCGAGAGCTACTTGCGACCGTCAGTGACCTTGACCGCTCCTTCGTCGAAGGTGACCGCGCGGTTACCGACGACCGGCACGTTGCCGACGGCTATCGCATGCTCGCCGCCACACTGGGTGTGGCGTTCGACACCTATCTGTTCCCCGAACCCGGTCGGCCGCAGTTCGTCGCTGTGAATACCCCGTTCCGACGTGATCGTCGGTGGGGTGGCGACAACACCGACGCTTATTACTTCATCTGTCCGGTTGATCCGAAGCGGCGCTACCGCATCAGTGGCAATAAGGGCGACAGCGTGTATTTCTCGGTGACCGCCTATAACGAACCATCGCCCGGCGCGTGGTCGGACCGGGTCGTTGCGATAGTTCGTGACAGCGATCTCGACGTCCTTGATATCGACGCCGACGGCAACTTCAGCTTCGAATTCCCCGCGACGCCCGACGCGGCCGTGCTGATGACCCGCGACTACCAAGCCGACCCGCTGACCGGCCGCCCGGTTTCCTGGCGTATCGAGGCGCTCGACGAGCCGGACCCGATACAACACGGCGACGCCGAGACGGCCGCACGCGTGCGGGCGGCCGCCACCTGGATGCGCACTATGTTTGCCATCGTGCCGCTGGCCGTCGGGACCAGGGTCGACGACAAGCACTCACTTGGGCACGAGACTGCCTACGCCGCAAACCAATTCGCCGATCCCTATCAAGTGCCCGACGCCAACTTCGGCTGGTCGGCGCGCGACGCCTGCTATTCCTACGGCAGTTTCGTGCTCGACGACGACGAGGCGCTGGTCATCACGCACCGACCTCCATCATGCAGGTTCTGGAACCTGGTGGTGTGGAACCAGTTCATGGCCACCTACGGCGCCGAGGATGCGCGTTGCTCCATCAACGGCCACAGCGCGGTGCTCAATGGCGACGGTTCGGTGACGATCGTCTTGTCCCGCGGGATGACGGCCCACCCGAACTCATTGACCACGCTGGGCTATCCGCGCGGCAACCTCGCCTTCCGGTGGTTCCTGGCCGACGGAGTGCCGGGGCGGCCCGAGGCGAAACTCGTGAAAGTGTCGGAGGCACCGACAGCCGTGCACTGAATCATGGGGCTCTCGCGCCCGACAACTCGACCGCGGTGGCGGTCCGCATCAACGCACCCCGTGCTCGGCCAGCCTCTTGATCGTGGCCAGGGTCTTTTCGATCGCCGTCTCGAACTCGCGCAGTCGCACGAACACGATCTTTTCCTCCTTGTCGGGCATCGAGTCGATCGCCGACGACAACCCCGAGCGTCCCGGTCCCATCCGCATCCAGTAGCTCAGGGCGGTACCGCCATCTCGTGGTGTCAGCCGGAATCGCCATGTCGCCGAGGGGTATTCGGGGTCGCCGACCGCCCAAGCGAATTCCCGCGCTTCGTCGCAGGCGACGATCTGTGACATGGTGCTCCATACTCCGAACGCGTCGTGTGAGTTGTGTCCAACGAACTGCGCGCCGACCCGGGGCCCACCGGCTCCGCCGACCCACTCCACAGCCTGCAGCTCGTTGGAGAGGGTCGGCATCAGCTCGATATCGGAAACCAGACCCCAGACCCGGGCTGGATCGGCGTCGATCCAGGTCGAAGCTTCCACTGTTGGTTTGTCCGCGTAGCGCGCGCCGGTCCATTCCACGGGGCCTATTCTCCCCCGCCTGGACCCGGGCGACACCCGGCAATTTACGCGCCGACGGGGACTCGTTCGGCTGGCTTGCCCCGGGCCGCCCGCCGTAGCGACCAGGACTCCGGAAAGGTCAGCTTGACGATCTTGCGGACGACGGTGCCGAACTGTCGCAGCAGCGGACCGTTGTTGTATGGGATGCCGTAGCGTTCGCAGATCTCTTGCACCTCGGACGCGATATCGCCATACCGTCGCGCCGGCATGTCCGGGAACAGGTGGTGCTCGATCTGGTGCGACAGGTTGCCGGACAGCAAATGGAAGATCTTGCCCCCGGTCAGATTCGCCGAACCGAGGACCTGACGGAAGTACCACATGCCGCGCGACTCGTCCTTGGTCTCCTCGATGGTGAATTCCTGTGTGCCGTCCGGGAAGTGTCCGCAGAAAATGATCATGTAGGACCACACGTTGCGCATCAGGTTGGCCGAGAGGTTGCCCGCGAAGACGAACGGCGCGAACGGTCCCGCCAACAACGGGAAGGCGACGTAGTCCTTGAGCGTCTGCCGGCGCGTCTTTCTCCAGATCGCCTTCAGAACCTGTCGCTTGTCGGCGAGCCGGATCTCACCGGAGCGAATGCGCTCGGTTTCCAGTTCGTGCAGCGCGACGCCGTACTGGAACAACACCATCAGCAGGAACGCGTAGACCGGGTTGCCCAGGAAGTACGGACGCCAGGGCTGGTCTTCGCTCATCCGCAGGATGCCGTAGCCGATGTCGCGGTCCATGCCCACGATGTTCGTGTGGGTGTGGTGCATGTAGTTGTGCGAATGCCGCCACTGATCGGCGGGGCAGGCGGTGTCCCACTCGAAGGATCGGCCGGAGATCGCCGGGTCACGCATCCAGTCGTACTGACCGTGCATGATGTTGTGGCCAATCTCCATGTTGTCCAAGATTTTCGATAGGCCCAGCATCGCGGTTCCCAGCAGCCAAGCCGGCGGCAGGAACAACAGAGCGCGTCCGCCCACTTCCAGGGCGCGCTGGGCTTTGATGACGCGGCGGATGTAATCCGCGTCCTTTTCACCGAGGTCTGCCATCACGCGTTCCTTGATGGCGTCGAGTTCGCGGCCGAATGCATCGGCCTGCTCGGGGGTCAGGGTGATCTTGTCGTGTGACATTGCTTCTCCTTGAAAGGGCTTTAGAGGGCGAGCTCGACGTCGCCGACGGGAACGGACACGCAGATCTGCACGTCTTCGTCGGGGCCGGTCGAGACCGCACCGGTGGTCAGGTTGCGCACGGTGCCGGAAGTCTTCCGCCGCGTGCAGGTGTGGCAGATGCCCATTCGGCATCCGTTCTGTGGCGTCAGGCCGGCCGATTCGGCCTGGTCCAGCAGCGAGCGGCCGTCGTCGACGACGTCAACCTCGCTGTCCGAGAACGTTATTCTGCCGCCCGACGCATTCGCCGGCGGCTCGAACACCGGCGGCACGAAGCTCTCGGTGTAGACGTTCTCGCAGTGCTCGCGGACGGCTTCCACCAAAGTGGCTGGCCCGCAGGCGAACACCACATCGGGTGAGGGCATGGCGGCGGCCAAATGCTCCGCCCCGAAGCGGCCGACGAGATCGCCGGCATCCGATCGGATGTACCCGTGCAGCACACGGACGCCAGGCATCCGGGCCAGCTCATCGCGGTAGCACGCCTCCGGGGCACTGCGCGCGTAATGAACAAACGCGATCTCGTTGCCAGGGGCCTGGGTGCGTCCCTCCGCGACCAGGGTGCGCAGCATCGCCATGACGGGCGTGATGCCGCTCCCGCCCGAGACGAACAGGATCCGTGGCGGCCGTTGAGTCGGCAACACAAAATCGCCGCCGACACCGGCCAGGCCCACCACCATGCCGCGACGGGCCCGCTCGTACAGATAGGTCGAGACCAGTCCGCCGTCGTGCAGACCGATTGTCAGCTCGAGGTTGCGGCCGCCCTCGGCGTTGGCCGGCGAGTAGCAGCGGCTGTGCCGTCGGCCGTCGATGTCAACCGTGAGGTTGACGTACTGACCCGCCTTAACGGTGTGGGTGCAAGTGAAGCTCTCGTTCGGAGCGAGGATGAGGGTGACGCTGCGCGGAGTTGTCCGGCGCACATCGACGACCTTGGCGCGACCCTCGCCCAGCGTCCATGTCGGCGCCACCAGCTCGGTGTAGCGGTCGACACCGTGCGGGCCGGTGAGCAGGTCAACCAGGTCAGAACCCAGGACTCGCCGTTTCAAAGTTTGAGTGAACATATGTACACTGTGGGGCGAGGAACTGCAGTTAGTCAAGGGTTTCCGCAGCTCTGTGGTAGGGTTCACATAGTGAACAGTCGTACTCCCAGCTCACGCTCGCATCGGTCGGGTCGCGAGCGTTCCCGCGAAACCCCATCGCGCGAGGAGCGCAAGGAGGCGACGCGGCGTGCCATCATTGCCGCGGCCCTCAAGCTGCTGCAAGACCGCAGCTTCAGCAGCCTGAGCCTGCGCGAGGTGACCCGAGAGGTCGGGATCGTGCCCGCGGCGTTCTACCGTCACTTCGAGTCGATGGAGGCCCTCGGGTTGGTGCTGATCGACGAGTCGTTTCGCGCCTTGCGCGACACCCTGCGCGGGGCCCGGGCCGGCAAGCTCGACCCGACCCGGGTCATCGAATCGTCCGTCGAGATCCTGGTCGGCAGTGTCGCCGACCGGCGCGAACACTGGCGGCTCATCGGCCGGGAGCGCTCCAGCGGCCTGTCAGTCCTGCGCTATGCCATCCGGACCGAGATCCGGCTGATCACCTCCGAGCTGGCCACCGACCTGGCGCGCTTCCCCGGCCTCAATGAATGGAGCACCGAGGACCTCACTGTGTTGGCGACCCTGTTCGTGAACGCCATGATCGCCATCGCCGAGGCAATCGAGGACGCCCAGAGTGCCGAGGCGCTGGAGGAGATCCGGCGCGTCGCCGTCAAGCAGCTGCGGATGATCGCCATCGGTATCGCCGGCTGGCGAAGCAGCCCCTGACGCGGCCTCAGATGGTGAGCGGATAACCGCCACTGACCTTAAGGGTTTCCCCGGTGATGAACGACGCTTCGTCGGAGCAGAGATAGAGCATGGCCGACACGATGTCGTCCATGGTGCAGATCCGGTGCACCAACTGCAGCTCCTCAATGAAGTCCTCGACCAGCGGCTGCGGCAGATCGGCCAGCGCACTTTCGGTGTTCGTCAGGCCCGGGGCTATCCCGTTGACGCGAATCAGGTCCGCAGACAGTTCGGAAGCGAATGCGACCGTCAATCCGCGCACCGCGAGCTTGGACACGCCATACGCGGTGTTGCTCAGGAAGCCGGCCGACGAGGAGATGTTCAGCACCACGCCGCCGCCACGTTTACGCATCGAATCGCGGCACGCGAGAGTGCAATTGATCACGCCGATTACGTTCACGTCGAACAAGCCACGGACCTCGGCCCGGGAAAGCGCACCAAAAGGCTGGTTGTACTTCATCAGGTGGCGACCGGCGTTGTTGATGAGGATGTCGATGCCGCCGAACCTCTCGATCGTGGCGGCGACGGCGGCGTCCACCTGGTGCTCGTCGGCGACGTCGCAGGCCAGCGCGATCGCCCGAGCACCTCGAGCCGTCAGTTCGTTAGCGGTGCGGTCGGCACCCTCGAAGTCGATGTCAGCGATACCGACGGCGGCACCCTCGCCGGTCAGCGCGCGGGCGAAGGCCCGTCCGAGCCCGATGGCGCCGCCCGTGATGAAAGCGGTCTTCCCCTGGAATCGCACAAGCCAACGCTATCTCGGCATGGACCGTTACCGCGGTGCACGCCACATCGGCCACAATGTTGGGCCACCGTCGGGCAGCTTCATCTCACCGGTGACGGTGAAACCGAAACGTTCGTAATACGGCACATTTTCGGGTTTCGAGGATTCGAGATAGGCCGGACAGTACTCGGCATCGCAGCGCTCCAGCCGTGACCGCATCAGGGCCTGTCCGAAGCCCTGGCCGCGGACGGCCGGGTCGCTCCCGATCGCTGCCAGATACCAGTGCGGTTCTTCGGGGTGCACGCGCTTCATCAGCTCCTGCAAGCCACGTGCCATCGCCGTCCGGAAGCCGAACACACGCAAAAATGTCGGCGTCATCGCGAGCTGTGCTCGCTGCGTTTCTCGCCATTCGTTCGGCGGATCCCAGAGTGCCGCCGCGCCGACGCCCGGTCCATCACAGGCCACCTCCACGCCGCCGCGGGCCAGATGGTGATGACGGGTCATCGTCGCGAACATCCGGCAGAGCTGCGCGGTCCGCGCCTTCTCATTCGGAAGCAACCAGGTCGTCACCGGGTCGTCGTAAAACGCCCGGCCCAGCGTGCGTGACAACTCGCGGACATCGTCTTTGCGCGCCCGGCGCGCCTGGGGAGCCACCCAAGCCACGCTAGTGGGTGGCTGGGCGGCTACGACGAGTAGTCGCGGAAAGTCATACGATCGAAAGCCACAGCACGTTTATGCACGAGGCCAGCGAACAGGTCAACACCGCGCGCCGCTCAGCCAGCGCATCTGCTCGGCTGATTCTTCAGCATCGAGCTTGCGCATCACGGCTCAGGACACCCAGGGGCCGATGCCGCCGATCTTGTCGATGCGGATGCGAGTGAGGACTCCCGGCGGTGCACCCTCAGGCGGGAACACGTCCGGGTTGGACAGTGTCTGGGCGAGCTCCTTGAGCAGCTCAGGCGCGCCGCCCTGCACGATCCGCGCGGTGCCGTAGACCGCGAGGTAGGGGCGCATCTCCGGAGCCACGTCTCCCACGGCGGCGATCGTGAGGGCCACCCGGGGATCGTTGCGCACGTTGCGAACCTTCTTGTGTTCGCCGAGGTGGGCGGTGACGAGTTCGTCTCCGTCCGGCGTCGACTGCAGTGCGACCCAGACCAGGGAGACCTGGGGGCTGCCGTCGGGATTGAGGGTGACCAGCGTGGCGTCGGCACCCTTTCCAACGAGATCACGCGCGGCGTCGTTGAGTTTCATACCGTCGTCTACCGCCCGGCGGGCGAATTCATTCCCGCATTTACGATGGTGATGGCTCCATAAACCCTCCATCAAACGAGCCGGTGCGATGCTGGCACCGGGGAACGGTTGCCGACGGTGTGGGATTTTGAAACGGACCCGGAATACCAGGCGAAGCTGGACTGGGTCGAAAAGTTCATGGTCGAGGAACTCGAACCGCTCGATCTGGTCTCCCTTGATCCCTATGACAAGAAGAACGCCGAGATGATGGCGATCCTGCGGCCGTTGCAGCAGCAGGTGAAGGACCAGGGACTGTGGGCGGCGCATTTGCGACCCGAACTTGGCGGACAGGGGTTCGGCCAGGTCAAGCTCGCGCTGCTCAACGAGATCCTGGGGCGCTCCCGGTGGGCGCCGTCGGTGTTCGGCTGCCAGGCGCCCGACTCGGGGAACGCCGAGATCCTCGCGCTGTTCGGCACCGACGAGCAGAAGGCCCGCTACCTGCAGCCCTTGCTCGACGGCGAAATCACCTCCTGCTATTCGATGACCGAACCGCAGGGCGGCTCCGATCCCGGCATGTTCGTCACGGGCGCGACCCGCGACGGTGACGACTGGGTCATCAACGGGGAGAAGTGGTTTTCCAGCAACGCCAAGCACGCCTCGTTCTTCATCGTGATGGCCGTGACCAAGCCCGACGCCCGCACGTACGACAAGATGTCGCTGTTCATCGTTCCGGGCGAGACGCCGGGCATCGAGATCATCCGCAACGTCGGGGTGGGAGGCGAGTCGACCAAGCACGGCTCGCACGGCTACGTCCGCTACAACGATGTCCGGGTGCCGGCCGATCACGTGCTGGGTGGTGAGGGCCAGGCGTTCATGATCGCCCAGACCCGACTCGGCGGTGGCCGCATCCACCACGCCATGCGCACAATTGCATTGGCGCGCCGGGCCTTTGACATGATGTGCGAGCGCGCGGTGTCACGACAGACCAGGCACGGTCGACTGTCCGATCTCCAGATGACCCAGGAGAAGATCGCCGACAGCTGGATCCAGATCGAGCAGTTCCGGCTGCTGGTGCTACGCACCGCGTGGCTGATCGACAAGCACCACGACTACCAGAAGGTGCGCCGCGACATCGCCGCAGTCAAGGTTGCCATGCCCCAGGTGCTGCATGACGTCGCGCAGCGGGCCATGCACCTGCATGGCGCGCTGGGCGTCTCCGACGAAATGCCGTTCGTCAAGATGATGGTGGCCGCCGAGTCACTCGGCATCGCCGACGGCGCCACCGAGCTGCACAAGATGACGGTGGCCCGCCGCACACTGCGCGAATATCAGCCTGTGACAACGCCTTTCCCATCTCAGCACATACCTACCCGGCGCGCCGAAGCCCAGGCCCGGCTGGCCGAACGCCTCGAACACGCGGTCGCCGACTTCTAGCGGCCCATCGCCACCGCGACACATAACCTACGCACACGACACGCCGAAAAACATGTGCGTGGTTTATATCTCGAGAAACCTGGCAGGCCCGTCACGAAATGTAGCGAACGAGGGCTTCGGCGACGCAGGCCGGCTTGGGCGACCCGTCGATCTCGACGGTGGTCGACACCGTCGCCTGTACGGCACCGTTGCCGAGGTCTTCCACGCCGACCAGCGAACTCTGCGCACGCACCCTGGAGCCGACCGGCACCGGTGCGGGGAAACGAACCTTGTTCAGGCCGTAGTTGATTGCGAGCTTGATGCCGTTGACGGTGTACATCTGCTGCTGCAACCGCGGCAGCAGCGCCAGCGTCATGTAACCGTGTGCGATGGTCTTGCCGAATGGACCCGCGGCCGCCCGCTCCGGGTCGACGTGGATCCACTGGTGGTCGCCGGTCGCATCGGCAAACAGGTTGACGTCTTCCTGAGTGATGGTCACCCAGTCGCTCTGCCCGATGGTCTCGCCCGCGGCGGCAGCAAGGTCGGCGACTGACTCGAAGGTGCGCATGGGTCTCTCCTCTGCTTTCCGGTGATCAACATCGTGCCACCCCCGGATTCGTGATTCGGGACCGGTAGCAGCGCGGGGATGATCCACTCAGCACATGACAACGATGCAGGCCGCATTGGCCACGGCGGTGTGGACGGCGGCCACCCGGCAACGATCACCTTCGCCGGTCCCACCTCCGCCGACCCGGCTGTTGGTGCGTGTGACCCGCAGGCGCTCGCGGTGGCCGCTAGCTCGGCACAGCCTGGGCTAGGTGTACTGACCTGAGAGGTTAGGTACGCGGGCGGCGGGTGGTTGGCCGCCGAGGTAAACGTCGACGGTGCGGCGCCGGTCCATGCCAAGCAGACACCGGGCGGATACCTAGGCGGCACCACGCCCGGCACGACCGTCACACTCGAGCCTGGCCACGGCGCCCACGCGATGGTCGAATGGGTCGCGGCCGCCGGGGGGCCAGATCCAACGTGCGCGATCTACGGGCCCTCGGGGGCCGATGTGACCCTGCGCGTCACACCGCCCGGAATGTCGCAGACATTTACCGTCCCGATCTCGGTCGGGCGCAACCCTCTGCAACCTGCAGATCCACCCGCTGACCGGCGACTGAACCCTAAAGCAAGATGGTCCTGTGAGGCTGCTGCTGATCGCCGATACCCATGTCCCGAAGCGGGCGCGCGACCTGCCCGCACAGGTATGGCACGAAGTCGGAAAAGCAGATGTCGTCATCCACGCCGGCGACTGGGTAACGCCCGAACTGCTCGACGTGCTGGAATCCAGGGCCGCTCGACTAGTCGGCTGCTGGGGAAACAACGACGGACCCGAACTCCGGGCACGCCTGCCGGAACGAGCCGACGTGACGTTAGCTGGTGTGCGTTTCACCGTTGTGCATGAGACCGGCGCCACGACCGGCCGCGAAGCCCGGATGTCGCGGCTGTATCCGGACTGCGACGTCCTGGTCTTCGGGCACAGTCACATCCCGTGGGACACAACGACGAAAACCGGATTGCGCCTGCTTAATCCGGGATCGCCGACGGATCGGCGCCGAGAACCGTTCTGCAGCTACATGACCGCGAGCATCGACAGCGGCGCGCTGACGGACGTGGTCCTCCACCGCCTCGAGAAGTAGCCGGCTGCTAGCTCGCGCATAGCTTCCGCACATATATAGCTCGTATACAGAGGTATATATGCAAACCATGAAGTCACGTACTGATCTGATCACCGAGGTGTTCGGTGTCGTCGGCAGGTTCCGCCGCCAAGTCCGGCGGTCGGTCCCCAGAGGGTTCGATTCGGCGCGGCTCACCGAGTCACAGGCGGAGCTGCTGTGGCTCATCGGCCGGCGGCCGGGGATCTCGATCAGCGCCGCCGCCGCCGAACTCGGTCTGGTCCCCAACACCGCTTCGACGCTGGTCTCCAAGCTGGTATCCAACGGCCTGCTTCTCCGGACGGTCGACGCGACGGACCGCCGCGTCGGCCGGCTACGACTCGTCGGGCCCACCCAGCAGATCGTCGACGCGTCTCGCACCGCCCGGCGAGGGCTGCTGTCGGACGTGCTCGGCGAGCTTGACGACGATCAAATCGAGTCTCTGACAAAAGGATTGGAGGTCCTTGACACGATGACCCGCAAACTGCAGGAGAGGCGATCATGAGCGGAACGCTGCCAATGGCGGTCGACGCTCGGCACCTGACCTATCGCCACGGCCAGTTCACGGCCGTGGATGACGTGACATTGCACGTGCGGCCCGGCGAAACCATGGGCCTGCTCGGACCCAACGGCGCCGGGAAGACGACGGTGGTGCGCATGCTCACTACTTTGACACCGGTGCAGCAGGGCGAATTGCGCATCTTCGGTATGGACGCCCGCGATCAGACCATCGACATCCGAAGCAATATCGGCTATGTCCCGCAGCAACTCTCGATCGAGCCGGTGTTGACCGGCCGGCAGAATGTGCAGTGGTTCGCGCGCTTGTACGGTGTGCCGCGCGCCGACCGAGCCGAACGGGTGGATGAGGCACTGGAAGCCATGGAGCTACTCGACGTGGCTGAACGTCCGGCAGCGACCTATTCCGGCGGCATGGTCCGCCGCCTCGAGGTGGCGCAGGCGCTGGTCAACCGCCCGTCGCTGCTGGTGCTCGACGAACCGACCGTGGGGCTGGATCCGATTGCGCGTGACCGCGTCTGGACGCAGGTGCAGCACATGCAGGCGCAGTTCGGCATGTCCGTGCTGCTGACCACCCATTACATGGAAGAGGCCGACGCATTGTGCGATCGGGTCGCGCTGATGCATCACGGCGAGCTACGAGCCGTGGGGACACCGATGAAATTGAAGTCGACGGTGTCGGCGCGCGCCACGCTCGAGGATGTGTTCCGCCACTACACGGCCGCGGGCTTGGCCCACGAAGACGCCGGGTCGGGTATCCGCGAAATCCGTTCCGGCAGAAAGGTTGCCCGCCGTGCCGGTTGACCGCGCCATCGAAGTAACCCTGATCCGCGCCCCGCACGGGTGGCAGCGGGTACGCGCAACGTTGGATCGGGTCAGCGCGTTCGCGATCGTCGAGCTGCAGAAGCTGCGGCACGACCGCACCGAACTCGTCACGAGGATGGTGCAACCGGCGCTGTGGCTGTTGATCTTCGGCACCACGTTCAGCAAGCTGCACGTCATCCACACCGGGTCGGTGTCCTATCTGGCCTTCCTGGCACCGGGGATCATCGCCCAGTCGGCGCTGTTCATCGCGATCTTCTATGGCATTCAGATCATCTGGGATCGAGACGCCGGCATCCTCGCCAAACTCATGGTGACCCCGGCGCCCGCGTCGGCGCTGATCACTGGCAAGGCATTTGCGGCCGGCGTGCGATCGGTCGCCCAGGTCGTCGGCGTCATGGCGCTGGCCTACCTGATGAACGTCGGGCTGACGATCAACCCACTGCGGATCCTGGCGGCGATGTTCGTCGTCATGCTCGGTGCCGCGTTCTTCGCCTGCCTGTCGATGACCCTGGCCGGACTGGTCCGCAGCCGCGATCGGCTGATGGGAATCGGGCAAGCCATCACCATGCCGTTGTTCTTCGCTTCCAACGCGCTGTATCCGGTCGACGTGATGCCCGGCTGGCTGCGCGCGCTGAGCACGGTCAACCCCCTCAGTTACGAGGTCGACGCCTTGCGGGCGCTGTTGATCGGCACCCCATTCAACCCGGCGGACATCGTCGTGTTGGTGGTGGCGGCGGTGATCGGAATTGCCACGGCATCAACTCTGTTGCGCCGCTTGGTCGCTTAGGCGTCTTCCAGGCCCGGCTTCAGCGACGAGTCCGCACCGACTCTGAATCGTTAGCCAACCGCGACGTCATCCTCCGGCCCCGACAGCAGAATTACGCCGCCCCCCTGTGTTTCACTCGCCCAGACAGATTCGACCGCATCACGCGGCAGATGAAAGTTGGGATGGGTAGAGAGCTATGTCGTTCTTCGAAGAGGTGCGAAAGTTGCGTGGCGCAACGGCGAAATTGCCGCGCCGGCTGGCTATCGCGGCTACAGGAGCTGCCCTGTTGTCCGGTCTCGTCTGTGCCGTCGGCGGCACGGCGACCGCGGGGGCGTTCTCCAAGCCGGGTCTTCCAGTGGAATACCTGCAGGTGCCATCACCGTCGATGGGCCGCAACATCAAAGTGCAGTTCCAGGGGGGCGGACCGCATGCGGTCTACATGCTCGACGGCCTGCGGGCACAGGACGACTACAACGGCTGGGACATCAACACCCCGGCCTTCGAGGAGTACTACCAGTCCGGCTTGTCGGTGGTCATGCCCGTCGGCGGTCAATCCAGCTTCTACAGCAACTGGTACCAGCCGTCGCAAGGCAACGGTCAGAACTACACCTACAAGTGGGAGACGTTCCTGACCCAGGAGATGCCCGCCTGGCTGCAGGCCAACAAACAGATTTCGCCGACCGGCAACGCCGCAGTGGGCCTGTCGATGTCGGGCGGCTCCTCGCTGATTTTGGCCGCGTTTTACCCGCAGCAGTTCCCTTACGCCGCTTCGCTTTCGGGCTTCCTCAACCCGTCCGAGGGGTGGTGGCCGACGCTGATCGGCTTGGCGATGAACGACGCGGGCGGTTACAACGCCAACAGCATGTGGGGTCCGTCCACCGACCCGGCATGGAAGCGCAACGACCCGACGGTTCAGATTCCGCGGCTGGTGGCCAACAACACCCGCATCTGGATCTACTGCGGTAACGGCACACCGAGCGACCTCGGGGGTGACAATATGCCGGCGAAGTTCCTCGAAGGTCTCACGCTACGCACCAACGAAACCTTCCAGAACACGTACGCGGCCGCGGGCGGACGCAACGCAGTGTTCAACTTCCCGGCCAACGGGACACACTCGTGGCCCTACTGGAACGCCCAGTTGGTTGCCATGAAGCCCGACATCCAGCAGGTGCTCAACGCCGGGAACAACTCCGCTTAAGCCTTAAGCGGAGCTTGAGACACAAAGCCAGCATCGGCAGCAGCGCAACGGCCAGCGCTGCTGCCGATGCTTATTTTTGGGCTTAATCCAACACGGCGCGGCGATCCTGATGGAAATACGTATACGCGGTTGTCAACGCACACACCGCGGAGGCGATCACCAGCATCCAGGTGCCATTGGCGACCACGCTGATGCAGCCACCCACCGCGCCGCCCAAGACGAAGCTGGCGAACAACAGAAAGTAGCCAAGCCAGTCCGCGGCTTTCCCACCGGCGATGTGGCGTTCGATGCCTTGGCCCATCTTGACCAGCGTGCCGGTCACATAGCTCAACGGTATCGACACCTCGCCATCCTTGACAAATGACGTGTTCAACGCGCCAACACCGAAGACCACCAACATGATTGGCGCGAAATCAAGCTGAGCTTCTTCCCATCCCTCATCGATGAAATCCACCGCGGTGGCGGCCAGCAGACTGAAGGTGGTCAGCACGGTCGGGCCGTGCGGATGTCCCGTCCAGAAACGTCGCCGGCACATCGACGCGACCACGACGCCGGCAACGAAGCACAGCAGCAGCACTCCCGCTGAGACCGCCAGCACGACATCATGCCGGAAGTACCCCAGCACAACGCGTTGCGCATTCCCGGTCATGAAGGTCACGAAGTATCCCGCGGAGTGCATATAGGCAATCGCTCCCAGCACCCCGGCCAGCCCGGCCAGCACCCACGACAATCGCGTCTCACTATTGAAAATCTCGCCTGCCACACCGCACATGCTTTCAGACACCCGCAGCGCGCGCAGCGCCGTCGGTTTGGGGAAGCTAAGCAGCGGTGAGCCGGGCGATTGCCCGTAGCGGGATCGGCAACCATCCGGGCCGGTGCCGCGCCTCATACCCAGCCTCGTAGACGGCTTTGTCGAGTTCGTAGGCGGCCAGCAGCAGCGCCGAATCGCGCGGGTCGATTCCCGACGTAGCCGTGTAGCCGTCGCAGAACGCGGTGCGATTGCGTTCGACCCATTCCCGGGCGCGCGCGGCAAGCTGCTTGTCGGTGGACTGGTCCACCAGTGGCCCGTACGCGGCGTACTCGAAGGAGCGCAAGACGCCGGCCACGTCGCGCAACGGCGAATCGGGCGCCCGCCGGTCGTCCAGCGGTTGGCCCGGCTCGCCTTCGAAGTCGATCAGCAGCCAGCTCTCGGGGGTGCGCAGCACCTGTCCCAGATGTAGGTCACCGTGTATCCGCTGCACGGTGATCGTCTGGCCCGCGAGTTTCTGGAATCGCTCTTCGATCGTCGCCGCGTACTGTTCGAGTTCGGGAACCAGGGCCACGGTCGACGACAGCCGCGACAGCACGGTGTCGACCGGGAACGGCACCTGCGCCGTTCCCAGGGATTCCGCCAGCGTGGCGTGCACCGACGCAACGGCTTCGCCGAGCCGGCAGGACTCGCCGGCGAAGTCGCCGCCGACTTCGTAGGCATACAAGTCGCCCTCAGCGAACAGGTCACGAACGCTGGCGGTGGCCATCGCCCAGCCTTCGGCCGCATTGGCCGCATACTCGGTCACCATGCCGAGCGGGCACGCCATATTGATGTCGCCGTTCGGCGCGGCGAGCTCGTAGGTGCCAAACAATCGGGCCACGTGCGGATTGCCGGCCCGCGCGAGCACCCGGTTCAGTTCGATGTCCGGGTTGATGCCATTGCTGACCCGGCGGAACACCTTGAAGATGGCGCGCCGATCGAAGATCACGCTGGTGTTGGACTGCTCGGCATCGGAGACATGTGGCTCCGACTGCAGAGGCAGTTCGACGTCCGACTCCTTAGTGAATGCCACCTCGGCGCCGGACGAAGCGCGCACGGCCGACGTGTTGATCAGCGACAGCAGAAACTGGGGCGCATCGGAGGCATACAGGGCGTCAAAGCCGGTGCGATCGTCGGCGGCTCCGATGGTGGCCACGGTGCTGTACTCGGACACGGGCGCGGAATCCCACCCCACGATCACCTGGTAGCGCTCCGACGAGCCGTTGGTGTAGTCGGCATCGACAAGCACCAGGTCAAGGTCGTCGCGCAGCGAGACGACCATACCTGCCTCGGCGGAGGAGAGCTCGCGGTTGCGTCCGGCGTACCAACGCTGCTGGGGAAGCCATTCAGACCACGGCAGCTTGGCTGGCAGGTTCATGCGTTCTCCTCGGATGCCGACAGCTCGAACCAGTAGAACCCGTGGCCCGGCAGTGTCAGCAGGTAGGGCAGGTGGCCGATGGGGGGGAACTCGACCTGTCCGGTCAGCTCGACCGGCGTCCAGCCGTTCCAGTGCTGCAAATTCAATTCGATCGGCTGCGGGAACCGGGACAGGTTGTTGACGCACAAGACGACGTCGCGATCGTCGCTGCCATCGTCGGCCGGCACTTCCCGCACGAAGGCCAATACCGACGGGTTGGAGCCGCCCAATTCCTCGAACGTCCCGATGGCGAATGCGTCGTGGCGGCGTCGCACCGCAAGCATGGTGCGGGTCCAGTTGAGCAGGGATGTCGAGGTGTCGCGTTGCGCTTCGACGTTGACCGCCTGGTAGCCATAGACAGGATCTTGACTGGGCGGCAGGTAAAGGCGGCCGGGATTGGCGGTGGAAAATCCGGCATTGCGGTCCGGTGTCCACTGCATCGGAGTGCGAACTCCGTCGCGATCGCCGAGCCAGATCACATCGCCCATGCCGATTTCGTCGCCGTAGTAGAGCACCGGAGAGCCGGGCAGCGAGAGCAGTAGCGCGTTGAACAATTGGATCTGGTCGCGGTCGTTCTCCAGCAGCGGCGCCAACCGGCGGCGGATCCCGACATTCGCCTTCATCCGCGGGTCCTTGGCGTACTCCGAGTACATGTAGTCGCGTTCGTCGTCGGTGACCATTTCCAGCGTCAACTCGTCGTGGTTGCGCAGGAAGATTCCCCATTGAGCCATGTCCGGGATGTCTGGCGTCTGCGCCATTATCTCCGAGATGGGAAATCGCGACTCCCGGCGAACAGCCATGAAGATGCGCGGCATCAGCGGGAAGTGGAATGCCATGTGGCATTCGTCGCCGCCAGTGCTGGAGTCGCCGAAGTACTCGACGACATCGGCCGGCCACTGATTGGCCTCAGCCAACAGCACCCGGCCCGGAAACTCGTCGTCCACGACTTTGCGTACGCGCTTGAGGAACGCGTGCGTCTCGGGCAAATTCTCGCAATTGGTGCCCTCGCGTTCGAACAGGTAAGGCACCGCGTCCAGCCGGAACCCGTCGATACCCAGGTCCAGCCAAAAGCGAATGGCATCGATCATCGCCTCCTGCACGGCCGGGTTGTCGTAGTTCAGGTCCGGCTGGTGGGAGAAGAACCGGTGCCAGTAGAACTGGCGGCGGACCGGATCGAATGTCCAATTCGACTCCTCGGTGTCGACGAAGATGATCCGGGCATCGGTGTATTTATCGCTGGTGTCGCTCCACACGTAGTAGTCGCCGTATGGTCCGTCGGGATCGTGGCGCGACTCCTGGAACCACGGGTGCGCCTCGGAGGTGTGGTTCATCACCAGATCGGTGATAACCCGGATGCCGCGCCGATGGGCGGCGTCGACGAGCGCGACGAAATCGTCGACGGTGCCGAACTCGGGCAGCACCTTGTAGAAGTCCCGGATGTCGTAGCCCCCATCACGCAGCGGTGAGTCGTAAAACGGAGGCAACCAAATGCAGTCGATGCCGAGCCACTGCAGGTAGTCCAGGCGGTCTATGAGTCCACGCAGATCACCCGAACCGTCCGCACTGGCGTCGAAGAACGCCCGGACCAGCACCTCGTAGAAAACGGCGTGTTTGAACCAGGTCGGGTCGGCGGGCAGTGCGGCGGCATTGGCGAAATCGTCGGCACTGGGGTGTTCGACCACACCTCCTTCGACATGACTGCCTCCGGCGGGATCGTGCTCGACAGCGTCTCCTGCGTCGTTCATCAATTCCACGATGCCACGGGTACCCGAGGCGGGACACAGGGAATCACGCCCGCCAACACGCCCCAAATCCGTGCGTAATCAGGTCTGGCGGCAAGCGAATTGGCCGCCAGCCAGGCAGTATCCCGCACGGATTGTCAGGCCGGAGGCCCGTCCATCAACGTCACGTTCACGGTGCGGTCGCCGCCCGACTTGGCGCGGTAGGTTATCGCGACGTTGTCCCCCGGGTGATGCGGGACGAGCACATCGGCCATCGCGGTGGCCGAGTTGATAGGGGCGCCGTCGACCGATGTGATGACGTCGCCTGGGTTCATCCCGGCCCCCGCGGCGGGACCGCTGCCGACCACGCGTTCGATCCGCGCGCCACTGCCGTTGTTGTCCACAACGCCCAGTCCAAGGAAGGCGGTCGGGCCGACGTGCACGGTGGGCGACCCGCCACCGCCCCGGATCGAGCCGGCGACCCCCATCGCATGACCGATCGGGATGGCGAATCCCTGCCCGCTGGACATCTTGAAGCTATCGGTGGCAGCGGTGGTCATCCCAACCACCTGCCCGCCGTTGTTGACAATCGGCCCGCCCGAGTCACCGGGTTTGATCGGCGCCTCGAACTGGATCAACCCGTTCAGCGTCTCTTCGGCGCCGGTCAGGGTGTCCGATGCATGGACGGTCTGGTTGACTGCGACCACGCGGCCCGGCATCACACTGGGCGCTCCACCCTGCCCACCGGTGTTGCCCAGCGCGGTGACCGACTCGCCGACCGCTACCCCGCCGCCGAGTGCGGCGGAGGGAAGGCCGCCCCCGCCACGAAGCTGCAGCACCGCGACGTCCTGGGAGCGGTCATAGCCAACCACGTCGGCGGCGTACGTCTGGCCGTTTCCGACAGCGAACACACTGATGTCGGTAGCGCCCGAAATCACGTGGTTATTCGTCAGCACGACACCACCCGGATCGATAACGAACCCGGTACCGGCTCCCACCGCGTTGTTGAACCCAAAGTTGGTGTTGATGTTGACCACCTGCGGCGCAACCGTCCCCGCGGGATCGAGCGGAGGCGCCGGCCGGTCGCTGAACCGGTCGAGCGCCAGCGTGGATGGCCCGGGAGTTGTGGCGGTCGCCGACACCGTGGCCATGCCCAGACCCAGACCGATCGCAGCCAGCACGCTGACTAACCGCGACCACCAGAGGGAGCGGTGGGGCCATTTGCTCATCCCGTAACCTCCTGCTTTCGGGTAAGAACCAGCATTGTCCCAGCCTTTGGTTCTGGGCGGCATGACATTGGTTCCCAACCGTAGTGCAGGTAGCTATCTGGGGCACGGTCAGGCCTCGAGTGGCTGGTCACCGAGTCGGGGTGGGCGCAATGGGATATGTCAGGTGGTGGCTGACATCACCCACCATGTCGATGAGCGTGAGGTCGCGGTAGGAGAACCGCCACTGGCCCTCGACACATTCGAATCGGTCGTGGTAGCGGCCGGCGACGATCGTCTGCAGCGGAAACTCGTCGGTCTGCTGTAGCACCGTGTAGTAGCTGCGGCAACTCGCGGTTTCGGCGTCGTCGACCTCGATGATCGGATTGGTGGTCACGTGCTTGGTTCGGGGTGTCCCGTCCGGATGCAGCACTATCAGCGACTTCCAGATCGCGAGCAGCCGGGCCGCATCGATCGTTCCCTCGGCGCCGACCCGGATACGAGCGTGCTCGAAGAGCGCTGCCGCCCCGGTCAGGTCGCCGGTGTCGATGCACTCGGCATAGCGATAGAGGAGGTTCGTGATCTGCGTCTCCGCCAGCATCCCGTTAACGTAGCGCGGCGCCCCTAAGCTGACACGATGGGCGAGTTCGACCCGAAGGTCAGGTTCACGCAGTCCCCGATCGCGCGCCTGGCCACCATCACGCCCAACGGCACACCGCACCTGGTGCCGGTGGTCTTCGCGGTCGAACCGGACAACCGGGACGGCGAAGAGATCGTCTACACCGCTATCGATGCGAAGCCGAAGACAACGCAACGGCTGCGCCGCCTGGCCAACATCGACAACAATCCACAGGCCAGCCTGCTCGTGGACCATTACGCCGATGATTGGACGCAGTTGTGGTGGGTCCGGGCCGACGGTGTCGCCGCGATTCATCGCGACGGCGAGCAGATGCGCATCGGATACCGGCTGCTACGCGCCAAATACGCCCAATACCAATCGGTTGCGCTGGACGGTCCAGTCATCGCGATTACCGTCCGCCGCTGGTCCAGCTGGCACGCCGCGCTCGAGGGACCTGCGCCGAAACTGTAAATACCCAGGTGTCTACTCGAACTTCTCCTGCGTGGTAACAGTTTCGACGTCACGATGTGCCGACCAATGCGAGTCCGCCCCGTTGGAAACGACGGGTGTCGGTTCAGGCGACGTGGCGGCAGGCTCACCCTGCAGGGCGGAATGTGACGGTGTCGCGCTTTCCAAGAATCTCAGCAGTTCGACCGGGAATGGCAGTACGAGCGTGGAGTTCTTCTCGGCAGCAACCTCGACCACCGTTTCCAGGAGGCGCAACTGCAACGCGGCCGGGTGCTCGGCCATCACCCGCGCTGCTTGGGCCAGTTTCTGGGATGCCTGAAACTCACCATCGGCGGTGATCACCCGCGCTCGTCGCTCACGTTCAGCCTCGGCTTGGCGCGACATCGACCTTTTCATCGAGTCAGGCAGCACCACATCCTTGATCTCCACGCGGTCGATGTGAATTCCCCAGCCCAGCGCCGGACTGTCGAGCATCAACTCCAGGCCTTGATTGAGGCCCTCGCGGTTGCACAGCAGGTCGTCGAGGTTGCTCTTGCCGATGATCGACCGCAGCGAGGTCTGGGCGACCTGCCCGATGGCGGACATGTAATCCTGTACGTCGACCGCCGCCCGCACCGGATCCGAGACGTTGAAGTAGATGACCGCATCGACGCGGACGGTGACGTTGTCGCGGGTAATGCCGTCCTGGGCGGGTACCGGCATCGTGATGATCTGCATGTTCACCTTTTCCAGGCGATCAGCGACTGGAACCAACCATGCGAGCCCAGGACCACGAACGCGCGACTGCACACGCCCGAACCGAAACACCACACCCCGTTCGAATTGCTTGACGACTCGAACGGTGGTTGCCAGCCACAGTGCACCAAGGGCGGTTACGGCCGCCAGCACGTAAAAGGTGATCATTTACCGTCTCCACTTCCGCCGGCGTAACTGCGCGTCGCTTGGCGAGTGCGGGCCGACGCTGGGGCGCCCCGGGACAGCCCAGAACACGGCGGTCACCACTTCGGCGTCCGCCGAGCTACACCGAACCAGACTCTGACCCGCAGGCCCGAGTTCATGCATCCGATTCTGGCACCAGTATCGAGGTGCTTCAACGTACGGCAGCCGGGCCTCGTCCATTGGCCGCTTGAAGTCTCGGCGTCGATGTTTCTGATGTTCGTATCGAATGACTACAGACCGCGTATCCGAGCTGCCTGCGGCCGACTGGCGCCCGAAGCGCCCGGCTCAACCGCACAGGCGCCCGAAGCGCCCGGCTCAACCGCACAGGCGCCCGAAGCGCCCGGCTCAACCGCACAGGCGCCCGAAGCGCCCGGCTCAACCGCACAGGCGCCCGAAGCGCCCGGCTCAACCGCACAGGCGCCC
>Ga0210389_10000795_pt1 | contig 26758 bp, 24 predicted proteins | sample IncBWH28OmetaG_FD_160127 | JGI IMG/M metagenome (GOLD analysis project Ga0210389, IMG submission 160127) | Forest soil microbial communities from Barre Woods Harvard Forest LTER site, Petersham, Massachusetts, United States - Inc-BW-H-28-O ... | reverse complement strand
GAGGGAGGAGGGAGGGAGGGAGGTGAGGCGAGGCGGCTGGGGGCGCCGCCGGCGGGGCGCGCCGTCGCGCTTAGACGATGATCAGGTCGCGGGGCGCGTTGTTGAGGCGTTCGTGGCCGGTATCCGTGCAGGCGACGATGTCCTCGATGCGGGCGCCGTGCGGGCCCGGGTAGATGCCGGGCTCGACGGAGAACGCCATGCCCGGGGCGAGCGCCGTGGCGTTGCCGGCGACGATGTACGGGTCCTCGTGCGTCTCCAGGCCGATGCCGTGGCCAGTGCGGTGGATAAACCACTCGCCGTACCCGGCGGCGTCGATGACGTCCCGGGTGGCCTTGTCGACCGACTCCGCGCGCACGCCCGGCCGCGCCGCGCGCACGCCCGCGTCCTGCGCCGCGTGCAGGACCGCGTAGTACTCGCTGAACTCCGCCGGCGGCGTCCCGATCGCGTACGTGCGAGTGCAGTCGCTGCAGTAGCCGCTCGCCATCGTGCCGCCGATGTCCACCACCACGACATCGCCGGTGAGCAGGACCCGGTCGGACACCTCGTGGTGCGGGCTGGCCGCGTTCGGGCCGGAGCCGACGATCGTGAAGTCCACCGACACGTGCCCCTCGGCCAAGATGGCCTCGGCGATCTTCGCGGCGACCTCGCGCTCGGTCACGCCCGCGCGCAGCCACTGCGGCACCTTGGCGTGCACCCGGTCGATCGCCGCGCCCGCCGCGCGCAGCGCCTCGATCTCGGCGGCCGACTTCCGCACGCGCAGGTCCGACAGGACCGAGCTGGCCAGCACCTGCCGCGCGCCGGGGAACGTGTCCGCGAACCGGAGGACGTTAAGCGCCCACATCCGGTCGGACAAGCCCAGTGACTCGGCGGCGCGCACCCGCTCCCTGATTTTCGCGAACGCGTCCTCGGTCTCGCCCCAGGTCACGATCTCGATGCCCAGTCCCCCGGCGGGCGAGGCCTGCGCCGCCTTCTGCTCCAGGGCCGGCACCACGAGGAAGGGGTCGCCGTCGGCGGGCACCACGAGGCAGGTCAGCCGCTCCAGCTGGTGGGCGTCGTAACCGGTCACGTATCTCAGGTCCGGACCCGGGGTGAGCAGCAGGGCGCTCAGCCCCTGGGCGCGGACGGCGTCGGCGACCTGGGTAAGGCGCTCGGCCGGATACAGCGCGGTCATAGGTGGTGTCTCCTTCTTGCCGGTGACCTACTTGGTGGTGACTTGCCTGGTGGTGACTTGCCTGGTGGTGACTTGCCTGGTGCTGACCTACTTGGCGGTGACCGCGGCGCGGAAGCGGGTCAGCGACGAACCCAGCCCGAGCGCGTCCCCGATCTCGCCGAGCATGCCGGGGTCCGGCGGGACGGCCGGAAGGGTCCCGTCGACCTCGGGCAGCGGCACGTCCACGGCGGTCTTGACCACGCCGGGGGCGACATCGAGGTATGCCCGCGCCGCCTCGAGCTTCTTCCGCGTCCCGGCCGGGAAGCCCCCGTGACCCGCGTCCAGCGCGGCGACGATCGCGTCCATGCTCCCGAAGGCGTTGATCAGCGTGGCGGCGGACTTCTCCCCGATCCCCGGCACGCCGGGCAGGCCGTCGCTCGGGTCGCCGCGCAGAACGGCGAAGTCTCCGTACGCTCTGCCCGGGATATCATACTTTTGCGCGATTTCTGGCTCCGTGATCGGGTCCAGCTTTGACAGGCCCTTGACCGTATACAGGACGCAGACCCCGCGTGCGTCGTCAACCAGCTGAAACAGGTCACGGTCACCGGTGACGACCTCGACCGGGCCCTCGCCCCGCTCCGCGGCGCGGTTGGCCAGGGTGGCGATCACGTCGTCGGCCTCGTACCCGGCGTGCTCGGCCAGCGTGATGCCCGCGGCCTCGAGGACCTGCGTGATCAGCGGGATCTGCACGGCCAGTGCGGGCGGCGTCTGCTCGGTCCCGTCCGGCTCGGCGCGGTGCGCCTTGTAGGACGGGATGGCCGCCACGCGGAAGGCCGGCCGCCAGTCCGCATCCAGGCATGCGACGAGGCGCGACGGCCCGCGGTCCCGGACCAGCCGGCCGATCGTGTCGAGCAGGCCGCGGACGGCGTTGACCGGCGTCCCGTCCGGCGCCGTCACCGTATCCGGCATCCCGTAGAACGCGCGGTAGTACAGCGAGGCGGTATCAAGCAGCATCAACTTGCCCACGCGGCAATCCTATAATCGACCCCATGCCGAAGTCCGAAGCCCAGCGCTGGCGCGCGCCTGCCATCCTCCAGGTCAAGTCCGCGGTGAGCGCCGCGATCGGCATCCTCGTCGTCGCCGTGTTCTTCCCGTTGTGGATCGCGGTCCCGGTCAGCGTCGCGCTCGGCGTCTGGGGCATCGGGATGTGCGTGCGGCGCCCGGCGGTGCTGCTCGACGCCGACGCCGGGCGGCTCACCATCCGGCTGGGGCCGATCACCCGGCGGGTGTCCCTGGACCAGGTCAACGCCATCGCGCTCGACCGCGGCAAGGTGACCATCGGCAAGGCCGACGGTACCGCGATCTCCTGCTACGCCTGGCGGAAAGGCACGCTGGACCGCTGGCTGAAGGTGCCGGATATCGCGAGTGACCTCGCGCACGCCATCTCCAAGGCGGCTGCGGCGGCACGTCCGGCGGATCAGACGGGCGCCGCCAGCGTTCGTTCCGGAAAGCATCTCCCGTTGATCGCGGTGATGGCGGCGGGCGCGGCGGAGATCGCGGCGGTGTTCTTCGTCCGGGTGTCGTGGGGCAGCCCGGTGATGACCGCGCTCGGCATGCTGGTGGCGCTCGCGTTCGGGTTCGCCGGGGTGATCTCGCTGCTCGTCGCGCTGTGGACGTTCCTGGCGAGCGCGCGGCGGGAAAATTCCGTCGCCTGATCTGGTTGGCCCGGCCGGCATCCGGATCAGGCTTCCGCAACCCGCTAAATCCGTATATATCGGGCGAAGGTGTGGTTCGGAATGCGCCCGGACGGCGTCGTCTCGGTGATCACGGGTCAAAAGTGGCTAGCCGGCTTCCTCGTCGGTCCGCGGGCGGCCCTGCTTGCGCATCGGGCCGGCGTGGCCCGGCATGCGGCCGGCCTCCGCCAGCGCGCGGCGAAGCAGGAACTCGATCTGCGCGTTCGTGCTGCGCAACTCGTCGGCCGCCCACCGCGCGAGCGCGTCGTGGACGGCCGGGTCGAGGCGGAGCAGGATGCCCTTGCGTTCACTCACTGGTAGAGCGACCCCGTGTTGACGACTTGCTGGGTCGCCTGCTCGCTGCAGAGGACGACCAGCAGGTTGGAGACCATCGCGGCCTTGCGTTCCTCGTCGAGCTCGACCACGCCCTCGTCCTCGAGGCGCTGGAGCGCGAGACGCACCATGCCGACGGCGCCTTCCACGATGCGCTGCCTGGCGCCGACCACGGCACTGGCCTGCTGCTGGCGAAGCATCGCCTGGGCGATCTCCGGCGCGTAGGACAGCCGGGTGAGCCGCGTCTCGATGACGTGCACCCCGGCCGGCACGACACGGTTGCCGACTTCGCTGGTCAGCTGGGTCGTGATCTCCTCGGCGTTGTCGCGCAGGGACAGCACCTCGGTACCGCGGTTGTCATACGGATATCTCGACGCGATGTGCCGCACAGCCGTCTCGGACTGGACGGCGACGAAACGGGCGTAGTCGTCGACCGAGTACACCGCGTGCGCGGTGTCGGCGACCTGCCAGACGATCACGGCCGCGATCTCGATCGGGTTGCCGTCCGCGTCGTTGACCTTGACTAGTGCCGATTCCTGGTTGCGGATCCGGGTGGACACGGCGATCCGGTTGGTGAAGGGGTTCACCCACTGCAGCCCCGACTCGCGGATCGTGCCGCGGTACTTGCCGAACAGCTGCACGACGTGCGCCCGCCCGGGCACGACCGCGGTGAGCCCGCGCACCGCGAAGACGCCCCCGAGGATGGCGAGGACGCCGAGCGCCACGAAGGCCGCGTTCGCGCCGCCGGGGTTCTTGCCCGCCAGCACGAAGAACAAGATCGCCAGGAGGAGGAGCACGATGCCGAGCACGAGCATCCACACTCCCGGCAGGGTCCTCGCCGCACGCTCCTGAATCGGCTGCTGCCCCCGCCCGCCGACACTACCCACGGCCTGCACCTGAGTCGCCATCTGCCCACCTCCGGCCAAACACTCCTGATACCGTGTGACTATCATACTGATATCAGTTTTCGTACGCAACCCCAAACCGCCGCCCCACCCAGCCGGCCCAAATGCGCAAACGAGCCCGTTATGCCCTGCTCGACTGCGCATTTGAGCACGTAAAATAACGTGATCGAATGCGCTTTTGAGCACGCCGACGGCCCGTCAGACGTCGTGACGCATCCAGACGTTCGGCTCCCAGTAGGCGCCGTTATCCCCGGTCACGTCCAGCGGAGCGAGCCCACCGGAAAAGACATACGCGCCGTCTTCGGGGAAGGCCATCCCGGTCCACGCCTCCCAGTCAGGCACCGGGGCGCTGATCTCCAGAGACTTCGGCGCCGGGCGGAGGATCCGGGCACCGAGCCTGGCGTGCACGCGCATCCACGGGTCGAACGGGAGGCCGTCCGGCCGCCGCCACTGCGCGTAGCGGTCGATCGGCGTCAGCGGATAGCGGTCCTTCCACGACGGCCGGACCGGCGCCACCAGCGGGGACAGCCCGCGACGGCGGGCCGCCGCGCCCATCGCCAGGACGACAAGGCCGCTCAGCCCGCCGCCCTGGTACTCGGGATTGATCTCCGCGGCCAGCGCCGACACTGCGGTCGGCTGATCCGGCTCGTCGACCGCCCGCAGGCCGAGTGCGTCGATACCGTCCGGCAGGTCCGCGTCGGTGCCGTCCCACCGGAACGGGATCGTCCGCCCCCTGGCGACGAGGGTCCCCGAACGCCGGTCGGTGAACAGGATCTGCAGGTCGGCGTACCTGGGATACAGGGCGCTGAAGTAGCGGCCGGTGTGATTGCCGTGATTGTTGTACTCAGGCCACACTTCCCGGAAGGCGTCGTCGTCACGCGCCCGCTCCCACAGGTCCGGTCGTTCCGCGGCCGTGGAGGCTTCCAGCCACGCGGGGACTTCCGATGGCGTTTCGGCGGTTTCGAATCTCACCGTTAGAGTCTGGCTGTGCCCGACGATCCTTTCAACACCGCGCGACTGCGCCGCTCCGTCCTTGACGCGTGGGCCGCCTCGCCCGCCCGGTTCCGCGAGGACGCCAACGCGGAGGAGGATTACGCGCTCGGCGGGTACCGCGACCGGGTCGTGGTGGAACTCGCGCAGAACGCCGCCGACGCGGCCTCCCGTGCGGGTGTGCCGGGCAGGCTGGCGCTCGCGCTCCGCGATGGGACGCTGACCGCGGCCAACACGGGCGCGCCGCTGGACGCCGACGGCGTGATCGCGCTGTCCACGCTGCGCGCCTCCAGCAAGCGGGGCGAGGAGTCGGTCGGCCGTTTCGGCGTCGGATTCGCCGCCACGGTCGCGGTCAGCGACGAGCCGTCGATCAGCTCGGCGGCGGGCGCGGTGCGCTGGTCACGGCAGGCAGCCGCCGACGCCGTGCGGCAAGTGCCGGCGCTGGCCGGGGAACTCGCCGCTCGCTCCGGTCACGTCCCGGTGCTGCGCCTGCCGTTCCCGTCGGTCCAGACTCCCCCGGACGGCTACACGACCGCGGTGACGCTTCCCCTGCGAGACGAAGCCGCCGTCGAACTGGTCACTCGGCTGCTCGCCGAGACCGGCCCCGCCCTGCTGCTCGCGCTGCCCGCGCTGGCCGAGGTCACGATCGAGTCCGCCGGCGTCACCCGCCGCCTCACCGCTTCCCGCGACTCAACCTCCGCTGACGCTGACGCTGACGCTGACGCTGACGCTGACGCCGACGCTGACGCCGACGCCTATACCGATACCGTCACGATCACGGCGGACGACGAGATCAGTCGCTGGCGTACGGCCTCCGCGAGCGGCGCGCTCGACCAGGCCCTGCTCGCCGACCGTCCGGCCGAGGAGAGGGCGCGCCCCTCGTGGGCATTGCAATGGGCGTTCCGGACGGACGCTCCCGGCCTGGCCGACTCCGGGGCGGTCCTCTACGCGCCCACCCCCACGGACGAGCCGCTGGTGCTGCCCGCGCTGCTGATCGCGTCGTTCCCGCTGAATCCCGACCGGCGGCACGTCGCGCCAGGACCGCTGACCGATTACCTGGTGTCCCGGGCGGCCGCGGTCTACGCGGCTATGCTGCCGACGCTGCCGGCGAGCCCGGAGATCCTGGACCTGGTGCCGGGCCCGGTCGCCCACGGGCCGCTCGACGGGCAGGTGCGCCGGGCGATCCTGGCGCTGCTGCCGGAAACGCCGTTCCTGCCGGCCGCAGACCAGGGCGACGCCGACGCGGAGCCCGCTGCCCGGCTGCGGCCGCGCGACGCCGTGGTCCTCGACGTGAACCTCCCGGAACTCCGCGACTTCCTCGCGCCGGTGCTGAGCGGCCTGATCGCCGGGCCGTCGCGGCATCCCGCCTACGCGGTCCTCGGCGTGCGACGGCTCTCGCTGGCCGAACTATGCGACATGCTCGCCGCCCTCGACCGCTCGCCGGCCTGGTGGCGCGGCCTGTACGGCGCGCTGGCCGCCGCTGACCCGGTGATGCGCACGGAACTCGGCGCGCTGCCCGTGCCGCTGGCCGACGGGCGCCTGGTGCGCGGGCCACGCGGGCTGCTGCTCCCTGGCTCTGGCCTGGAACACCCGGAGCGGCTGGCCGTGCTCGGCCTGCGCGTCGTCCACCCGGACGCGGCGCACTCGTTCCTGTCCCGCCTGGGCGCGGTCGAGGCGAGGCCGCGAAGCATCCTCGCCGATGCGGCGACCCGGGCCGCGGTGGAGGCGTCGCTGGACGAAGAGGACCCGGAGCCAGTCGCCGAGGCGGTGCTCGGCCTGGTGGCCGCCACCGACATCAACCCCGGTGAGCTGCCCTGGCTGGCGAGCCTGGCGCTGCCCGGCGACGACGGCGACTGGTACCCCGCCGACGAACTGCTGCTCCCCAGCGGCCCGCTCGCCGAAGTAATCGCCCAGGACACGCCGTTCGGCACCATCAGCGCGGATTTCGCCGAGCGGCACGGGGCGCAGACGCTGGAGACGGTGGGCGTGCTGGGGTCATTTGGGCTGGTGAAAGAGGAGGACATCGACCTCGGCGATCCCGATCTCGGGGTGGATGGCGCGACGGACTGGGCGGACGAAATCCGCGAGCGCCTTGGGGATAGCGACATACCGCCGCTGGCTCCCGAGGTCATCGCCGTTCGCGATCTCGATCTCGTCGACCCGGACCGCTGGCCGCGAGCGCTCGAGCTCCTCGCGCGGCCGCCGCTGCGGGCCGCGCTCATCGAGGCCACGCGGGTGCTGCTCGGCGACGGCCGCTACGCGGACGTGCCGTCGTACACCACCTGGTGGCTGCGCCGGCACCTGGTCATCGGCGGGCAGCGTCCGGCTGGCCTGCGCGCGCCGGATGCCGATCCGCTGCTCGACGGCCTGTACGACGAGGCGGACCCGGCGCTCGCGCCCGCCCTGGCCGACGCGGCCATCGCCCGCGCGCTTGGCGTCCGGACGTCCCTCGCCGAACTGCTCGCCGAACCAGGAGGGGCGGACGACCTGCTCGGACGGCTCGCCGACCAGGCACGGCCTGTGGCGCGCGCGCAGCTGCGAGCCCTGTGGGCGGCGCTCGGGGCGGTGTCGGGAACGGCGGCGGACGTCACCCCGCCGGACCGGGTACGCGCGCTCATCGGCGACCAGGTGGCTGTCGCGGACGCCGCTGACTCCCTCGTCCTCGACGCGCCGGACTTGTGGCCCCTGCTGGCCGCGCGCCCGCTGGTGCTCGCGCCCTACGATCTGGCGCTCGGGCTAGCGGACCTGCTCGACCTGCCGCTGGCGTCCGAGGACGTGCCGGGAGTGGTCGAGTCGCCCGGCGAGCGGCGTCCGGTTCCGGGCGTGGCCGCGGCGATCCTGCCGGACGCGCCCGACGAGTACGTAGCCCACGAGAAGCTGCTCGTCGATGGTGTCGCCCTGCCGTGGCGCGTGCACGACGGCGAGGTGCACGCCGCCAGCCCGGACGGGCTGGCCCGCGGGCTTGCCTGGGCGGCTGGACAGTGGCCGCTCCGCTACCTGACCGCCGCCCTGCTCGCCGCCCCGGAGGACGCCGCCCGGTTGCTCGCCGACGCCGACCTGGACCCGAGCTGACGCGTCCGTTAATTGACACGCGCCGGTTAACCTGCGTTACCGCGGTGCGCCGACCGATGGTGCCGCCGCTGGCACTCCGCGCACCGCGGATGCTTGCGCAGCATCTCGGCACGGCCCTTGACACGGCCCTCGGCGAGGCCCTTGTTATGGCCCTCCGCGAGGCCCTTGTTACGGCCCTCGTTGGGCTTCGTGCGTGTCGGGCGCGAGTTCGCGAGTAATAAGGCGCAGCAGTACCAGTTCCGCCGCGAACCGGCCACCGCCTGGCGGAACCCCGGGCGTCCGACCGATGCCGGAGAGCAGTGGCACGAGATCCCAGCCGGGATGCCCGGTCCGGATCGCCTTCGCACTACCGTGTGCCGTCGCTGCCTTGATCGCGAAAACCAGCAGCAGCGTGTCACAACGGTGGCCATAGCAGCAGTGTGAAAGCGACTTCTGACAATCCGTCGGGTTAGCTCGCGGTATCGACCGGCCCGGTGTAGGAGGCGCGCGGACGCAGGATCGTGCCGGTCTCGTAGGCCTCCAGGGCGTGCGCGATCCAGCCGGCCGTACGGGCCACGGCGAAGATGGCCTCGCCCGCGCCGCGTGTCAGGCCGGCCGCCGTAACGAACGTGCCGAGCGCCAGGTCGATGTTGAACTCGGGCAGCGACTTGCGCCTAACCTCGGTGATGATGGCGTCGGTCACCGCGAGCGGGCGCGATTTCGGCCCGGCGCGGCGGACCAGGTCGAGCAGCAGGCGGCCACGCGGATCCTCGCCCTTGTACACCTTGTGGCCGAACCCCGGGACGCGCTCGCCCCGCCGCAGCAGCTCGCCGACCACGCCGGGCGCCTCGGCCGGGTCACGCACGGCCGACAGCAGCGTCTCCACCGCCAGCGAAGCCCCGCCGTGCAGGATCCCGCTCATCGCGCCCATCCCGGCCGACACGACCGCGTACGGGTCCGCCCGCGCGGATGCCGCCGTGCGCGCGGCCAGCGTGGACGCCGCGAGCTCATGGTCGGCGAGGAGCACCAGCGCGGCGGAAAGCACGCCCAGCATCGGACGTGACGGGTGGCATGCGGAGAGCCGGGTCCACAAGCGTTCGGCTAGCGGCACGTCAGCCGGCGCCCCGGCTGCCTCCGCAGGCGACTCCGCAGGCGACTCCGCAGGCGACTCCGCCCGCGGCGGGAGGCACTCGACCAGGCCGACGATGATCGACCGGCCCGCCGCGGCCACCGCCGGCCGGTCGAGGTGCAGCCGCAGCGGGTCCGTGACCCCCATCGCGGGCACGATCACCTGCATCCGCTCCAGCGGCAGCAGGTCAGGGGGCAGCACGCCCTGCACACCGCGGCCCGCCGCCAGCGCCGCCTCCGGCGCCCGCCACTCCGGCCGCCCGCCGCCGGGCGGCCCGTCGCCGCGCCGCCCGCCGCCGGGAAGCTCGCCGGTCCACAGCAGCTCGGCCACGTCTTCGAACGACACGTGCCCGGACGACGCGGCCGCCGCCAGTTCGATCGCGTCGTGCCCCCGGTAGCGCAGACGGCCCCCGGCGATCTCCGTGATCGTGGACTCGACCGTGATGTCCAGGACGCCCGCCGGGCGGCGCGGCCGTCCGCGCCGGGCCAGCTGCTCGATCTCCTCGGCGTCGAACAGGCTCGTCCGGCCGTCGGCGGCGCGCTTGCGGCGCAGTGTGCCGCGGCTGACGTAGGCGTACAGGGTGGCGGGCTTGACGCCGAGACGGCGGGCCGCCTCGGCCACGGTGAGGAGGTCTGTCATCGGACTCTGACACCTGCGTCGTGAAGGTAACGGGTTTAATCAATGTTGATCAATCACAGGTTATCCTCCGATGGTGAGCACCGCCGGGACGACCGTTTCCGCCAGGCTGCTGAGCTTGCTCGACGCGTACGGCGACGGACACGTGGCCTTCACGCTGTCCGAGCTCTCCCGCCGGACCGGCCTGCCGCTCACCACCGCGCACCGGCTCGCGGGCGAGCTCCTGCAGTGGGGCGGCCTCGAGCGCGGGGCCGACGGGAAGTACCGGATCGGGCTGCGGCTGGTCGAGCTGGCCGCCCTGTGCCCGCGCGGCACAGGGCTGCGGGACATCGCGCTGCCGTTCATGGAGGACCTGTACGAGGCGACCCACCAGAACGTGCAGCTCGCGGTGCGGGAGGGCACGGACGGCGTGTACATCGAGCGGATCGCCGGCCGCCACGCCGTGCCAGTGCGCACCCGGATCGGCGCGCACTGGCCGCTGCACGCGACCGGCGTGGGGCTCGTCCTGCTGGCGTTCGCCCCGGCGTCCGTGCAGGAGGATGTCCTCGCGGCGCCGCTGCAAAGGTTCACGCCGCACACGATCACCGACCCGGGCGCGCTGCGCCGCGTCCTCGCCGAGGTACGCAAGACCGGCACGGCCCACAGCGACCGGCAGATCACCGACGACGCGTACTCCGTCGGCGCGCCGGTGACCGGCCCGGACGGAAGCTGCGCGGCGGCGCTGTCGGTCGTGGTCGCCTACGACGACCCGGGCCGCGCGGCCTGGGGACCCGCGGTCCGGGCGGCCGCGATCGGCATCTCCCGGCGGCTGCGGTCACAGGTCTAGGCGGAGGCGCGGCGTCTGAGCGCGCGAGACACATATCATCATCACGTCGCCGGCCGCTCGTTCCGCTTCCGTGAGCACGGTATCGCGGTGTTCGGGAACCCCCGCGAGGACACCGGTCTCGCACGTGCCGCACGTGCCCTCCTCGCAGGAGGACAAGATCTCGTGGCCCGCCTTCCGCAGGCAGGCGAGCACCGACTCCCCCGGCCGGACGGCGATCACCTCGCCGCTGCTCGCGACCTCGACCTCGAACCCGTCGCCGGTGGTGTCCTCCACCTCCCCGCCCACCGCGTCCCCGCCCGCCGCGTCCGCGCGCGGCGCGAAGCGCTCGGTGCGCAGGGCGCCCGCGGGCCACGCGCCCGCGCAGCGTTCCTCGACGGCCGCGAGCAGCGGCGCCGGACCGCAGCAGTAGACGGCCGTCCCGGGGGCGGGCGCCGACAGGATCTCGTCCAGGTCGAGCAGGCCGTCCGTGTCCTGCGGCCGGACGCTGACCAGGTCGCCGTGGCGGGCCAGTTCGCCGAGGAACGCCATCGACCCCCGTGTGCGCCCGCCGTATACGAGGCGCCACGGGCGGCCTCGGCGCTCCGCCGCGGCGATCATCGGCAGGAGCGGCGTGATCCCGATGCCACCCGCGATGAACAGGTACCGGCCGGCATCCTGGAGCGGGAAGTGGTTGCGGGGCGCCGACGCCGTGAGCGCGTCACCCTCGGCCAGCTTGTCGTGGACGGCCGCCGAGCCGCCGCGGCCGTCCGGCTCGCGCAGCACCGCCACCCGCCAGGACCGGTGGTCCCCGGGATCGCCGCACAGCGAGTACGGCCGGATGAGCCCACCCGGCAGGTGCAGGTCGATGTGCGCGCCGGGGGCCCAGCACGGCAGCGGCCCCGGTCCGTCCGGGGTGAGCGTGAGCCCGGCGACGCCGTCGGCCAGCGGCACCTTCCGGTCCAGGCGGAGGGTGACCGGCAGCGTGACCGTCACCGCGGGGCGCCTTCCCGGACCGGGTCGTGGCCCGCTGGGTGGGCCAGCAGCCAGGACCAGGCCTCGACCGGGTCCTCCGATAGGTGCTCGGCGCCGCAGTGGCAGGTGCCGAGCAGGCTGTCGGCGCCCGGCACCCACCGCACACGGAACACGTTCGCGGTCATGGCAGGCTGACCCGCCCGGCCGCGGCCTCGTCGGCCTTCCTGATCAGGTTCCCGACCAGTCGGCGGGCCGCCAGGCCGCCGGTGTCGATGTTGATGGACAGCTCCTGGTAGGCGTCGCCGTCCGTCCGCAGGATCTGCTCGAGCAGGTTGAGCGCCACGACGTCCTGGATGACGACCTCGCGGTTGTTCTCCGTCAGGAAGGCGGACACTTCGTCGTCAGCCAGCGCGAAGTCGCGGGAGACCATCCAGAAGTCGTGCGTGCTCGTGCCGGTCTCGGGGGTGAGCGCGTAGGTGATCTTGAGGTGGAACGCCTGGTCGTCCGGGCCGTCGGCGGGCGGCAGGACGCCCGCCGGGGCGATCCGGCTGTGCAGCGTGTACAGGCACGGCGGGAAGTACTCGATGTCCTGCCAGCGGGTGATCCGGCCGTCGATCCCGGTGGACTTGGCGTAGAACGGCGGGCATTCGGCGTCATCCATGTGGCGGCTGACACGGATCACGCCCGCGTCCTCGTCGGCTTCGGTGGTGATGGGGGTCTCGGCGACCTCCGGCGTGCCGATATAGCCGCCGTGCAGGTAGGTCTCGTGGGACAGGTCCATGAGGTTGTCGAGCAGCAGGGAGTGCCGCGCGCGGAGGGGCTCCATGCCGCCAACCGTGGTGTAGCCGGGATCGGCGAGCCACGGGGCGCGGGGAATGCTAGCCGTGTCCGCCGGCACCGTGCCGGCGGCTTCCGCGTCGCCGATCCAGATCCAGACGAACGAGTCCTGCTCGCGGGTCTGGTAGCTCTTGACCCGCGCCGTGCGCGGGACGCGGGCCTGGCCGGGGACGGCGACGCAGGCGCCGGTCTTGTCGTAGGTGAAGCCGTGGTAGCCGCAGATGATGGTGTCGCCGGACCGGTTGGACTTCGACAGCGGGAAGCGGCGGTGGACGCAGCGGTCGGCCAGTGCCACGACCGCGCCGCCGGCGTCCCGGTAGAACACGACCGGCTCGCCGCAGATCGTCCGGGCGAATAGGTCCGTGCCGATCTCGGTGCCGTAGGCCGCGACGTACCACTGGTTGCGCGGGACTTGCGTGGTGGGTGCCATGCAGTGAGCATCGGGGAGCGCGCGGCCGCCCGCGACGGCCCTTTCCGCTGAGCGGAAGACTCCCTGCGGCCGGCGGAGGCAATCAGGATCTGCATGGCGTCCGCCTCCTGCGTGAACATGGGTCGTTCCCGCAAACCCGCGGATCCAGGCCAGTGGGCCCGTCCGGTTTACCATGAAATATCATTGCGAAATTCGCATTCCTGGATACCCATAACGGGTATCAGTTTCATGATCATGGGTCGAATGTGCCGATATATGGCACTTTTGACCCATGATCACGGCGGCGACGTTGTTTGGACCTGCTCGAAGCCGCACACGCGCCCGCTATAGGCCGATTTATCCGGCGTGAAAGCCGACTTCGGGGGCCGGGATGGCCCCGGTGGCGGTAATGACCCAACGAACGAGCCCGGATGGCCCGCGTGACCGGCCGGGGACGGGGCGACTAGGCGCCGGTCACCGGTTCCGGGCCGGTGTACCGGGCGACGGGGCGGATGATCTTGTTGTTCCTGGCCTGCTCGAGGATGTGCGCGGCCCAGCCGACGACGCGGCTGACGGCGAACGTCGGGGTGAACAGCGGCCGGGGCAGGCCCACCGCCTCCAGCACGACGGCGGCGTAGAACTCGACGTTGACGTGGATCGGCACGCCGGGCTTCACTTCCCGGAAGGCCGTCAGGGCGCTGTCCACCACGGTCTCGGCGAGCGCCAGGCGGGCGCTGCCGGTGTCCCTGGCGACCTGGCGCAGCAGGGTGTCGCGTGGGTCGTTGGTGCGGTACACCGGGTGACCGAAGCCCATGATCACGTCGCCGCGGGCCAGGGCCGCGCGGATCCAGGCGCCGGCGCGGTCCGGGGTGCCGATCTCGTCGAGCATGTCCAGCACGCGCGCGGGCGCGCCGCCGTGCAACGGCCCCGACAGGGCGCCGAGGGCCGCGATCACCGCCGAGCCCAGGTCCGCGCCGGCCGAGGTGACGACCCGGCTGGTGAACGTCGAGGCGCTGAATCCGTGGTCGATGGTCGTGATCAGGTAGGTCTCTAGCGCGCGGGCCCGCGCGCTGTCCGGTTCCGTGCCCTCGAGCATGTACAGGTAGTTGGCCGCGTGCCCGAGGTCCGTGCGGGGCGCGACTGGCTGCTGCCCGCGCGCCAGCCGGTACAGGGCGGCCACCAGGGTCGGGAAGACGGCCACGGTGGTGAGCGCCTGCCCGGCCAGGTCCTCGTCGGTGATGTCCAGCCAGGTCGTCATGCGCTGGTCGAGCGCGACCAGCTCATAGGCGGCGCGCAGCGACTGGAGCGGGCTATCGCTCATGGACGACACGGCGGCGACCGCCGGGAGCGCCGCGACGACGCGCGGCGGGAGCGCGCGGCGGCTGGCGGTCAGCCGGGTGAACTCCGCGAGCTGCCCGGGGTCCGGCAGTTCCCCGGCGTGCATGAGGTGCCAGGCTTCCTCGAAGGTGCGCTCGCGGGCGAGCGTGCTCGCGTCGTACTGGCGGTAGTGGTAGAAGCCTTCCGCGCCGCGCACGTCGCCGACCGAGGTGTTCGCGACGGCGACGCCCTTGAGCCCCGGGGGCACGTCAATGAGCTGGGTCATGGCTGCACTGTAACCGGGCGCTCATTACCGACGTCAATATTGATTTTGATCATCAGTTGCCGCGCAGGGGAGCGCGGCCATCGTCTCGAAGGCCAGCCGGGGCCGCCAGCCGAGGCTCTGGTAGCCGCCGCCGGGCCCGTTCGGCAGCAGGGAGACGAGGCCGTAGCTCGCCAGGTCGGCGTCCCGGTGCGGATCGGGACTCGACGGCATGTCGTACCCGGCGAAGGTGAACCAGAACGCGAGGTCGAGACCCTCCTCGACGAAGATCTGGTTCAGCTCCTGCATGTATCTGACCTGCTCGGACTCGTCTCGCTGGTACTCGCCCTTGATGAAGGGAACGCCGTTCTCGTCGTCTTCGGCGATGTCCCAGCCCAGGCCGCCGCGGGCCGCCGCCCCGGCGTAGGGACAGCAGCCGAACTCCGTTGCCGCGACCGGCTTGCCGTGCGCGGTCCGCGCGCGCAGGTCGGCGCGGAACGAATCGGCGTTGCGGTCGTCCCGGTACGCGTCGAGGCCGACGATGTCGAACCGGGACCAGTCGACCGGCTCCCAGGTTCCCGAGGCGTAGGTGAGCGGCCCGCCGAACGTGCCGCGGGCCGCGTCGGCCGCCTCGGCGAGGAACGCGTTGAGCCGTTTCGGCATCCGGGCGAACGCGGCGAGATGCCGGGGACCCGGCTGGGCCAGCCGCCGTATCCGGTCGTAGAAGAGCGTGCCGGGAAAGTAGCCGGGGTTGAATAGGGTGAGCTCGCAGCCGATCACCAGCACGACGGTGGCCCCGTCACGTCGCAGCCGCTCGGCCCGGTCCGCGCAGTCGCGGAACAGGCTGAGCATGCTGGCCGCTGGCTCCTCGACCGGGAACGGCGAGAACCAGATTTCCAGTCCCTCCGCCGCCGCGGCGCGTGCTGCGACGTCGATCCGCTCTGGGTCGGCGCCGCTGATACGGACCGCCGTGCAGCCCAGCTCGCGCGCGATGACGCGCATCTCCGCCGCGACGACCGCGGGGTCGAAGTCCGGCCGGGAGCTCTTTCCCGGCATGAACCCGACGTCGTAGTTGATCCCTTTGCCGCGCATCAGGCTCCAAGACTAACGGGACGCCGTCACGAATGGAGCGAGAGCCGCAGCGGAAAACCAGTTGGCCCGGGCGCGGCGGCGCTCTAGCGTTGGGCGCGTGGGAATCATGATGGTCACGCGCCGTGGCCGGGCAAGCCAGGCGCCTGCCCGGATCGCAGGCAAGACGTTCGCCCGGATCAGCGCCATCCTGGGGATGGCACCGGCTCGCTGACGAATGGGCCGCGCGCATCGTGGCCGACGCCGGTGTCCGGTCGGGTGAGCTCGTGCTCGACGTGGGGGCGGGCCGCGGGGCGCTGACGGCGCCGCTGCTGGACGCCGGGGCGCGGGTCATCGCGGTCGAGCGGCACCCCGGCCGGGCCGCTTACCTGCGGGAACGGTTCGCGAGCCGGGACATGACGCTCGTGACGGGCGATGCCCTCGCGCTGCGGCTGCCCCGGCGGCCGTTCCGGGTGGTGGCGAGCCCCCCTTACGCCATCACGACGCAGTTGCTGCGCCTGCTGCTCACGCCCGACTCCCGGATGACCGCCGCGGATCTCGTGCTCCAGCGGGCGGCGGCACGCCGGCTCACCCAGGACGGCCCGCGTGGCCCGGGACCTCGAGGCCCGGGCCGGCTGCCTCGTCACTGGGACCTGCGGCTCGGCCTGGCGCTGCCGCGCCGCGCGTTCACGCCGCCGCCGCGCGTGGACTCCGTAGTCCTGCGCGTGCGCCGCAGGTGAGCCGCGAGCCGCCGCCGGCCTCCCGCGGGACCCGGCGCGTACACTCGGTCCATGCTGACGTTCGGCGCGGCGGTGCTCGGGGTCACCGATGTCCAGCGGGCAGCGGCATTCTGGTCCGCGGTGCTGGGATATGAGCTGCGCACGGACGGATGGGGCGGGTGGGCGAACGTGCTCGTGCCGCCCAGGGGAACCGGAACGGCCATCGCGCTGCAGCTCAGCCAGACACCGCCGCAAGCTCACCCGCGCCTCCATTTCGACCTGCACGTCGCCAATGTCGCGGAGCAGGAGGCCGAGGCGGCCCGGCTGATTTCACTCGGCGCTACGCGGGCGGACTGGGACAGCTATCCCGAGGACCCGGATTTCATCGTGCTGGAAGATCCCGATGGCAACCTTTTCTGCATCGTCGATCTGGGGCACGAGCACGCCTAACCAGCGTCGTCGCGCGGAACTGGCCGCTCCTGGTGTCACGCGCGGCTAGTATCTGCCCAGTGGTAGTGGCCTTTGCCCGAATATGGAGGAGTGTGGGTGCGCGGATTGAGGGTTGGCCCGATCACGATAGGCAAGGTCAGCTACGCGGTCGCGTGCGTGGCTTCCGCCGTCACTCTCGTGGTGGCCGGCGTCGCCCATGAGAGCGTCAGCCTGATCAACAACCTCGGCGACGGCGCCTCGCTGGGCAGCGCCCCGTCCACCGGCGCGATGAACATCCTCGTGATGGGGCTGGAGAGCCGCACCACGTTCCAGTGCCACACGCTGTCGGCCCAGCAGCTCACCGAGACGCACTCCGGCAAGGAGTCAGCGGTTGCGGCCGGTTCCCTCGGGTCCCAGGACACCGACACGCTGATCCTGATCCACGTCTTCGCCGGCGGGCAGAAGGCGGCCGGTTACTCGATCCCCCGCGACGACGTCGTCAACTACCCGCATGCCACGTTGGACGGGCTCACCGAGGGCAAGATCGACGCGGCCTACGCCTACGCCTACACCCAGTCGATGTCCCAGAACGCCAACGTGCAGATGAGCCAGCAGCAGCGGTGCCAGGACGCCAACAGCGCGGGCGAGCTGTTCGAGGTCCAGACGGTCGAGTCGGTGACCGGCGTGCACGTCGACAACTTCATCGTGTCGAACATCATCGGCTTCTACGAGCTGTCGCAGCAGTTCGGCGGGCTGGAAGTCTGCATTCAGGCCGCCCCCGCTTCGGCGGAGTCGGGCAACCGCCTGGGCTACGGGGCGAACCTTACCGACTTCGACCCGTACACCGATCCGGCATCCGAGCAGCAGACGAACGGTAACTCCGGCTTCAACGCCGTCGAGGACGGCTACAACGCCAAGAAGGGCGGCAAGCAGTACCTGCACTTGTCGGCGGCGCAGTCGCTGGCGTATGTCCGCTCCCGCGACACCCTCCCGGGAATCGACGTCGGCCGGACGGCCCGGCAGCAGGCCGCTATCGAGTACATCCTGTGGAAGCTGGAGACCGGCGGCGTGCTGGACGATCTTGGCCAGATCACCACCTTGCTGTCCAACGCCAAGAGCTACCTGGAGTTCGACCACGGCTGGAACGTGATCGACTTCGCGTCGGACATGCGCGCGCTGACCGGCACCGGGCTGCACTTCACCACGCTGCCGGAGATCTCCACCAACGACGTCGACATCCCCGGACTCGGCAGCGACCAGAGCGCGGACTACATCGACGTGCCGCAGATCCAGCAGGAGGTCAACGAGAAGTTCTACGGGACCTCGATGATCCCGTCGAGCGCCTCGCAGGTCACCGTGGACGTCTACAACGGAAGCGGGGCCAACGGACTGGCCGGGGAGGTGTCGCAGGACATGACCGCCATGGGCTACAAGGCCGGCGCCGTCGCCGACGCCTCCACCCAGTCCCAGAAGCTCCAAACCGGCCCCGAGGTCTTCTACGGCTCCGGCAGCGCCGCCCAGGCCAACGCGACGACGATCGCCAACGTGATGGGCGTGTCGACCGGCGCTACCTCGCTGTCATCGCTGCCGGCCGGGCATGTCGAGGTCCTCCTCGGCTCCCAGGTCACGGCTCAGGCACCTGGGCTGGAGATGTTCGGCGCCGACACCGTCACCGCCTCCGACTACGTCACCGCCGCCAGCCAGAACGGCCAGTCCATTCCCGCGGGCGTCCAGGCGGCCGACAACGCCAACGCGGAGTCCGAGGTCCCCGCCTACTCCGAGACGAAGGCGCCGTCCCCGTCCGGCTCCTCCTCGCCGTCGTCCGCACCGTCGCACTCCGGGGGCGCTGGCTCCGGGTCAGGCTCATCCGGCTCCGGCTCCGGGTCTGGGTCCGGCGCGTCGAAGGGCGGTTCCTCGCCCAAGAAGTCCTCGTCGGGGACCGCGAAGAAGCCGGCCAGCACCAGTCCGACCTCGAACCCGGGCGGGAAGTACGGGCTCCTGACCTGCCCGTACTAACCACGGTCACGGGCTGGCCAGGGGTTACCGGCGCTGGACGAGGTGCCGGTCCGCCTCGTCGCCGAGGATGGCCCGGGATAGTTTCGCGAGGACGGTCTCGAGTTCGGCGTGCTGGTCGGGCGACCACCCGGCCAGCAGGTGCTGCAGCAGATCACGCTGGGTCGTGAACAGCTTCTCGGCCGTCCCCTGGCCCGCGGGCGTCAGCGCGAGCACCCCGTCGGTCCGCGTGATCAGCCCGCGGGTGATGAGCTGCTGCGCCGACGGATGGCCTTCCTCGACCGTGACCCCCGCCTGCGCCGCCAGTTCGGGGCCGGGCGTCGCGCCCTGCCGGGCGAGCCGGGTAAGAATCCAGCAGGCCCCGCCAGTCAGGTCGAGCCCAGCGGCGCGCGCGAGCTTCGCGTACCCGAACCGGCGCAGCTCGGTCGCGCACAGCCTGCTGATCACCCGCTCCGCCTCCTCAGCCGAGGTCCGCTGCGTGGGCACGCCGCCGAGCCCCTCGCCGAGGTCGGCCGCGCTGGCCGAACTGCGGACCGTCTGCCCGGCCGCGGTCCGCAGCGGCACCTCTCGCAAGAACCAGGCGAGCACGAATGCCACGAGGGCGATCGGCACGGACGTAAGGAAAACCGGGTGCAGCGCCAGGCTATAGGCGTGCAATATGTCGTGCTGTACCGACGGTGGCAGCCTTTTCAGCACGGACGAGTTCGACTCGACCGCCTCCGGGGTGAACCCGGGCGGGAGCGGCACGCCCCTCAGGGCGGACGACAGGTGCGACGCCAGCTGGTTGGTGAAGATCGCGCCGAACACCGACACGCCGAACGACCCGCCGATCGTCCGGAAGAACGTCACGCCGGACGTGGCCGCGCCGAGGTCCTTGAAGTCCACGGTGTTCTGCACGGCGATGACCAGCACCTGGATGATCAGCCCGAGGCCGAACCCGAGGATGAAGAAGTACACGTTCATGACCAGCGTGGACGTCGTCTCGTCGAGCGTCGACAGCAGGTACAGCGCGACCGCCAGCACGGCCGTGCCGATGATCGGGTACACCTTGTAGCGACCCGTCCGGGCGATCAGCTGCCCGCTGCCCACGCTCGTGATCAGCATGCCGACCACCATCGGCAGCAGGTACACGCCGGAGATCGTCGGCGACACGCCGTGCACGACCTGCAGGAACAGCGGCAGGTAGGACAGCGCGCCGAACATCGCGAACCCGGCGGCCAGCCCGATCGCCGAAGAGATCGTGAACACCGGGTTCCGGAAGAGCCTGAGCGAGAGCATCGGCTCGCTCGCGCGCCGCGCCGACAGCCACCACCCGCCCAGCAGGACCACGGACCCGGCGAACAGCCCGATGATCACGCCGGAGCCCCACGGGTACGTGGTCCCGCCCCACGATGTCGCCAGGACGACAGCGGTCGCGAAGCCCGCCAGGAGAATGGCGCCGCTGTAATCGATCTTGTGCTGCTGCCGCGTACTCGTCCGGGGCAGCACCACCGCGATCACGGCGAGGGCGATCACGCCGATCGGCAGGTTGATATAGAACACCCAGCGCCAGCTCAGGTTGTCGACGAAGAACCCGCCGAGCAGCGGCCCGGCGACGCTCGCGACCCCGAACACCGCGCCGAACGCCCCCTGGTACTTCCCCCGCTCCCGGGCGGGCACGATGTCGCCGATGATCGCCTGGGTGAGGACCATCAGCCCGCCGCCGCCGACGCCCTGGATGGCACGGCAGGCGATCAGCTCGCTCATGTTGCGCGACTGGCCGCACAGGGCCGACCCGACGAGGAAGATCACGATCGCGCCGAGGAACAGGAACTTGCGGCCGTATTGGTCGCCGAGCTTCCCCCACACCTGCGTGGTCGCCGTGCTGGCCAGCATGTACGCGGTGACGACCCACGACAGGTGCGACAGGCCGCCGAGGTCGTTGACGATGGTCGGCAGTGCCGTGGACACGATCGTCTGGTCGAGCGCGGCCAGCAGCATCGCCAGCATCAGCGCGAGGTAGATGACCAGCAGCCGCTGGCCGTGCGTCTCGCCCGCGGCGGCCGCCTCCGCCGTCGCGGGCGCCTCCGCCGTTACGGACGTTTCGGCCGTACCGTACGGCTCCCCCGGCTCCGGCACACGGTCCTGATAACCCTCGCTGCCAGCCGACAACCTGCGCGTCATGCGTTCCCCCCCGCCATCGTCGCGAGGCACCATTATGCACCCAGCGCGCTCGACTGATGACGGAGTGTAACGAAACGTGGAAGCCGGGTGCTAGCGGGCGGGTGAACACGAGGAGACGCCGGCGACGTGATGGGTAAAGATCAGTAACCCATGCCCGACGAGGGCGATGCGGACGGCGAGGCCCCGGACATGCCGGACGACTTGCCGGAGAGCACCTTGGCGGACGCGGTGTAGGCGGCGGCCGGGTCCGCCGATGCCTTCGAGCCGCTGAACACGTGCCACACGCCGCCGGACCCGTTGCCGGTCGCCTGCCCGGCCGCGGTGTCGCCCGCGTACGTGTAGAGCGGGTACCCATCGTACGTCGCCTGCGTGACGCCGCCGGTCCCCTTGATCGTGCCGAACGTGCCCGCCAGCTTCACGCCGGCCGCCGCGGACGGCGTCCCCTTGACCGCGGGCCACGCCTGCAGGCACGCGGCGGCACAAGACGACTTCCCGCTCCCTTTCACGTCCTTCGCATACCAGTAAACGGTCCGGCCGCTCGCGGTCGCGAGGACGTAGCCCGCCGCTGTTTTCTCCACGAGCAGTTCCGTCTTCGCCGGGATCATCGGGCCGCCGCCGGACGTCGACGCCGACGCCGACGCCGACGGTGACGCGGACATCGAAGAGCTCGCCCCATACGCGGCGCCCGCGACCGGCGCGGTGGTGCCGCATGCGGCGACGGAGAGCACACTCAGCGGAAGCAGCGCGATCAGCGCCCGCCGGATCGTACGCATCAGGTCGTCTCCAATCTCGTCGCACCAGTTTTCAACAGGCGACGATACGGAGAGACAGCGGCGGAGGTGAGCCGTTTCGGGTTATGGATCGCGACCGTAATGGATTGGTTACGGCTCTTCGGCGGCTATCGCCTATTCGGCGGCGATTCGGCGGCACAGCCAGGCCAGCGACTGCGGGTACCGGTAATCGATGCCGCCGTGCTTCGCGTCGAAAACCTCGAACCGGATCACGTCCGGCTCGACGCCGGCGTCGAGCAGGGCCTGCCGGAACGCCGACTCCCCCACGTCGAGGAAGTACTCGTCCTGGTTCCCGGCGTCGATCCAGATCGCCTTCAGCCCGCGCAGGGCGGCCGCGTACTTCGGGACCATCCGCACCGGGTCCCAGTCCAGCCACCGCTGCCACACGTCCGGCCGGATCACCCCGGTGACCGGGTCGAACGGCAGCACGGGCGTGCCGTCGGGATCGGCGGAGAAGCAGGCGGTGACGCCCAGGAGCCCGAGCAGGTTCATGTCCTCGGGCTTGGTGAACGACACCCGGGACCGGAAGTCGTCCCACCAGCGGAAGATATCGCCGTCGTACTTGCGCAGGTTCCGGACCGCGACCGGGAACTCCGGGATATACGAGTACTCGTAGAGAGTGTCGCCCGCGTGCGTCGCCAGCGCGCCGAACAGGTCCGGACGCAGCATCGGCGTGTTCATGGCGCCGAACCCGCCGCTCGACTTGCCCTGGATCGCCCGGTGCCCCGCCTCCGGGATGGTGCGGTAGGCCGCGTCGACGAACGGCACGACCTCATCGCAGAGGTAGGAGTGGTACTTCCCGGTCCCCGGCGAGTCGACGAACTGGCTGCCCCCGTAGGCGGTCCACGCGTCCACGTAGATGACGATCGCGGGGGGCGCCCCGTCTTCCGCGCCGGCACCCCGCGCGAACACCGCGTCCGCGGTCTCGAGGTACGGCTGCCGGAAGGGCGCCCGGCTCCGCCACATCGACACGTTCCCGGTGTACCCCTGGATCACGTACACCGACGGGTACCGCTTGTCCGGGGAATCGTCGTACCCCGGCGGCGTGTACACCAGCAGCGGTCGCTCGTGGGGATCGTTAAGTGGGTTGCCCTTCAGCAACTCGCTGTTGATCACATGCTCGTCGATCCGTCCGGCCAGCTCACCGCTCCAAGGCAACATACGGAGATCCTAGCGGCATGGGGTTCGCGCGCCCATGACCCGTTCCGCACCCCACGAACCCCACGAACCCAGACGATAACGCGAGTAGTTGGGGTTTGGTGGGTCACTAGTGCCATAGGCCCTTCGGGGACTCCTGAACAGATTCCGCTGCCCGGACATATCCTCCTATATCAGGCGCATGGCCGGCCCCGGACGCGCCCGCTTGGCAGCATTTCCATGATCACGGGTCGTGGATGCCAAATATTGGCGCTTTCGACCCGTGATCACGAAACACATACCCCACTGGAGTATCCCGAGATGCGTTGTTAATCGTTATATTCCATGATAATTCTGGCGTGCTTGACACGTCGATTTCGCGCTTTGGCACGTTTGACCCACGAATGCGGCGCGGGCGAGGCCCTAGGATTCCGGCGCGCCGGCGAGAATCGCCGACAGCGACTCGAAGGCACCGGGGACGATGGCGTAATAGGCCCACTTGCCCCGCTGTTCGCGAGTCACGAGGCCGGCCTCGACTAGCTGTTTCATGTGGTGCGAAACCGTCGGTTGCGACAGGCCGACGGGACCCGTGAGGTCACAGATGCACGCCTCGCCGCCCTCGGCGGCGGCGATGAGCGACACCAGGCGGACCCGGTGCCGGTCACCCAGTGCCCGGAACAGCCGGGCGAGCCGCTCGGCGGCGTCTTCGCCGAGCACGCCTCCGGTCAGCGGTGAGCAGCAGGCGGCCAGATCGCCATCGAGACCGCCGTCGAGCAGCGGCAGGGGTGATGACGGCATGATCTCACCTTACCCGAATCGATTGACAATTCTCGATGCATCGAACATAGTCGATGCATCGAGAACTGTAGATGGGAGAAGCTCTGGTCATGAGTGACGCGACGAGTGATGTGCGCGAGGAAGTCCGGGCCCGGTACGCCGAGGCCGCGCTCACCGTGCTGAATAACGATGGCGCGGCAAGCTGCTGCGGTCCAGCCGGATGCGGCAGCACGGCCGGGCCGCTGGGCATGACGGCCGACGAGTTCGGCGGGCCGATCTACGCCGAGGGCTTCACTGACGGCCTGCCCGAGGAAGCGATCCTGGCCAGCCTCGGCTGCGGCAATCCCCTGGCCGTCGCCGAACTCCGGGAAGGCGAGCGTGTCCTGGACCTAGGCTCGGGCGGCGGGATCGACGTGCTGCTGTCGGCTCGGCGAGTCGGGCCGGCCGGGTTCGCCTACGGCGTCGACATGACAGACGAGATGCTCGAACTCGCGCGGGCGAACGCGGCGAGGGCGGGCGCGGCCAACGTGGAGTTCCTGAAGGGCCAGATCGAGGCGGTCCCGCTGGCGGACGCCGCTGTGGACGTGGTGATCTCGAACTGCGTGGTCAACCTGTCGGCGGACAAGCCAGCGGTGCTCACGGAGATGTTCCGCGTGCTGGTGCCCGGCGGGCGGATCGGAATCGCCGACGTCGTCGCGGAAGACCGCATGACCCAGGCCGACCGCGCGGCGGCCGGCTCGTACGTGGGGTGCATCGCCGGGGCGCTGTCTCGTTCGGAGTACCTGGCCGGGCTGGCGGCCGCTGGATTCGCCGACGCCTCGGTGACGTTCACCAGCGAGGCCGTGCCGGGAATGCACTCGGCGATCGTCAGGGCCGTCAAGCCCGCCGCATGAGCCAGGCCGGCCTGCCCAGACGCCTGGCGGCGGAGTTCATCGGCAGTGCCTTTCTCGCCGCGATAGTCATCGGGTCGGGAATCGCCGCACAGCGGCTTTCGCCGACCGACACCGGCCTGGAACTGCTGGAGAACTCGGCGGCGACCGCGGCCGGCCTGTTCGCCGTCATCCTGATGTTCGGCCCGGTGTCGGGCGCGCATTTCAACCCGGTCGTGTCGTTCGCCGACGCGGCGCTCGGCGGCATTTCCTGGCGGGACGCCGCCGCCTACCTGCCCGCTCAGGTCGCGGGCTGCGTGACCGGCGCGGTCGCCGCGAACCTGATGTACGGGCTCGCGGCGGTGTCGGTCTCGGCGAAACACCGGGCCACGGGGGCGCACGCCCTGTCGGAGGTGATCGCGACCGCGGGGCTCCTGCTGGTGATCTTCGCGCTCACCCGCACCGGGCGGGCGGTCTCCGCGCCGGCCGCCGTCGGCGCCTACATCGGCGCCGCGTACTGGTTCACCGCCTCCACCAGCTTCGCCAACCCCGCGATCACCGTCGGCCGCATGTTCTCCGACACCTTCGCGGGCATTGCGCCGTCGTCCGCGCCGCTGTTCATCGCCGCGCAAGCCGTCGGCGGCGTCGCCGGCGTGCTGATCATCAGGCGCCTGTATCCCGCGGCCGATCCGGCCGAGGCGGCCGGTGCCCTCGTCCCCCGTGAGGCGGAACCGATAAGGGAGCATTCATGACACTCCCTGTGTCAACCTCAGGCGGCAAGTTGGTCTGGATTTTCTCGGGCCAGGGCTGCCGCAGCACCGTGCAGAGCGGGGTCGTAGGGCACCCCGTTGATCCAGCACGGCCAGATGACGCGTATCCAGGCCCGGGCCAGGACGCGGATCGCGTGCGGGTGGTCCTTGCCGGACGCGCGGGCGTCGCTGTAGATCTTCGCGGCCCAGGGGCTGGCGTGCCGGCTGTTGTCGGCGAACGTCGTGATCGCCTCGCGGAACCGCTTGTTGCACGCCCAGCGGAAGTGGACGGCCCGGTGCTTGCCGGACTCCTTGGTCACCGGGGTGACGCCGGCCAGGGCGGCGACGGAGTCCGGGCTGTCGTAGGCTTGGCGGCAGTCGCCCCACTCGGCGAGTATCTGGGCGGCGTTGATCCGACCCGACCTTGGCAGCGACGTGAAGATCTCGCCGTCCGGATGCTCCCCGAGCCGGGCGGTCACCGACTTGTCCAGGTCCCTGGTGGCGCCGGTGAGTGCCCGCACGATGGCGACCAGCGCGAGCACGGCGTCGCGCACCGCGGTGCTCAGCGCGTCGCCGCGGGTCCCGGGCGGGGCCGAGCGCATCCGCCCGAGCAGCACGGCGGCGGGGCGCTTGCCGGAGTAGCCCATCTCGCGGCAGAACGCGGCGATGCCGGCCTCGTCGAGGTCCGCGGCGCTGGCGGCGGTCGGGTAGCGGGCGAGGAATTCCAGCGCGATCCGCGACTCCAGGTCGGCGAAGATGGCCTTGCCGCCCGGCCAGTGCGCGTCCAGGACCGCGCCGAGCTGGTTGACCGCCGCGACCCGCATGTCCACCACGTCGTCGCGGGTGCGGGTCAGGACGCGCAGCGCCCTGGTCTCCTCCGCGTACGGGGCGGCGACCCGCAGCCGGTGCTGGCGCAGCCGCAGGTACTCGGCGATCACCTCGGCGTCTCCCGGATCGGACTTGGCACCGGACAGCACCTCGCTCTCCCGCCAGGTCTTGATCGCGTTCGGGCTCACCGGGACGACGGGGTGCCCGGCCTCCAGCAGCACGTCGACCAGCCTGCCGGACGGCCGCTCGATCGCGACCGGCATGTCGGCCGGGTCCCCGTGCCCGGCCAGCTTGCGGACCAGCTTGTCCAGGCCCTCGGCGCTGTGCGCGATAGCGAACCGCGCAACGACCTTCCCCGACGCGTCCATGACGCACACGGCATGACTCTCGGCGGCCCAGTCGATCCCCGTGTAGAACACGGCCCCCGGAACAGAAAGCGGCAACAGTCTTCCCCCTTGCGGCAGCGACGACCCGGCGGTACCGGGACTGGCTCCCGGGCGGTCACTAACCGGCGCTCTGCGGCGCATCTCCCTGTTGCCGGTCCGCAGCCCCGGGGAAGCCGGGGGCGGTGGTGTCATGCTGGCCCTTCACAGGCGACCGATGCAGACCGTCACCCCGGCTCCCGCCGAGTCCGAACGACGAGCACCCTATCGGTGCCCATGAGAAAGAGGGTGCACTAGTGACCG